>OFGR01002039.1_pt1 | contig 14329 bp, 12 predicted proteins | sample 1521811 | NCBI WGS metagenome assembly OFGR01 (sample SAMEA3504098, study PRJEB24116) | mouse gut metagenome | biome: mouse gut; feature: mouse-associated habitat; material: faeces | place: Denmark | collected 2011
AACGAGACCCTGGACGCGGAATTCACCGTCTCCACCCAGCGGCCCCAGATTTACCTCTCCCTTTGGAAGAACTTCGCCGACGAGGCGGTGTTCGAGCTGGTCCTCCCCAACGGCCAGACCACCGGCCCCCTGACGGAGGGGACCCGCTTCCTCCGCTTCGGCCCCATCCGGGCGGCGATTTTCTCGGTGCTCTTAGCGCCCTCCATGGCGGCGGCGGCGCCTGCATCAAAGGAGGCCTTCAGGCTCGCGCCCTCAGCGGCCTGCTTGGTCCAGCTGTCCGCGCAGGGCACCAGCGCGTCGATGAGGGTCTTGTCACCCACCACCGCGCCGCGGCCGAAGGACCGCTCACCGGTGGCCTGGATGCCGCTGACCGCCGCCTGCATCAGCTGGGCAAAATCGTCCACAGACAGGGTAGCCTTGCCCTTGGCGCTCCGGGCGGCGGCACGGAACGCGGAACCCCAGATGGGGCCGGAGGCTCCGCCGCAGTGCTCCATGATAATCAGGGAGCAGGCGTTCAGGAAGCTGGAGATATCCAGGTCGTGGCCGGAGACCACGCTCTTCCACTCCTGCTTCAGCTGCCGGAAGCCCTTGGCAATGCTCATACCGAAGTCGCCGTCACCGGCGTGGGAGTCCAGCTCACAGAAGGGGACCTCGTTGCGGATGGCGGATTCGCACATGGCGTCCACCATGTACATCATGTTTTGCAGGGTCAGGTTGCCGGAGACTTTCGCATAGTCTGCCGGAGTCTCGATGCCGTAGTTGGCCTCACCGGCCTGGGCAGGAGGCGCAATGTTGGGCATGGCCGCTGCGGGCACAGGGCCGCTGACCTTAAACGCAGGCGCGTCGCTGGGAGCGTTGAGCAGTTCTTCCAGCTCCTCGTCCAGCTTCAGCAGGGACAGGGAGGCACCCGCCATGTCGATGCTGGTCATATAGTTGCCCACGAAAGCACGGGCCACGGTCACGCCGCGCTTGGACAGCTCCTGGGCCACCTGATGATTGAACAGGTACAGCTCCATCAGCGGGGTCGCGCCAAAGCCGTTCACCAGCACTGCCACGCGCTTGGACTCGCCCAGCTCCTGGCACAGAGAATCCACCATACGCGCGGCCAGCTCACCAGCCTGGGCGATAGGCTCCCGGCGGATGCCGGGTTCTCCGTGGATGCCCACGCCGTACTCCATCTCGTCCTCACCCAGCTCAAAAGTGGGGGTACCCTTGGCGGGGACGGTGCAGGAGGTAAACGCAAAGCCGATGCTCTTCACGCTGGCGGCGGCTTTCTCGGCAATCTCCTTGACCTCAGCCAGGGTCTTGCCCGCCTCGGCGGCGGCTCCGGCGATCTTGTGGACAAAGACCGTACCGGCCACGCCACGGCGGCCTACGGTGTACAGACTGTCCTTGACGGCGATGTCGTCGTCGACCTTGACATAATCTACGTTGATGCCGTCCTCCTGGGCCAGGAACGCGGCGTTGCGGAAATTCATGATATCGCCGCTGTAGTTCTTGATAATCAGCAGAGTGCCCGCGTCACTGGCGGTCTGCTGGATGGCCTTATAGACCTGAATCTGGGAGGGGGACGCGAACACGTCGCCGCACACCGCCGCGTCCAGCATACCCTTGCCCACAAAACCGGCGTGGGCGGGCTCGTGGCCGCTGCCGCCGCCGCTGATGAGGGTCACTTTGCCCTTGTTCAGCTCTTTTTTGTGGATGACCTTATATTTGACATCCATTTCCAGCTCCGGGTGGGCCAGCACGATACCGGCGCACATCTCCCGGACGACAGTTGTGGGGTCATTGATTAATTTTTTCATTTGGCACGCTCCTGCTTGTAGGTGCTGCCGAGCTTATCGGCGGCAACGATGGCGGCGGCGACAGTCTGGGCATTGACCGGGAAGGGCATGGCGTGGGTGGATTCTTCGGGGATGCTGGCCTTCTCGGCCACCTGACGCAGCTCTTCTGGGGAGATGCTCTCCACGCCGATGTCCGCCAGGCACACAGGCAGGCCCACATCCAGGCAGAAGTCCAGGACTTCCACCAACTCCTCAGTGGGGGCGTTCTCCAGCATCATATGGCAGAGGGTGCCGAACGCCACTTCCTCACCGTGCATATATTTGTGGGTGCCGGGCAGGATGGTCAGGCCGTCCACGATGCCGTGGGCCGCCGCCAGACCGCCGCTCTCAAAGCCCAGGCCGGACAGCAGGATGTTGGCCTCAATGATGTTCTCCAGGGCGGGGGTGACGATGTTCATGTCGCAGGCCTGCTTGGCCTTCCGGCCGTCGGCCATCAGGGTTTGATAGCACTGGGTCGCCAGCGCAAAAGCGGCGTTGGTGCCCATGCCGGGAGCGCACACGCCCTCACGGGCGCCGCAGGGCAGGCTTGCGTTGACCCGGCTGAAGGACCGCACGTTGGCACGGGCCTCGAAATAGGTGGACAGTGCGTCGCCCATGCCGGAAACCAGGAAGCGGGTGGGAGCCTGGGCAACCACGGTGGTGTCAACCAGAACTACGCTGGGGCTCTGCTTGAAGTAGGCGTAATCGTCAAAAGACGCGTCCTCGGTGTACAGCACGGCGGAGTGGCTGGTGGGAGCATCCGTGGCGGCGATGGTCGGGCAGATAATCACGCCGTCGCCCTGGCCCACGCACTTGGCGGTGTCGATGGCCTTGCCGCCGCCCAGGCCGATGGTGCAGGCGCAGTTATTCTCCTTGGCGACCTCACGCAGGCGGGCAACCTCCTGCCGGGAGCACTGGCCCCGGAAGTTGCTCAGCACGAACTTCACGCCGAACTTCTCCGCCGTAGCGTCCAGCTTGGCCTGAACGCGGGTCACGTCGTCGGGGTTGGCAATCAGCAGCGCCGAATCTCCGAACGTTTTGACAAAATAGCCCAGGTTCAGCAGCTCGTCCTCGCCCTGCACGTACTTTGTGGGACAGATAAATGCCTTTCTCATAACTAACAAAGACCTCCTAAAAATTTTTGGGTTAAAGCTCTTCCTTCGCGCCGTACATCAAAAACAATTCGTTCATTACCACGGCCAGCGGGCCGATGTATTCCAGCTTGCCGCTCAGGCTGGATTTTTGGATATAGGTGCCGTTATACGCCGGGTCATACCGGGTGCAGCAGCGGAGAAAGCTGTCCTGGATATGGGGCAGATCGAACATATAGCCATAGATAATGACCTGGTCAGGGGCCAGCAGGGTGATGGTGTTGGTGACGATCTGGGCCATGGTGTCCGCCGCCTCGTCCAGCACCTGGAGCAGTCCTGGGTCCTGGCCGCCCGCCCACTGTTGGATGCTCCGGGCGGTGATGCGGCTCACGTCTCCCTCCAGCATTTGGTAGAGCTGGGGCATTGCCTCCGGGGTGCAGGCCGCGCGGACCCGCTCCGCGACTGCGTGGGTGGACACCAGCGTTTCCAGACAGCCCTTCCGGCCGCACCGGCAGGGGTTTCCGTTCTTTTCCACAATATAGTGGCCGATCTCCGCGGTTTTGGAATTCTGGCTGTCATAGATGCGGCTCTGGATAATAATAGCGGACCCTACGCCGGGCCCCCACTTGATGAACAGCAGATTTTCCCGCTGACGGCCGCTGCCGTAGATTAGCTCTCCCTCAGCAAAGGCCTTTACGTTGTTCTCTACAATGACCGGGTAGCCCAGATACTGCCGCAGAATCTCGCCCACAGGCACCGGCTCGTTCCAGATGCGGTACGCGTGCTGGCTCACGCCGGTCTCCCGGCGGACGGTTCCGGGGGCGGACACCCCCACGCCTAAAATCGCGTCCTTGGGGATGCTGTTTTCCCACAAAAGGACCTTGGCCTTCTCCGCCACGTCCTCCAAAAACTGCTCCGGTCTCCGGCTTCCGTCCGTCTTGAGGGTCTGGGAAGCGGTGACCGCCCCCTTCAGGTCGCTGATGGTAATGCAGGTATCCTCCGGTTCGATGCTGATGCACAGCACAAAGCGGTACTGATAGTTGATGTCAATGAGGACTTTTTTTCGCCCCGCCCGCTTTTCCTCCTCCGCCTCGCCTTTTTCGTACAAAAGACCGGCACTGAGCAGCTCGGTGCAGATCAGCGTTACCGTTGCGGGGGTAAGGCCCAAGGCCAGGGCGATGTCCTTACGTGACATAGCGCCCTGGTCGTTGAGCAGCTTCAAGATCGCGCTGCGGTTCTCTATACGCACATTTCCCAGATTGATTCCTGTATATCCCATAATTTTCCGCCTAACTTTCCTCAGCATACTCCACTAGAACCAGTATAGGCGCAATCGAACTTTTTTTCAAGCCGAAAAAATCAGCTTTTCCAGACTTCCGCGCCCACCATCCGGGCCAGCTTCTCCAGCTGGGGGGCCGTGTCGCCGTAAATCACCACAAAATGGGGCTCCCAGCCGCCCTTGACGCTGTTGTTCACCACATCCTTGGCAGGAGTGTCCGTCTTGACTACGATAGAGGTGCCGCAGAACTGCTTGGGCTTATCCAGAGCCTCGCCGTTGGCGATGAAGAAGCGGAATTTCCCCTCCGGGGTGCGGCCGATGCGGAATACGGTCACCCGCTGGCAGGCCTGACAGCCAAAGTCCATGGCGGGGCCAATCTTGCGGTTGGGGTGAACGCCGACCTGCGCCCCCGTGTCCTGACGGGCCAGGGTGCAGGCGGCCATGCCGCAGTGCCAGTAGGTGATGGTGCCCTCGGACTCGTCCATGGAGACGGGGTCGCCGAAATAAGTCGCCTTGCCGGTGAGCTGGGAGCCGATGTACATGGACAGCGCCCCGTACACGTCGGCCTCGCAGCTGGCGGCAATGCCGCTGGCGTTGAGCAGAGACAGCACCGTACACACCGGCGTGCCGAAGGAGGTGAAGAAATCAGGCCAGCACCGGGAAGAGATGGCTCCGATGCCATTTTCCGTCACATACTCGGAATAGGCCTTGTACAGCCGGGCAAAGTCCTTCACGTTCTTCTCCGGGGTCTGGTCCAGGCCGGCTACGGCGGCCTTTGCCTTTTCCAGATAATCCGCGCAGTCCTCGTCGGAGTAGCTCTTGGCCCGGTCAATCAGCTCACGGGCCTCGATAGCCTCCAGGGTCACGCCGAAGTTTTTCAACAGCTCCGCGTCCAGCGCCCGGCCAAAGCCGAAGCCCTGGGGGGTGTGGCCGATGGCGCACAGCTTCAGACGGCGCAGGCCGTACAGGACCTTTGCGGCCTGGAGCATTGTATGCAGCTCCGCCCGGACGTTCTCGTCCTGGGGCGCGCCGAACACATATTCAAACTGCCCCTCGCCCCGGAAGGCGTGGATGGCGTTGGCGGCGGAGTAGGCCCCGGTCAGGGAGTTCAGCCGCAGACGGCCCCCGTCAATGACAGGCTCCCGGAGGGTCCACAGCAGGATGGGGCAGGAGAACCGCTTCAAAACCTCGCTGGCATAGGCCGCGTTGGCAAAGGTGATGTTTTGCAGGACGATCACGTCCGGCTGAATCGTGTCCAGGAACGCGGACAGGTCGTCCAGGGTCAGGAGCATCTTGTCCGGACAGACCACGTCCTGGCTCAGGGACTTCAGAAGCGCAACGGACGCTTCAAATTCCTTCTGGGCGCTTTCCAAATGGAAGGTGCCCACCCCAATGGGGATGTATGCAGCTTGAAAGCTCATTTTCAACAGACCTTTCTTGTGGGGTTTATGATTTGGGGGTATTGATCCGGTCGGAGACCTGCTCCGCCTCACAGGTCTTTTCGGGGCTGTCGGGCTTTTCCAGACCGGCCCAGTCGGTGCCGTGCTCACGAGGCTCCTCGGCGGGCTTGCCCACCTCTTCATGCTCCTTCATCATTTCCGCCAGCTGCGCCTGGTTCATGGCCTCGACCTTCTTGTTGATGCGCAGCATGGAAATGACCAGAATCACGGTGATAATCAAAATCACGCAGGAGATGGGGCGCTTGAAGAAAATCAGATAGTCTTTGTCATAGCTCATCATACTGGTGACAAAGTTCATTTCCATAATATCCGCCAGAATCATGCCCAGCATCAGAGGGGTGGAGGAGATATCCAGCACCACCAGTACGTAGCTGAACACCAGGATAGCGGCCACCAGGATCAGCTCCTTGGTGTTGCCGGTGGCGGCGAAGGCTCCGGCGAAGCAGAACATGATGATTACGGGGGCCAGGTAGGTGTAGCGCACCTGAATGATCTTGGCGACCGCACGGGTGAGCAGCAGTCCAATCGGATACAGGAACAGGTTGGCAATCAGACAGCCCAGAATGATGGAGTAGGCGATCACGCCCTGCTTGGTGAACATGGTGGGGCCGGGCTGGATGCCGTGGAGGATGAACGCGCCCAGCAGCAGAGCGGTCACGCCATCGCCGGGGATGCCCAGCGTAAGCAGGGGGATCATGGCCGAACCAACCACCGCGTTGTTGCTGGCCTCCGCGGCGGCAATGCCCTCCAGACTGCCCTTGCCGAACATCTCCGGATGCTTGGAGGCCCGGCGGCACTCGTTGTAGCACATGAACTGGGCCACGCCGCCGCCCACGCCGGGCATCGCGCCCAGAACGGAGGCAATGACGGAGGAGCGGGTGCAGGCGGGGAGGATGGCTTTCATCTCCTTGGGTGTGAGGCCCTCGTTGTCGATCTTGTTGGCGTCGTCCAGCTTGCCGTGGCTGATGACGAAGTCCCGCAGCTTCTGGACCACCTGGGTCAGGGCAATCAGGGCGATCATGGCGGGCAGCATGTCAATGCCGAACTTGAGGGTGTCCATCCCGAAGGAGAACCGGGTCACGCCGGTGATGGCGTCCATGCCGATGGAGGCCATGAAGATGCCCAGCAGGCCGGACAGCACGCCCTTGGGCAGGCTGTCGCCGCTGACGCCGGCAATCAGGGAGATGCCCAGAATCGCCATGGAGAAGTACTCCACCGACGCAAAGCTGGACACCAGCTTGGTGATGAAGGACGCGCACACCAGCAGCAGGATAGCGGACATCAGCCCGCCGAAGGTGGAGGCAAACAGGGAGGTGTCCAGGGCTTTTTTGACCTTTCCCTGTTTGGCCAGGGGGTAGCCGTCAAAGGTGGTGGCAATGGCGGAGTTGGTGCCGGGGGTGTTCAGGGTGATGGCGCTGATGGAGCCGCCGTACATGCCGCCCACATAGACGGCCAGCAGGGCAATGATGGCGGTGTCCGCCGAGGGGAAGCTGTAGGTCAGGGGCAGCAGCAGGATAATACCCAGGGTGACGCTCAGGCCGGGGATGCAGCCCACCACCATGCCCAGGACCAGTCCGCCGAAGATCATGGCGATGTTCAGGGGGGTAAACACCATGCCAACGGCCTGAAGGATCATTTGAAGGTCTCCCATGGCTTACACCCCCAATCCAGGGAAGGTGGGCAGGGACACATGGAACACATACTTGAAGAGGAAAAACACACCGATCCCCGCCGCTACCGTAAAGATGTAGATGGGGGGCTTGCGCTCGCCGCAGTAAAAGAGAATGATGGGGAAAATAATGGTGGTGGCAAAGGTGAAGCCGATGGTGATGATCAGAGCGGTGTAGATACACAGCAGGAGGATCATCAGGAAAGCGGGCTTTTCCACAGACCACGCGAACTCGAATATCTTTTCCTTCTTAAAGACCAGGCTCTGTACGATCAGGGCGATGGAGCAGATCAGCATACCGACCAGGCAGATAGCGGGAATGATCCGGGGGCTGGGCGCGCCGGAATCGTAGGCGGGGACCCGCACCTGGGTGGGCAGGACAGCCAGCATGGCAATGCTGAGAAGCCCCATAACGATGCCTGACCAGAGGTTTGTTTTGATTTTGATTTTCATAAAACTAGCTCCCTCTGTCGTTCAATTTTGATACGGCGGGAGCCGTACAGCTTGCATACAGCTCCCGCCCTTGCCAGCGGCAGAAATCAGGTGGTTCCGCTCAGGGTCTCAAAGGCGGCCAGGCACTTCTGCGAAGCCTCCTCCACCTCGGCCAGAGCGTCGTCGCCGTAGACCTCATGCTTGTTCAGCAGCACTTCGGCAATCCAGTCGGCGAACTCCGCGTCAGCCCACACGTCCTTGGTGATCTGGGTCAGCTCGTCAATCCAGGCCTGGTCCGCGCCGGTGCGGGTGGCGATGAAGCCGCCGGAGCGCAGCACGCAGCCGGAGAAGTCAATGCTGGGGTCCAGCTCAGGGGCCTTGGAGTCGCCGGCCACGGTGGGCACGGAGATGGGGCCGTCGGGGCCGACGAAGCCCTCAAAGGCGGTGTCGGAGAAGGCCAGGATGGGAACCAGCGTACCGGCCTCCACCTCGTCCTTGGCAGCCTGGGTGGTGCCCACGAACACATCCACCTCACCGTCGGTCAGGCCCTTCTTCTGGGCCGCGCCGCCGTCGTAGGGGACGACCATGACCTTGCCGCCCTCCAGGGCGCACAGGGAGCCCAGAGCCAGGTGCAGCTCGGACAGGGGGTTGCCGCCGGACATTTTCAGGGAGCCGTCCTTGGCCTTGGCCAGCACGTCCGCCAGAGTAGTGCCGGGCTTGGCGTACATGATGTTGGTCCGGTCGTCGATGCAGCCGATGGGATAGATGTCGGCCCGGTCGAAGTCCACGTTCTCGGTGCCGTAGGTCTTGCCCTCGTCGTGGCGGTAGATGAGGCCGTAGCCGTAGATCAGCAGCTCATGGGTGGAGGGGTCCAGGTCGGTGTAGTAGTCCGCCGCCGCGAAGCCGTCGCCGCCGGTCATGTTCTCCACGATGAAGTTGTACTCCGGATGCAGGCGGTTGGCGACCAGGGCGTACTTGCGGGCGATGGCGTCAGCGGTGCCGCCCACGCCGTAGCCGCAGACGATCTTTACAGTGCCGCCGCTGGCGTTGGGGTTGCCGGCAGGCTCGCTGCCACATCCTCCAGCCGGAGCCGGAGGGGGCGGTGCTGGGGGTGCTGGCGCAGGCCGCAAGGGCCAGCACCATCACGGCTGCAAGGAGCAGGGATAAAATGCGCTTTTTCATTTCGTTACCTCCTGAATGATGAATAATAAGGGATGCGTGTGTATGAGTACCGGTCACTTGACCAGCAGGGATACGCCGGAGAGAAAGAGAAGCACGTAAGTGATTTTCATAAAAAGCTGCTGGCTCATTTTCGCATACAGCTTGCCGCCGAGAAACATACCCGCCAGCAGGAAGGGAATGGAAATCAGCTGGATTTTCAGCAGGTCCAGGGTCCAGAGCCCGGAGCGGATGTCGTCGAACAGGATAAGGGAGTTCAAAAACACCCATACGGTGGAGATGGTCGCCCGGAAAGCGGTCTTGTCGGTGATTTTTTTGGTCAGATAGCCGATGAGCAGGGGGCCGCCGGAGACGAAAATGCCGTGGACCACCCCCGCGACGGGCAGAATGAGCGTGGAGTATTTTGACGCGGGCTTAGGGGGCTTATCCGTCGTTCGGAAGCAGTGGTACAGTCCCTGGACCGCCAGGAAAATCACAAAGAGTCCCAGCAGCTTGTAGAGGAGCTGCTCCTTTCCCTCAAACAGGCCTTTGATCAGGATGCCGCCCAGAATACCCGCGGCCATAATCAGGACGATCTTCTTCAGCTCCTGCCAGTTGACATGCCTGCGGTTCCCCGCGAACACGTACACCCCGGACAGCAGGCCCAGCACATTCAGTACCGGCTTGGCCACCGGGTAGCCCACCAGCATCAGACTGGGGGGCATAGCCAGGATGGTTCCGGCAAACCCGGTGATGCCCTGGATAACGTTGGCGGCCAGGATGACCAGGAAAAACAGGGCGTAGTGCATCATTGACCGGCCGTCCCGTGCTTTCTGCCAATCTGCTCAAACAGCGGCCTATAGGCGGAATCCTTCTTGTAGAAAACGGGGATGTCGCCCAGCCCGGCGGGGACCGTGTGCTCGCCCTGGCCGTAGGTTTTGCCGGTCCACAGGTGGACCCACTCGCCCTGGGGCAGATAGACGGGCCACTGGGTCTGCTCGGACTGGTACACAGGCGCAACTAAAACGTCAGGGCCGAACAGGTACTGGTACTGAAGCTCATAGCAGCGCTGGTCGTCCTCGTTGTGGAGGAACATGGGCCGCTGGACGGGAATACCCTTCTGGGCGTTTTCCGCCACCAGCGCCTTGGTGTAGGGGGCCAGCATGGTGTATACGTCCACCAGCCGGGCCAGCTTGTTCATGCAGTCCTCGTCGTCGTAGTACTGGAAGTTTTCGTCGGGACGGTTGCACTCATGGGTGCGCATCACGGGGGTGAACGCCGCCATTTCGCTCCAGCGCAGGAACAGCTCCTTGGTGCGGCAGTTCCCGAACAGGGAGGTATAGCCGCCGATGTCGCTGTGGGACAGGCCGCAGCCGGACATGCCTGCGCTGAGGGCTCCGCAGATCACGGAGGCCAGACCGTCATGGAGGGAAAAATCCACAGACTGGTCCCCAGCCCAGAGCAGGGTGCAGTACTTTTGACTGCCCGTGTAACCGGCCCGCATGAAGTAAACGACCTCGCCCAGCTTGCCGGACTCTTTTACCGCGTCGTAATTGCACTGGGCCCACAGAGCAGGCCAGTGGTTGTGCTCCACCATGGGGGATTTGCCGCTGTGCAATACAATGTCGTCCGTGGGCAGGTACTCGCCGAAGTCGGCCATCCAGCCGTCGATGCCCAAATCCAGGCTGTGCTTTTTGATGACCTCGTCCTTGAACCAGGTGTACGCCGCCGGGTCTGTCAGGTCGATCACACCGCAGTCAAACTCGCCAAAATCCACCAGATAGATACTGCCGTCGGATTTTTTGGCAAACACGCCCTTCTCCAGACCTTCCCGGAACAGCTCGCCGTCCTTGACCAGATAGGGGTTGATGTAGCCCAGAAATTTGATGCCCCGCTTGTGCAGGTCTGCAATACGCTGGGGCAGATCGCCGTACATCTCCTTGTGGAAATGCCAGTCCCACTGCAAACGCTTGCCGAAGGAGGTCACCCGCTTGCCGCACCAGTCCTGGCACCACACGCCGGACACTTTTATGCCGTGGTCCAAAGTCCGTTCCATCAGGCCGAAGGAACGCTCGCTGCCTCCCTGGACCCCGATGATCAGGCCGTTGTAGACCCACTCCGGCAGCGCAGGCTGACGGCCAAAGAAGGCGCTCTCCTTTTCCAGCAGCTCCAGGAAGCTTGCGGCTCCCTCAATGCGGATGGAGGAAGGGACCTCCCAGATTTGCAGCTCGTGGAAGTCCGGATGCCGGAAATCGAAATCCGCATAGGCGGCGGTGTCCACATGCAGGTAATAATGGCGGCTGGACACGTAGGTGGGCTGGGGGAAATTGGTATTGTAGTAGTCGCCGCCCGCCTTGTTTTCCACATCGGATCGCCAGGTGACAAAGGTCGTCTTATCCCGGCCAACCCCCGGCTCGGAGGTCCACAGGGGGAAGTGGCGTCCCCGCAGGTTGAAGTAGGACATCTGCTCGCCGCAGCCGTAACAGAATTCGTCCTTGTCCGCCCGGACCCGGAACCAGAAGCGGTTGACGGCCGGATTTTTCGCGGTAAAGTGCAGGGCGGCGCAGTCTCCGTCCAGCTCCAGCGTCAGGACAAGCTGGTCCTCCAGCTCAATCTGTGCGCCGGAGGCAGTCTGGGTGACGGCGGTGGTGCGCAGGGGACGGCGTTCGGTCACATAGTCCTCGATTTTGAAGTTGCCCCGGTACATATCCACGCTCTCCTGCCCGCAGCCCACATAGACCAGCGGGGCCTGGGCCGAGCTTTCCAGAATGGTCTGTCCGTTCAGCGCCAGGGTCCAGTCCAGCCCGTTTTGCAGCAGCTTCATCACAGCTTCCTCACCTCTTTCTTTGATATTTTTCAGTAAAATAACTCTTTGTTTTCGCCCAGCAGACCCGGATGCGCGCCCTGCTTGATGAGAGGCTCCCGGTCCGGGTGGGCGATGACCCACTTGTTTTTTTGCAGGAGCAGTCCGGCTTCCGCCTCAGCGGCCTCCCCCTTGTGTTCCAGGGGGGTGTTGGTGCCTCTGGGGAGGACGACCACGTCCCGGAACCCCTCGTCCGTCACCCGGCAGGGAGACAGATGCAGGGTGGTCTGGTACATCTCGATGGCGGTGCCCTTTTTCACAAAAAAGACTTTCGCGTCCTCCACCCGGTAGGTGTTGTTTTGGATCTCCCAGGTGTGGCCCAGCACCAGCATGAAGTCGGTGGCGGCTACGTTGATCTCACTGCCCTTGTGGAACTCAAAGCCGTTGTAAGTGGTGTTGCGGCCGTTGCAGTAGCCGATCTGAATGGGCATCTCCCCATAAAAACTGTTCTGGAGGGCCTGCATTACGGGGAAAGCTTCCAATCCCGGTTCGGAGGCCACGTAGATGTTGCCGGCTTCCGGAATCTCGGTTTTTTCCTCCAGGTAAGTGAGCAGAGGGGAGAAGTCATAGCCAGTGACGATGCGGCCGTAGGAGGCGAACTCCGGGTCCTCTACGGAGCGTATAATTACGTCGTTGACCTGGTTGAGACGTTCGAGCATAGCTACCCCCGTCCTTTAGTGGCCGCGGACCAGCTTGAAGGTGGAGCGCCAGTCGTCGGGACCCATGCCCAGCTCCATGCCCTTGTCGTAGACCTTCTTCACATTGGCCTCGCCGGGCAGCTCCACGCCGCACTCCTCCGCCAGCTTCATGCAGATGCCCACGTCCTTGGCGGCGTTGGCAAAGCTGAACGCGGTGGTGTAGTCCTCGGCGGCGAGCTTCTCCCACTGGGTATCCAGATAAAAATTCTGGCCGCCGCCGTAGCTGATGGCCTTGGCGAAGTCGGGGATGGTGATGTCGTTCTTCTGGGCCAGGGAGATCATCTCATTGACGCCGTTCTGAATCTGGGTGACCAGGGCGTTGTGGCAGATCTTCATGACTAAACCCTTGCCGTTGCCGCCCATGCGGATGACGTTTTCGCCCATATACAGCAGGATGGGGCGCATTTTTTCGCATACGTCCTCGTCACCGCCCATGTAGATGCCCAGCTTGCCGGCGATGGCGGCGGGCTTGGACTTGACCACGGGAGCGTCCATAAACTGTGCGCCGGTCTTTTTGACCATCCCGGCGATCTCCACAGAGACGCTGGGGTCGATGGTACTCATGTCGATGCAGGTCTTGGTGCTGTCCAGCACGTCCAGGATGCCCTCATAGACGGCCTTGGAGTGCTCGGACTTGGGCACCATGGAGATGATCACGTCGCAGGCCTTGGCCAGCTCCTTGGAGTCCTTACAGGGGACCGCGCCCAGCGCCGCAAGCTGGTCCACCTTTGCCTGCACGAAGTCGAAGGCGTACACCTTGTCGTCGTGCTTCTTCACGATATTCTCGCACATGGACTCGCCCATGATGCCAAGGCCGATAAATCCGATTTTCATGTCAGTTTCTCCCTTTCTCGCTGTGTTATTCGGTGATGGTGTTGTCCCAGGCGTTGATAAAGGTGTTCATGCCCTGGACGGTGTAAGCGTGCTTGATGGCGTCCTGATAGACGGCCAGCGCGGTGGTCACGATATCGGCCCCGGCGACGGCGCAGTCCACAATCTGCTTCGGCGTGCGCAGGGCGGCGCAGATGATCTGGGTCTTGCCGTAGAAGCCGTAGTTCTTATAAATGTTGACGATGTCCTGGATGTACTGCTTGCAGTCCTCGCCGTTGGCCTCCTTCCAGCCGATGAAGGGGGAGACGAACAGAGAACCGTTCTTGCCGGGGAACAGCGCCTGTGCGGGGGAGAACACCAGGGTGACATTGGTGCGGATGCCCTGCTGCTCCAGCTCCTTGGCGGCGGTCACGCCGGCCTCCGTGCAGGGGATCTTGATGGCGAAGTTGGGGCTGATGGCGGCGACCTCTTTGGCCATCTTGATCATCTCGTCCTTGTCCTCCAGATGGGGGTTGATCTCCACGGAGACAGGGAAGCGGTCGATCCCCTCCAGGCCCTCTTCTTTGATCCAGTTGGCAATGTCGGTGATGGCGGTTTTGAAGGGCTTGCCGCTGAGCATGATGTGGCGGGGATTGGTGGTCACGCCGTCGATGCCGAAGGTGTGGTAGGCCTGCTTGATCTCGTCGAGCTTCGCACTGTCCAGGAAGAATTTCATTTTGGTTGCCTCCATTTTTTAATTTATTTTATTAATTATCTGAGGGGTAATAGCCTGCACTGGTAGTTTTGTCACATTTAGCTCTGCCCCTCCTGACTTGCGCCTATAATACTGCCGTTTGCTACAAAAGTCAATGGATTTTCACGGTGAAAATTATTTTCGGCATATTGATTAAAGTGATTAATCAATTTTATGCAATCTGTCAATAGAAACCGTCCCTGGGCCCGGATTACAATGGTGGGAGATTTTTGGGGGATTCACCCTCATCCGTCACCGCCTGCGGCGGCGCCACCTTCCCCCGTCAAGGGGG
>OFGR01002045.1_pt1 | contig 14289 bp, 7 predicted proteins | sample 1521811 | NCBI WGS metagenome assembly OFGR01 (sample SAMEA3504098, study PRJEB24116) | mouse gut metagenome | biome: mouse gut; feature: mouse-associated habitat; material: faeces | place: Denmark | collected 2011
CAGGAACGATGTGCAGGCCTCCGTTCTCACGTTTGTCCCGATGAACGACAACTGCGAGCTCTCACATGTGAAGATCAGGAATAACTCCGCTGCGGAAAAGAAGATCTCGCTCTTCTCCTATGTGGAATGGTGCCTGTGGAACGCCGATGACGACTCCAGAAATTTCCAGCGGAATCTGAGCACCGGCGAAGTGGAAGTGATCGGCTCTGCCATCTACCACAAGACAGAGTACCGCGAGCGCAGAAACCACTATGCAGTCTATACGGTAAACACGGACGTTGACGGCTTTGACACGATCCGCGACAACTTTATCGGCACTTACAACGGCGCGGACAAGCCCGAGGCTGTTCTGGCCGGCAAATGTACAAACTCGATGGCAAGCGGCTGGTCCCCGATCGCCGCGCACCAGATCGACATCACACTCGCGCCCGGCGAGGAGAAAGCGTATGTATTTCTTCTGGGCTATCTGGAGAACCCTGTCGAGGAGAAATTCGAGGCACCGAACGTGGTGAACAAGAAACCTGCGGACGCGATGATCGCAAAGTACAACTCCGACGCCGCTGTCGAGCGGGCATTTGCGGAGCTGAATGACTACTGGAAAGACCTGCTTGGCCGCTATGTCGTCGAATCCTCCAACGAGAAAGTCAACCGAATGGTCAATATCTGGAATCAGTACCAGTGCATGGTGACGTTCAACATGAGCCGCTCTGCCTCCTACTATGAGTCCGGCATCGGCCGCGGCATGGGCTTTCGGGATTCCTGCCAGGATCTGCTCGGTTTCGTGCACCTGATCCCTGACCGCGCGCGCGAACGCATCATCGACATCGCCTCGACGCAGTTCCAGGACGGAAGCGCCTACCATCAGTACCAGCCGCTCACCAAGAAGGGCAACTCCGATATCGGAAGCGGCTTCAACGACGATCCGCTGTGGCTGATCGCCGGCACGAGCGCCTACATCCGCGAAACTGGCGACCTGTCCATCCTGCAGGAAATGGTGCCCTACGACAACGACATGAGCGTCGCCACATCACTGATGGAGCACTTGAAGCGCTCGTTTGACTATATCGTGAACCACAAGGGACCGCACAAGCTGCCGCTCATCGGGCGTGCCGACTGGAATGACTGCCTGAACCTCAACTGCTTCTCCGAGCACCCGGGCGAATCCTTCCAGACCTTCGGACCGAGCGAAGGTCCTGTCGCAGAGTCCGTATTTATCGCCGGAATGTTCGTCAAGTACGGCGAGGAGTACGCACAGCTCGCGGAGCTGCTCGGCGATGATGCCGAAGCAAAGCGCGCGCGGGACGAGGTCGCAGTCATGTACGACGCCGTCCTCAAGGACGGCTGGGACGGTGACTGGTTCGTGAGGGCCTACGACGCATACAGCCGCAAAGTCGGCTCCAAAGAGTGTGAGGAAGGTCAGATCTACATCGAGCCGCAGGGCTTCTGCGTGCTTGCCGGCATCGGCGTGAAGGAGGGACTGGCAGAAAAGGCGCTGGACTCCGTGAAGGAAAGACTTGACACGAAGTACGGTGTGATGATATTACAGCCTGCCTACACAAAATATCATGTCGAGCTGGGCGAGATCTCCTCCTATCCGCCCGGGTACAAGGAGAATGCAGGTATCTTCTGCCACAACAACCCGTGGGTTTCCATCGCCGAGACTGTCATCGGGCGCGGCGACAGGGCATTTGAGATCTATCAGAAGACCTGCCCTGCATATGTGGAGGAGATCAGCGAGATCCACCGGACAGAGCCCTATGTGTACTCCCAGATGGTCGCAGGGCGCGACGCGAAGTATCACGGCGAGGCGAAGAACAGCTGGCTCACCGGCACTGCCGCATGGACGTTCACAAACATCTCGCAGTATATCCTCGGCGTGTACCCGACACACAAGGGGTTAAGCGTCGATCCATGCGTGCCCGCAGGTTTTGGGGATTTCAAGCTTACCAGACGGTTCCGCGATGTGGTATATCACATCACAGTCAAGAATCCGAACAACGTCCAGAAGGGCGTCGCTTCCATGACTGTCGACGGTGTGAAGGCAGACGGCTGCGTGATCCCGTTTGAGGCCGGGAAGTCTGATGTGAATGTAGAAGTCATCATGGGTTAATAGCAAAAGCCAGAAAGTGTCTGACAGACACTTTCTGGCTTTTGAACACATAATACCTAATACAGCCATCAGCAAAGACAATATATGGGAAGCCTGTAAAAACGCACCGGTTTTGATCATTTCATCGGGTTCACTTCCTGCCATGCAAGATTCTCGGCAGTTTCCATGTTATATACTTCCATTTCCTGGCAGGGACTCGTCTCCATTCACATGAAATCATCCAGCCGGATCCTTTCATACTGTTATTATCCCCGGTCCGAAACGCCCGCGCTGATGTCGGTGTACATGTCGAGCAGTCCCACGGTCTCTGTGGCTGGTCTGCCGTAGCTGTGACAGCATTTGTGCGACACGGACTTTTCGTCCTCCGCCTTGTCATCGAAAACAACACTCATGCGGACAGCGCCAAGTGCCAGCTCGCTGTCGAGATGTCTTAATACTTCGTCGATCATACAATTATCGCGATCCATATAACCCTCCGCCTTCCCTTTCCCATTTTTCACGATCCAGATATCCCTTTCACATGCACACAGTCCCTTTTGTGTCCTGAAGCCTGTCTGCAAGTGCCCTGACCGCGTTATGTAATGATTTCATTATAGCAGAGTATGCAGGCTAATGCAACAAAAGTTCGATGCTTTCAATACTGCAGGGCAAACAGCGTTACTTTCACACCCGTGACATTGTAGTGGGAATCTTGCGCCAAAATGCTTGCCCCTTCGCATTTTGTGTGCAAAATTGTAACCGAACAGCAAACAATTACCATGCGAGCGTGACAAAAGCATACACAAAGTATTAAATTACTGCACAAACATATTCGAGTACCCCATCAGGCTCTCATCGACTTCGCGCGCGCACTCGCGCCCCTGGCGGATCGCCTTGACGACGAGCGACTGCCCGGTATGCATGTCTCCCGCGACAAAGATATTGTCCGCGCTGGTCCTGAATCTGCCGGGCTCGGTCTTTACGTTGGTGCGCGCGTCCAGCTCCAGCCCAAACGCGTCCGTGACATACTTCTGGCTGCCGAGGAAGCCCGCCGCGACCAGCACAAGCTGTGCCTCCAGCACCTGCTCGCTCCCTGCGATCTCCTTCATGTTCATCCTGCCGCTCTCCGCATCTTTTTCCCAGGCAAGCTTCACGATCCTGACACCGCAGAGACTGCCGCTCTTGTCCTTGATGAACTCCTTGACCGTGGACTCATAGATGCGCGGATCGTGCCCAAACAGCGCGATCGCCTCCTCCTGGCCGTAATCGGTCTTGCACACCCGGGGCCACTGGGGCCAGGGGTTATCCCCGGCCCGCGCCGCCGGGAGCCGGGGCATCATCTCCAGCTGGATGACGGACCGGCACCCTTGGCGGATGGCGGCGCCCACACAGTCATTGCCGGTGTCGCCGCCCCCTACGATGACCACGTCCTTCCCGGCGGCGTCGATGGGAGGGGCGCCGTCCAGCAGGGCCTTTGCGGCGGCGGTGAGGTAGTCCACGGCGAAATACGCGCCCGGGATTCCCTCTGCCGGAGGCAGGGGGCGGGGGTTTTTCGCCCCACAGCACAGGACAACCGCGTCGTACTCCTCCAAAAGCGCCTGGGCGGGGAGGTCCCGGCCCACGTCACAGCCTGTACGGAACTCCACCCCCTCCGCCGCCATCAGCTCCACCCGGCGCTGAACGATCCGCTTTTCCAGCTTCATGTTGGGGATGCCGTACATCAGCAGGCCTCCCGCCCGGTCCTCCCGCTCGAAGATCGTGACGGCGTGGCCCCGGCGGTTGAGCTGCTGGGCGGCGGCAAGGCCGGCGGGGCCGGACCCCACCACCGCCACCCGTTTTCCCGTGCGGACCTTGGGCGGCCGGGGCCTTATGGCCCCCGAGGCAAAGCCCGCCTCGATGATGGCCAGCTCGTTTTCCTTCACCGTCACCGGGCCGCCGCTGAGGCCGCAGGTGCACGCCGCCTCGCACAGGGCGGGGCACACCCTCCCGGTAAACTCAGGGAAGCTGTTGGTCTTGGTGAGCCTGGCCAGGGCCTGGTCCAGGTTTCCGGTATAGATCAGATCGTTCCACTCCGGCGCCAGGTTGTGGAGAGGGCACCCGATGACCATGCCCCCCAGCTCCACCCCGGACTGGCAGAAGGGCACGCCGCACTCCATACACCGGGCCGCCTGACGGCGGCGCTCCTCCTCCGGGAGCACGGCGTGGAACTCGTCCCAGTGGCGGATGCGCTCCAAAGGCGGCTGGCCGGGGTTACCCTGACGGCTGTATTCTAAAAATCCTGTGGGCTTTCCCATTATCGCGCGCCTCCCGTCACGGCGTAGAACGCCTCCAGCTCCGCCTCGTCCCGGCCCATGCCCTGCCCCTCCCGTTGGGCGATGGCCTGGAGCATTTTGGCGTAATCCCGTGGTAATATCTTTTTGAAATTTGCCGCGCTGTATTCAAAATCCGCCAGAATGGCCCGGCCCCTCTCCGAGCCGGTGGCCTGAACATGCTCGGCGATCAGGTCCCGCAGTTCCTCCAGATCCCGGGTTTCCGCCACCGGCTCCAGGGATACCAAATCCTTGTTCAAGCGCAGGTACAGGTCCCGCCGGGGGTCCCAGACGTAGGCCACGCCACCGCTCATGCCCGCGGCAAAATTTTTGCCCGTCTCCCCCAGCACCACCACCCGGCCCCCGGTCATGTATTCGCAGCCGTGGTCGCCCACGCCCTCCACCACAGCCGCCGCTCCGGAATTGCGCACACAGAACCGCTCTCCGGCCCGGCCCGCGATAAAGGCTTTTCCGGAGGTTGCGCCATACAGGGCCACATTGCCGATGATGATGTTCTCGTCCGCCTTGAATGCCGCTGTCTTGGGCGGGTACACCGCCAGCTTGCCGCCGGACAGCCCCTTGCCGAAGTAGTCGTTGGCGTCCCCTTCCAGCTCCAGGGTCAGCCCCCTGGGAATGAACGCGCCGAAGGACTGGCCCCCGCCGCCGGTACAGCGGACCGTGACGGTGTCCTCCTCCAGCCCGCCGCCGTGGAGGCGGGTGATCTCCGAGCCGAACAGGGTGCCCACCGCCCGGTGGGTGGAGGTGACGGGCAGGGAGATCTGGCATTTCCGGCCCTTTTTCAGCGCGCTTCCCAGCTTGGCCAGCAGCACGGACTGGTCCACCGTCTCTTCCAGCTTGAAATCATACCTGTCAGCGGGGTCGAAATGGGTTTTATATCCCTCCCCGATGTAAGGGCTGCCCAGGACGGCGGACAGGTCCACCGCGGCGGCCCGGCCGTTTACCGCGCGTTCCCGCTGTTTCAGCAGGTCGGTGCGGCCCACCAGCTCCTCCACGGTGCGCACACCCAGCTTCGCCATGTGCTCCCGCAGCTCCTGAGCGATGAAACGCATGAAGTTCACCACATATTCCGGCTTTCCCTTGAACCGCTTCCGCAGCTCGGGGTTCTGGGTCGCCACCCCCACGGGGCAGGTGTCCAGATTGCACACCCGCATCATGACGCAGCCCAGGGTCACCAGCGGCGCGGTGGCAAACCCGAACTCCTCCGCCCCCAGCATACAGGCGATGGCTGTGTCCCGGCCCGTCATCAGCTTTCCGTCGGTCTCCAGCACCACCCGGGAGCGGAGCCCGTTTTGGATGAGGGTCTGGTGGGTCTCGGCCAGCCCCAGCTCCCAGGGCAGGCCCGCGTGGTGGATGGAGGTCCGGGGTGCGGCCCCGGTGCCCCCGTCCCAGCCGGAGATGAGCACCACCTGGGCCCCGGCCTTGGCCACCCCCGCCGCCACGGTGCCCACGCCCGCCTCGCTCACCAGCTTGACGGAGATGCGGGCGCTGCGGTTGGCGTTTTTCAGGTCGTAGATGAGCTGAGCCAGGTCCTCAATGGAGTAGATGTCATGGTGGGGCGGTGGAGAGATCAGCGGCACGCCGGGGGTGGAGCAGCGGGTCTTGGCGATCCAGGGGTACACCTTCTTTCCAGGCAGGTGGCCGCCCTCGCCGGGCTTGGCCCCCTGGGCCATTTTGATCTGGAGCTCCTGGGCGCTCACCAGGTACTCGCTGGTGACCCCGAACCGGCCCGACGCCACCTGCTTGATGGCGGAGCAGCGGAGGCCGTTTCGCAGCCGCTCGGGCAGCTCGCCCCCCTCGCCGGAGTTGGACCTGCCCCCCAGCAGGTTCATGGCCTGGGCCAGACACTCGTGGGCCTCCTGGGAGATGGAGCCGTAGCTCATGGCCCCGGTTTTGAACCGCTTGACGATGGACTCCACGCTCTCCACCTCGTCCAATGGGATGGGGGTGTCCGCGTATTTCATCTCCATCAGCCCCCGGAGGGTGTGGGGGGAGTTCTCATCGTCCACCAGGGCGCTGTACTGCTTGAACAGGCCATAGTCCCCGGTGCGGGCGGCCTGCTGGAGCAGGTGGATGGCCTGGGGGCTGTACCTATGGTCCTCCTGTCCCGAGCGGGCCTTGTGGGTTCCCGCCGAGTCCAAAGTAAGGTCCACCTCCAGCCCCAGGGGGTCGAAGGCCCGGCTGTGGTTTCGGTCCACCATGGCCTCGATCTCCTTCAGGCCGATGCCGCCAATGCGGGAGACGGTGTTGGTAAAGTATTCGTCCACCACATCTTTGGCGATGCCCACCGCCTCGAAGAGCTGGGCGGACTGGTAGGACTGGAGGGTAGACACGCCCATTTTGGAGGCGATCTTTACGATACCTCTCAGGATGGCTTTGTTGTAATCGTCCACCGCCGCCCCGAAGTCCTTGTCCAGCATCCCCTCGTCGATGAGCCGGCCGATGGTCTCCTGGGCCAGATAGGGGTTGACCGCCCGGGCCCCGTAGCCCAGCAGGGCGGCAAAGTGATGCACGTCCCGGGGCTCGCCGGACTCCAGGATGACGGATACCGCCGTGCGCTTTCGAGTGCGCACCAGATGCTGCTCCAGGGCGGACACCGCCAGCAGAGAGGGGATGGCCGCATGGTTTTCGTCCACCCCCCGGTCGGACAGGATGATGATATTGGCCCCGCCGCGATAGGCCCGGTCGGCGGACAGCTTCATCTGGTCCAGCGCCCGCTTCAGGGGCATATTTTTGAAATACAGCAGGGACACCGTCTCCACGCGGAAGCCGGGCCGGTCCATGTGTTTGATCTTCAGCATATCCACCGAGGTGAGGATGGGGTTGTGGATCTGGAGCACCCGGCAGTTTTCAGCCCGCTCCTCCAGCAGATTGCCGTCATCCCCCACATACACCGCGGTGTCGGTGACGATCTCCTCCCGGATGGCGTCGATGGGCGGGTTGGTCACCTGGGCGAAGCGCTGGCGGAAATAGTCAAATAACGGCCGGTCCCGGCGGTCCAGCACCGCCAGGGGAATATCCGCCCCCATGGCGGCGGTGGGTTCCGCCCCTGTCCGGGCCATGGGCAGGATGGCGTCCTTGACATCCTCCCAGGTGTAGCCGAACGCCTTCTGCACCTGTGCCAGCCGTTCCGGCGGGCAGGTCTCCACCCGGTGGTTGGGAATGGCCAGGTCCTTCAGCTGGAGCAGCTCCCGGTCCAGCCATTCGCCGTAGGGGCTGCGGGCGGCGCAGCCCTCCTTGAGCTCCTCGTCACCGATGACGCGGCCCTGGACCGTGTCCGCCAGCAGCATTTTCCCCGGCTCCAGCCGGGATCTCTTCAGGATATGGGCAGGGTCGATGTCCAGCACCCCAACCTCGGAGGACAGGATGAGCCGGCCGTCGTCGGTGAGGTAATACCGGGCGGGGCGCAGGCCGTTGCGGTCCAGCACCGCACCCACCTGGTCGCCGTCGGAGAACAGGATGGCGGCGGGGCCGTCCCAGGGCTCCATCATGGCGGCGTAGTATTGGTACAGGTCCCGGCGGGCACGGGAGAGATTGGGGTCGTTCATCCAGGGCTCCGGGACGCACACCATCACCGCCAAGGGCAGCTCCATGCCGCTCATCACCAGAAATTCCAGGGTGTTGTCCAGCATGGCGGAGTCCGAGCCCCTGGCGTCCACCACTGGGAACACCTTGTCCAGCTCCCCCTCCCACACAGGGGAGGACATGGTCTCCTCCCGGGCCAGCATCCGGTCCGCGTTGCCCCGAATGGTGTTGATCTCCCCATTGTGGGCGATGAGCCGGTTGGGGTGGGCCCGCTCCCAGGAGGGATCGGTGTTGGTGGAGAACCGGGAATGGACCAGGGCGATGGCGGAGGTATAGTCCTCATCCCGCAGATCCAGGTAGAACTGCCGCAGCTGGCCCACCAGGAACATCCCCTTATACACGATGGTCCTGCTGGACAGGGAGGCCACATAGGTGTCGCCGCTGGACTGCTCAAACTCCCGCCGGGCGATATAGAGGCGGCGGTCGAATTCCAGCCCCATTGCCAGTCGTTCCGGGCGGCGGACGAAGCCCTGGACGATCCGGGGCATTTTATCCCGTGCCTTCCGCCCCAGCACCTGGGGGCATACCGGCACCTCCCGCCAGCCGATGAACTCCATCCCCTCCCGCTCTGCGATGAGCTGGAACATCTTCATGGCCTGATTCCGGCGCAGGTCGTCCTGGGGGAAAAAGAACATCCCCACCCCGTAGTCCCGTTCGCCCCCCAGCTCAAAGCCCAGCTCCGCCGCCGCTTTGGTGAAGAAGCTGTGGGAGATCTGCAGCAAAATACCCACGCCGTCGCCGGTCTCGCCCGCGGCGTCCTTTCCCGCCCGGTGCTCCAGCTTTTCCACGATCTTCAGCGCGTCGTCCACCGTCTGATGGGTCTTTCTGCCCTTGATGTCCACAACGGCCCCAATGCCGCAGGCGTCGTGCTCGAAACGGGGGTCGTACATGGGGGCCACGGGCCGCGTTTCCTTTTGTCTCATAGCGAAAACCTCTTTTCGGGGGCATATGAAGTCAGCGGGACGGCCGCCCAATGAGCGCCGTCCCGTTCTGTCAGGCGTCTCTGCCCGGTCAAAATTTCTCCAGCACCTGCCGGGCGGTGTCCGCCAGCCGCGCGCCGTGGTCCATGCTCCGCTTTTGGAGCCACCGATGAGCCTCCGCTTCCGTCATGCCGTCCTGTTCCATCAGCAATGCTTTGGCCCGCGCCACCAGCTCCTTTTCCTCCTGGTTGCGCCGGGCGGGGGCCTGACTGGTCTGAGCCATCTGGGCCAGCATCCGCACCGAGGCCAGCAGCGGCCCCCGGCCCACCGGGGCAGGCAGCTTGAATATCCCCGGCGCGGCGCACAGCTCCAACTGGGCCTGGGGGGCCACCATCAGCATGGCGCACCGCTGGGGCAGGTCGAAATACAGCGTCTCACAACTTTCGTCCGTCAGCTTGAAGCCGCACACCACCAGGTCCAGCCGCAGCTTGGCCACCGTCCGCTTCACCTGGGCGGCGCTTCGGCAGGTGAGGCAGGAAAATTCTCCGGTGCTCTCCAGCACCTCCCGGAGCCGGTCGCAGTTGGACTGGCGCTCAAAGGCCACCACGATCTGCCGCATGGCCCTCACCTCGCTTCCGGGAAATTCAGTAGTTCATCATGTATTTGTCCCGCTCCCAGCTGGAAACGCGGGTGCGGTACTCGTCCCACTCCGCCTCTTTTCCGGCGATGTACTGGCTGGAAACGTGCTGGCCCAGGGTATCCATCACCAGCGTGTCCTTCTTCATGGCGAGGAGGGCCTCCTCCAGGGAGCCGGGCAGGGCCTCGATGCCCTTGGCCTGCCGTTCCGCCGGAGACATGGCGAAAATGTTCTCGGTGATCTCCTCCGGCGGGGTCATCCCCTTCTCGATGCCGTCCAGCCCCGCCGCCAGGCAGACGGCCAAAGACAGGTAGGGGTTGCAGGCCGGGTCGGGGCAGCGCAGCTCCACCCGGGTGGCCTGTCCCCGGGCGGCGGGGATGCGGATGAGGGCGGAACGGTTGGAGGCGGACCAGGCCAGATAGCAGGGAGCCTCGTAGCCGGGGACCAACCGTTTGTAGGAGTTGACCAGGGGGTTGGTGACGGCGGCCATGCCCTTCATGTGGGCCAGGATGCCCGCGATGAAAGCATACGCCTCCCTGGACAGGCCCTTGGAACCGTTCTCATCGAAGAACACGTTTTTCCCGTCCCGGAACAGGGACATGTTGGTGTGCATTCCCGAGCCGTTGATGCCGAAGATGGGCTTGGGCATGAAGGTGGCGTGGAGCCCATTCTTCTGGGCCAGGGTCTTTACAGCCAGCTTGAAGGTCATGATCTTGTCGGCGCACTGGAGGGCGGGGGCGTACTTGAAGTCGATCTCGTGCTGGCCCTGGGCCACCTCGTGGTGGCTGGCCTCGATCTCATAGCCCATCTCCTCCAGCGCCAGGCAGATCTCCCGCCGGGTGGACTCCCCGTGATCCAGGGGGCCCAGGTCGAAATAGCCCGCCTCGTCGTTGGTGCGGGTGGTGGGCTTGCCCTCCTCATCGGTCTGGAACAGGAAGAACTCCGCCTCGGGGCCCACGTTGAAGGTGTCGTAGCCCATGGCCTTCGCTTTCTCCAGCACCCGCTCCAGCACCCCCCGGGGGTCGCCCACAAAGGGAGTACCGTCCGGGTTGTGCACATCGCAGATCAGCCGGGCCACCTTGCCGTGCTGGGGCCGCCAGGGGAAGATGACAAAGCTGTCCAGGTCGGGCCAGAGATACTGGTCCGACTCGTTGATGCGGACAAACCCCTCGATGGAGGAGCCGTCGATCATGATCTGGTTGTCCACGGCCTTCTCGATCTGGGAGGCGGTGATGGCCACGTTTTTCAGCTGGCCAAAGATGTCGGTGAACTGCATTCGGATGAATTTTACATCCTCCTCTTTCACCATTCGAATGATATCCTCTCTGCTGCAGCCCATAAATGAGATCCCCTTTCTGTTTCCCCGAGAAATAGAAATCGGCGCTCCTCCCCCTTCCGGGTCGGAACGCCGTTGTTCACGCCTGAACTACGGCCAGTATAGCCGGTAGAAGCAGGAAAGTCAAGATGATATTTGCAATTTAAACATATTTTATTGCATATTACAAGGATGTGGCACAACAACGCCCCCTTTATATGCAAGTTTAATATTTTAATCTTGCAGTTTTGAAGGCGAACCAATTGACAGCGGAATGCGATGGGAATATAATGGAACACAACAGATCCGACGGGGGGAGTACATATCATGTGCGGAATCGTAGGCTTTACCGGGCGGCGGCAGGCCGCCCCCATTTTGCTGGACGGGCTGGCCAAGCTGGAATACCGGGGCTATGACTCGGCGGGCCTGGCCATCCGGGACGGTGATGAGCCGGCCCAGGTGGTGAAGGCCGTGGGCAAGCTGCGCAATCTGGCTGAGAAAACAGACGGCGGCGCGGCCCTTGCCGGCTGCTGCGGCATTGGACACACCCGCTGGGCCACCCACGGCGCTCCCAGCCTCATCAACGCCCACCCCCACGTCAGCGGCAGCGGTGTGAGCTCCGGCTCCGACGCGGTGGAGTCTCAGGTGGTGGGGGTCCACAACGGGATCATCGAGAACTGCTCCGAGCTGAAAGCCAAGCTGGAACGCCACGGCTACACCTTTTATTCAGACACCGACACCGAAACGGCGGTGAAGCTGGTGGACTACTACTACAAAAAATACAAGCTGGGCCCTGTGGACGCCCTCACCCGGGCCATGGTGCGCATACAAGGGTCCTATGCCCTGGCACTGATGTTTCAGGACTATCCCGGCGAGATCTTCGCCGCCCGGAAGGACTCACCCATGATCCTCGGCGTGGCGGAGGGGGAGACCTATCTGGCCTCTGATGTGCCCGCCATCCTGAACGACACGCGAGATGTGTACTACATCGGCAATCAGCAGGCGGCAAGACTCAGCCCGGGGGAGATCCATTTTTACGACCTCAATGGAGACGAGGTGGAGCTTCCCCTGACCGAGATCACCTGGGACGCCCAGGCAGCGGAAAAGGGCGGATACCAGCACTTCATGCTCAAAGAGATCCATGAGCAGCCCGCCGCCGTGCGGGACACCCTGAACAGTCTGCTGAAGGACGGGCGGATCGACCTGTCCGGGGCGGGGCTGACGGAGGAGGTCCTCCGGTCCGTCTCGTCCATCCATATCGCGGCCTGCGGCTCCGCCTGGCATGTGGGGGTGGCGGCCCAGTACGTCCTGGAGGAGCTGGCGGAGGTCCCCGTCCGGGTGGAGCTGGCCTCCGAGTTCCGCTACCGCAGGCTGCTGCTGGACGAGAACGCCTTAGTCATCGTCATCTCTCAGTCCGGGGAGACAGCGGACACGTTGGCCGCCCTGCGGGAGGCAAAGCGGCGGGGGGTGCGGACGCTGGCGGTGGTGAACGTGGTAGGCTCCACCATCGCCCGGGAGGCAGACAGTGTGCTCTACACCCTGGCGGGGCCGGAGATCGCCGTGGCCACCACCAAGGCCTACAGTGCCCAGCTCATGGCCATGTACGCCCTGGCGGTGCAGCTGGCCCAGGTGCGGGGGAAACTCATGGAGGACGAGTATACGGGATACATTGAGGAGCTGGCCGCCCTGCCGGACAAGATCGCCCGCGTGCTGGAGGACAAGGGCCGCATCCAGTGGTTTGCCGCCAAGTTCGCCAACGCCCGGGACATCTTCTTCCTGGGCCGGGGAGCGGATTACGCTGCCAGCCTGGAGGGCAGCCTGAAAATGAAGGAGATCAGCTATATCCACAGCGAGGCCTACGCCGCGGGGGAGCTGAAGCACGGCACCATCAGCCTGGTGGAGGACAACACCCTGGTGATCGGCGTACTCACCCAGAGCAATCTGTACGAGAAAACCATCAGCAATATGGCGGAGTGTAAGGCCCGGGGAGCGTACCTTATGGGGCTGACCTGTTATGGGCACTACAGCATAGAGGACACGGCGGATTTCACCGTCTACATCCCTAAAACGGCCCCTTGCTTCACCGGACTGCTGGCGATAGTCCCCCTCCAGCTGCTGGGGTACTACACCAGCGTGGCCCGGGGATTGGACGTGGATAAGCCCAGGAATCTGGCGAAAAGCGTCACGGTGGAGTGACCGGGCACGGAGAAGCCATATGCAAAAGGGGTCCGCCGCCGGCTCCGCCGCCTTTGTCACCTACATCCGGGCTACCCTCCTGCGGGACACCGGAGCGGCGATTTCACCCTTCAATGCCTTTCTGCTTCTCCAGGGAGTGGAGACCCTGTCCCTTCGGGTAGAACGCCACGCTGAAAACACCAAAAAAGTGGTGGAGTATCTGGTCAACCATCCCCAGGTGGAGAAGGTCAACCACCCCAGCCTGCCTGAGCATCCCGACCATGTCCTGTATGAGAAGTATTTCCCCAACGGCGGCGCGTCTATCTTTACCTTTGAGATCAAGGGCGGGCAGGGAACGGCCCACAAGTTTATCGACAATCTGGAGATTTTTTCCCTGCTGGCCAACGTGGCGGACGTGAAGTCTCTGGTCATCCACCCGGCCACCACCACCCACTCCCAGCTCTCCCCCGAGGAGCTGCTGGATCAGGGCATCAGGCCCAATACTATCCGGCTGTCCATCGGCACCGAGCATATCGACGATATCATCGCCGACCTGGAAAAAGGCTTCGCCTGTGCCGCCGCACAGAAATAAGAGGAGAAATCCGTTATGTCCAATATCTACACATCTTCCGACCAGCTGATCGGCAAAACGCCCTTGCTGGAGCTGACCCATATTGAGAGGGAAGCGGGGCTGCCGGCCCGCCTCCTGGCAAAGCTGGAGTATTTCAATCCCGCCGGGTCGGTGAAGGACCGCATCGCCAAGGCCATGATCGACCGGGCGGAGGCTGGCGGAAAATTGAAGCCCGGCTCCACCATCATCGAGCCCACCTCCGGCAACACGGGGATCGGGCTGGCCTCCGTGGCGGCGGCCCGGGGCTACCGCGTCATCCTCACCATGCCGGAGACCATGAGCGTGGAGCGCCGGCAGCTGATGAAGGCCTGCGGCGCGGAGCTGGTTCTTACCGAAGGGGCTAAGGGGATGAAAGGGGCCATCGCCAAGGCAGAGGAGCTGGCACAGGAGATTCCCAACAGCTTCATCCCCGGCCAGTTTGTCAACCCGGCCAATCCCGCCGCCCACCGCTCCACTACCGGCCCGGAAATCTGGGCAGATACCGACGGGCAGGTGGACATCTTTGTGGCGGGCGTGGGCACCGGCGGCACCGTCACCGGCGTGGGGCAGTACTTGAAAGAGCAAAACCCGGCGGTGAAAGTGGTGGCGGTGGAGCCCGAGGACTCCCCTG
>OFGR01002052.1_pt1 | contig 14224 bp, 15 predicted proteins | sample 1521811 | NCBI WGS metagenome assembly OFGR01 (sample SAMEA3504098, study PRJEB24116) | mouse gut metagenome | biome: mouse gut; feature: mouse-associated habitat; material: faeces | place: Denmark | collected 2011
TCGACTGTTCCTTTACATACGAGTGTTCAGTTGCGTTATGAACACTCGACATGGTCCGAGTGGCGGGATTTGAACCCACGGCCTCTTGACCCCCAGTTGCCCTCGGAAACTTTTTAGGGCCGTTTTGTGTCCATTCTGTGCTGTTTGGCCGGATGGTGGATGCTCTCCAAGGCTATTCCGTCCACTGTTTCCATCCGCTCGTTTCGTCGTCTGGGTCGGCGTCTGGGTCAAGCATGCCTTGCACCGGTCAATGGTGGTAAGCACACTATGAGTTCCAACATTCAAAAAGTTCAAATGGTAATACACAAAGGCATAACGGCTGTAGTAGCGGACAGTCAGCAGGAAGATCATCCCTGCGGGGAAATGGCGTGGAAATCCCGGCAGAAACAGCGGCTTGGCTATTTGCCGCAGGGCAGAGTCTTGACGCGCGGACGCCGTTAAAGGGGGGAACAAACCCAGTTCTACCCGGCGGGGCAGTCCGTGGGCATCGGAAGGAATGGTGACTATTTCATAAGATATTCTCCAGCTCAGAACAGGATGGACATATAGTCCTGTCGGCCGTCTAAAATCCGAATAACGGTAATCAGGTTGTCATCGACAATTTTGTAAAAGACAAGCTGCTTAGACACAACGAGGAAGCGAATATCAGAGTCTACATCATACCTGCTGTTGAGTGCGGTACCCATCATGGGATGGTCTGACAACAGCGATACGCTGTGAAGCACAGCTTCCACCAGCTTCTGCGCCGCAGATTTATTTTTCAGTGTGTCTGCAATATAATCTCGTGTCCGCTGGAGGTCAAGCAGGGCGGTGCGCTTGTATTCGATCCTCATTTTTATATCCCAAGCGTACGGTACACTTCATTCTCTGGGTAGGACACGGTGTCGGCAACGCCGACATCCAGCTCCTTCATGAGATGATTCAATGCCTTAACCCGAATCAACTCCGCATTATCGGCCGTCACAGAGAAGGGGAACCCGCCTGCATTCAACGACTGCTGGAAAAAAACATTGACGGCATCCGTAAGTGTCAGCCCATTTTTAGCGTAGACAGCTTCTAAATTTTGCCGGATCTCTGGATTAATACGCATACGGAACATATCCGTTTTAGTGGAAGATGCGATATCCATGGCAATGCCTCCTTTTTTCCATAGTAGCATACCCAAACTGAGAAGTCAATACTTGTAGGCACAATGTGGCCACAAAAATCTGCAACCCCTCCTGGATCTCAAAAAATGCGATACTCTCTTGATAAAAAATGATAGCTTGATTTATAAGAGCGCCCCACCCCAAAATCTGAGGAGGAACTATATCAACAAGACGCATACAACAAGTTAGGACAGCTCCCGAAGAACCGCCGCCAGCCGTTCCGCTGCCGCCCCCAGGCCCTGGATGCCCACGCACCAGCTGGGCTTGGTGTTGACGATCTGGTCGAGCAGCGGCTGGCTTTGGACGCTCTCGTCCAAGACAAGTTCAGCGGCCATCACGTCATCCCAGACCCGGTTCAGGAACGCCACCTCCCGGCGGCCATGGGTTTTAGTGAACAAGGGACGGCCGGGGCCGCACAGCAGGTCTGCCGCTTCGGATGAAAACCCAGCGCTGGACAGGCTGCGTGTCAAGCCATCCTGGAAAACTTCCGGCAGACGCTCCCAGCCAAAATCACTCAAATCGTAGAGCACGAAGGTATAGCGAGTGTGGCAGTGAACTGCCAACAGGGAGGAACGCCCGCGCAGGGGGATGACGTGAAGATCCCAGCAGAAACGTCGATCCAGCTCCTGGCTGTGAGGCAGGGCTTTGACGCGGAGATGTCGCTGGAGAGGGATGGTCAGGCCCAGTTCTATCGGTCCAGCCCTGCTCATGGTTCTGTGCCGTCCATTTTTTGGAGCGCCGCCACAATGTCTTTTAGAACCAGGGGTCGCATACTGTCTGGATAACTGCTGAGATCGGCCTGTTTCAGCGCGGATTGGATTCGGGGGAGGAGTTTCGGCTTTGCCGCCGCGATCTCCGGCAGAACTGCGACACACTGACGGGCAGTGATGGGTTTTTCGTCCGTCACATGGGATAGAAATTCATCCAGAAGAACATCAAATTTCCCATCTGTGTCCCAGCGGGCGTTGGCCGCCAGGATGGAGATGGCCCGGTTCCGCACCAGGGAATTCTTGTGGCGCAGCAGCTCCGAAAACCGATCAAAATACGGATACCATGTAGCGGATTCCCGGCTCTCCGCTGTGATCTGCTGCATGAGGGCGTGAGCGGCTTTTGCGTCTTTTCCCGTCAGGCGGGCGATGCAGGTGTCGATATCCATGTCAGATCAGCACCCCCTCGCAGTGATCGATCTCATGCTGGATGATCTGGGCCATCCAGCCGGTGAAGGTCTTGAAACGGGTCTGGAACTTCTCATTCTGATACTGTACTTTGATGGATTTCCAGCGCTTGGACTTGCGGATGCCGGACAGGGAAAGACAGCCTTCCTCTGCCTGGTAGGGTTCGGACTTTTTGACGATCTCCGGGTTGAACATGACCATGGAAGTGCCTTCATTATCAAAGACGATGATGCGCTTGTTCACGCCGATCATGTTGGCCGCCATGCCCACACAGCCGTCCTTGTGGGCGGCGAGGGTGTCCAGCAGATCCTGGGCGACCGGCAAATCTTCAGGGGTGGCAGCCTCGGCTTTCTGTGCTAAAAACGCTTTGTCGCGTATGATGTCACGAACCATGGATATCAGCTCCCCAAATATAGCCGCCGACACTTTCCCCGGCGGCAGTTTTGTGATATACTCCCAATAAGATACCACGAGCGGGGCAGGAAAGCAAATCCTTCAATATGAAAATCTGGTGGTGGATATGGAGAAAAAGGTGACGGAAGTGGTGGCGGCGCTCATCTGGCAAGGCGACAGGTTCCTCATCTGCCAGCGGCCCGCCCACAAGGCCCGGGGACTGCTGTGGGAGTTTGTGGGCGGCAAGGTGGAGCCGGGAGAGACGAAGGAGCAGGCGCTGATTCGGGAGTGCCGGGAGGAGTTGGCCGTCACCCTTTCGGTGGGTGGGGTGTTCATGAAGGTAGACCACGACTACCCGGATTTAAACGTGCATCTGACGCTGTTTAACGCCGCGATCCGCGAGGGGACGCCGCAGATGCTGGAGCACAACGACATCCGCTGGATCGCGACTGAGGATATCCCGCAGTATGAGTTCTGCCCGGCGGACGAGATGATCCTAAAGAAATTGAGAGGGGAAGCATAGTGGATTTCAGAGCCTGCTGATACTGAGATTTATCAGCTCAAAACTTATTATACAAGGAGGCTCTATTATGACCAGAATCTTTGATGGGCAGGTGCCTTCCAAAGAGCAGCCGAATGAAGTCAGATCAGCGATAAAGCGGGTAATATAGTTTGATGAGGAGTGACCAGAATTATCACCAGCCATGTATAAGGCATTCAAATATGCCGCAGCCCAGCGTAACAAGAGGAAAAGGAATGAATAAAGTAATAAAACTGCGTGGCGGGTTTTCTGCCACGCAGTTTTTTCTGAGAAGTCACGCAACCTTGCGTAAACCAGCCCGGATGGCCTCGCTTTTTTCAATTGTGTTCATAAGAATCTGTCCTTTCCAAAAATGAAAGTCACAGTGACCAAAATCACTGTGGCTTCAATAATTTGAAAACCTATTGGAGAAAAATTGACAGGCCGCTCCCTTGGCGGCATATCAACTTATCATGGTACGCCCGGAGGGACTTAAATTGGCTGAGATACATTCCAGCCCGGGTCTGCCTGTACCTTCAGAGGTCTGAAAGTGTTGCAGCCAATGGCTTTTTTGAAAACCCCAATTTGTCATAAGTTAGGATATGTTGACCGATGCCGCCGCAGTAAGGGTTAAAGCGATTGAGAAACCAGATAAGAAGCTGACCTCTTTGCGGCCTGTCTGGCTCCATGTCAGGCAGGCCATTTCCGGCAGGCTGACGGCCCAGTGCCGGGAGTTATCCCGGCACTGGGCCGTATGATGTGATGGAACAGGGGGCCGTGGTCTCCCGCAGTCACAGCGGGCGGAAGCGGATGGTTTTGATCTCAAAGGCACGGAAGGAGAGCGCCAGCCGCCCCTCCTCTACCGAGAGTTCCTCCTGAACGTTTTCCAGCATATCGCAGGCGTAGGCGCGGAACGGCCCCAGGTTCAGCCGGACCTGGGCGGTGACCGCCGCCTTTTTTGCCTCGTACAGCCGCAGGATGAGGTCTCCGCTGCCGTCCTCGGCGGGCTTCAGGGTGTCGGCAAAAATATTTTCCCGATCGATGGAGAGCAGGCTGAAGTCCCGGGTGCCGGGGGCCGTCACCGGCTCCACATTCAGCTCATAGCCCTGCCGCACCACGTCACAGTCCGCGAAGCTCCCCTCCCAAGCGGTGAAGGCGTAGGTGAACCGATGCGTCCGGTTGTCCGCCCGCATCTCCGGCGACGCGGAGGCGGTGAGCAGGGTCAGCTCCAGGCTGTTTTCGTTCATGGAGACGCCGTATTTGCAGTCGTTGAGCACCGCCGCGCCGTGGCTTCCGTCACACAGGGCGCTGTAGCGGTGATTGCATACCTCGAAGCGTTCCTGGTCGTATGGCCTGGAGCGGTGGGTGGGCCGCTCGATATAACCAAATTGGATCTCGTTGATTCCGCTCTCCACGTATACCGCCACAGGGAAAGCTGTTTTCAACAGCCGGTGCAGCTCCCGCCAGTCCACCTGGGTCTCGAACACCAGCCGGGCGCTGTCCGCCGCCAGGCGGATGTTCTGGGTGTAGGAGGACTCGCCGATCCGCCCCGTCACCTTCAGCACCGCCTCCAGGTCCTGTTCGACTGCCTCCACCGTCACGTCAAAGGCTCCTTCGACCTCCTGCTGGCGGTAGTTGGAGTCAATATCCCAGGCGTCAAACCGGCGGGGCACGTCCTTGTACAGGTGGAAGCGGTTCATGGGGGCGGCGGCAAACTCCCGCCCGCTCTCTTTCAGCACGAAGGAAACCACCTCGCCCCGCCCGTCCACCAACGCCCGAACCTGGCTGTTTTCCAGCAGAAACCCTGCCTCTGTTTCGCAGACGGTGGTAGCGGGGGCCGCCTCCTGCGGGGCATTTGCTCCAGGCCGCAAGGATACCGCGCCGCAGGGGGGCAAGGTCACCAGCGCCTTGATGCCCTCCCGGGTCCGCGCTACGGGAACCTCGCTTCCATCTGCCAGACAAGCGCCCCCCGCAAAGGCCTCTGGCAGCGCCACCAGCGCCCGCCGCTGGAAGCTCAGGGAGTTGAATACGGTGACGGAATTCTCTTCCGAGCTCCCGGTAGTGAGGGATTCCAGGGCCAATGCTCGGATGTCCTCCGTCCCCTGGAAAATCTTCTCGTGGGCGCGCTCCGCCTCCTGGTACACCCTGGCGATGGAGGAGCCGGGGAGAATATCGTGGAACTGGTGCAGCAAAAGATGCTTCCAGAGGGCGTCCGCCCGTTCCATAGGATAGGTCCAGCCCTCCCACATGGCCGCCGACGCCCACAGCTCCATCTCCCGCAGGGCCAGCTCGTTTTTGCGGTTCCACCGCTTGATGGCTGCCTGGGCGGTATAGGTGCCCCGGTGGGCGGAAAAGTACAGCTCCCCCACATAGGTGTGTTTGGGCCCGCCCGCCTGTTCCATGTCCTCAAAAAATTCCATGGGCCCCGCCAGCTTCACCCGCGCGCCGCCCTCCAGATCCTTCTGGCGCAGGGCGTACTCCACATGATCCCTGGTGGGCCCGCCGCCCCCGTCGCCGTAGCCGAAGGGCAGGAGGAAGGCGTCCAAGTCGCGGATCTGGGTTCTGTTCTTCCACGACGTATTGATCTCGGCGGGGTGGGTCTGGTAGGTGTAGTTGGTGGGCAGGAAGGAGGTGACCTGGGAGCCGTCCAGCCCCTGCCAGGAGAAGTAGTGGTAAGGGAACCGCTCCTCCTGGTTGTAGGACCAGAAAATTTTCTGGGTCACCAGGTAGTCCACGCCGCAGCCCTTGAGAATCTGGGGCAGGGCCGCCGTATAGCCGAAGCTGTCTGGCAGCCACAGCAGCTTGCTGTCTACGTCAAACACTTCTTTGTAATACCGTTTCCCGTGGAGCAGCTGGCGGATCAGGGCCTCGCCCCCTGCCATGTTGGTGTCCGGCTCCACCCACATGGCCCCGTCCGCGATCCACCGGCCCGCTTTGACGGCTTCCCTGATCCGCTGGAACAGCTCGGGGTAGTGGGTTCGGCACATCTCATAGGAGGCGGGCTGGCTCTGGATGAATTTATAGTCAGGATACTCCTCCAATAGCCGCAGCTGGGCGGCAAAGGTACGGGCGGTTTTTCGATGGGTCTCCGCCATGGGCCACAGCCAGGCCAGATCCAGGTGGGCGTTGCCCACGGCGTAGAACACCGGCTGGGTACTGCCGTTCACCGCCTCCAGCACCAAGCGCAGCATCTGGGACGCCGCCCGATAGGAGGCGGTCCGCTTCTCCGCGTCCTGTTCAAAATCCACCATCAGGGTAAACTGCTCCAGCGCCTCGGCCACCTTGGCTGCCCGGAGGGAAGCGCTGTCCAGCACGTCCAGCAATTTGGACAGGGTGTCCACGTCCATGTACAGTTGGTAGGCGTCCTCGTTCCAGACGCCGTAGGTGCATTGCCCCAAGGTCCGGCGGGCCCCCTCCGGAAGGGGGTCCTGATAGGCGCCGGGGAGCACCGGGCCGGTGGCGCATAGGCCCATATCCGGGTAATAGTGCCCTGCGTAGGTCTCCATGAGGACCTCGTAACAGTCTCCGGCCCGCCCCTGGGCCGTCAGGGCGTTGTCCACCAGGTAGTGGTGGGGTTCGCTGACCCAGTCGGCCCGGTAGGTCCCGAAGCTCCTGCCGTTGACGAACAGTGTGGACTCCCCGCCGGGGGACAGGTTCAGGACGATCCGCTTTCCCTGGGCCGCCTCCGGCAGGGTCACCCGGCCCCGGAACCAGCAGTATTCCCAGGTTTCCCCCCAGGTAAAGCCGGGGTTCACCGGAACAAACTCACAGCTTTCCAGCTCTCGGGAGCTCAGATGGTCCCGTGTGCGGAACGCCTCCCAGCCGATCTCCCCCAGAGGCGAATAAAAGTCCTGCTTTAAGGTCCGTATCCAGTGGGCGATGCGATCGCGCCACTCTGAACTCAGCACGTCCATGTTTTTCCCTCCCGCTTCCGGCGAACTGGCCGGATGAATGCAAAGCTTCGCGGCGCTATTATATCACGGCGCGGTGCCAAAGGAAAGTGTTTACAGCGGGCTTCCGTGCGGTTTTTTATATTGACATCAGCAAAGATCTGCGCTATAATGCCTAATGAGGTTAGTAATTTGGAAAGGAGAGAGCAGGTATAGAATGGACTACACTCAACTGGCGATACAGCTCATTGATATGCGTGCCTCCGCACCGCAGATCAAGATGGAGCGGGCCATGTCCCAGATTGCAAGGGGCGAGGTTCTGGCATTAAATTATCTTGCGGCGAATGGAAACCGGGCATACCCCAAGGACATGAGCCGGGCGCTGATGCTGACCACGGCGAGGGTCGCAGCCATGCTGAAATCCTTGGAGGGCCAAGGCATGGTGACACGGACTCCCGATCCGGCGGACAGCCGGCAGGTCATTGTCAGCTTGACAGAAAAGGGCGTCACCCTGGTGGAAGAACGCAGAATCGGAATGATCCGTTCGGTGTCAAAAATGCTGGAGGCACTGGGCGAGGAGGACGCGAAAGCCTACGTCCGCATCCAGGCTAAGCTGATTGAACTGGGCGATATCTGGCGGTGATGTCCTGAAAAGACAACCGAATAACCAAGGCGCTATAGATTTCTATAGAGATAAGTCCTATGCGGGTTCGCCCGCATAGGACTTCATTTTTTAGTAGGAGGCAGTAACATGAACCCAATCATACAAGTGGAGCATTTCTCGAAAAGGTACGGGGATTTTACGGCGGTGGAGGATATCTCCTTCACCGTGGACGAGGGCAGTATTTTCGCCTTCCTCGGTCCCAACGGCGCGGGCAAAAGCACGACCATCAATACCCTGTGTACCATCCTGGACAAAACGGAGGGCACGCTAACCATCAACGGCCATGACGTTTCCAGGGAACGCGGTCTGGTGCGGAAGGACATCGGCATTGTCTTTCAGGATTCCACTCTGGACGCCCAGATGACCGTGGAGGAGAACCTGAAATATCATTGCGCCTTCTACAAGGTGCCGAAGAATGAGGTGCGGGAGCGTATCGCCTTTGCCCTTGATCTGGTGGAGCTGGCGCAGTGGCGGCGGGCGGCGGTGGGCAGTCTGTCCGGCGGCATGAAGCGGCGGGCCGAGATTGCCAGAGGGCTGGTACACGACCCCAAGGTTTTGTTCCTGGACGAACCTACCACCGGTTTGGACCCGCAGACCAGGGCCAATGTGTGGGAATACATTCAGCGGCTCCAGAAGCAGAAGAACATGACCATCTTCCTGACTACCCACTATATGGATGAGGCGGAGGTCTGTTCCCAGGTCGTCATTATGGACCACGGCAAAATTGTCGCTCACGACACGCCGGAGAATTTGAAGCATCAATATACCGGCACAGAGGTGGACGTAACCTGCGCCCAGACCGAACCGTTGGAATCTGCGTTGCAGGAACGGGATGTTCCCTATCGGAAAGACAAAAACAAGCTGATGTTCCACACAAAAAAAGCGTCTGCCGCGTTGGAAATTTTATCGGCGCACAGGGGCGAGATTATGGATTTTGAAGTGAAAAGCGGGACGCTGAATGAGGTGTTCCTGGCGATAACCGGAAAGGAGATTCGAGAATGAATCCGATCACAGCCATTGTGCAGAGAAATTTACTGAACTATATCCGCAGCAAAGGGCGGGTATTCGGGGCCCTGTTTATGTCCATGTTCATGCTGGTGATGTTTTCGTTTCTGATGAAATCCTCCATGAGCGGCCTGGACGCCCCCATGCCTTACCTGATTTCCGGCGTGATTATCATGAGCGTGTTCCAGGTCAGCGTCAATAATTCCTCTGATATTCTGACCGATATTTCCAGCGGCTACATGAAAGAGGTCCTGGTGGCCTCCATTGCGCGGACGCAGATCTCCATGGGACACATTCTGTCTGGTGCGGTCATTGCCACGCTGCAAGGCGTTATCACCATGATCTGCGGTATTGTGCTCGGCCTGCGGGTGGGTGTCCTGCAAATTGTGCTGCTGGCGGCGGTGATGCTGGTTTCCGCTATGACGTTCAGCGCCGTCGGCCTGTTTCTGGCGACGGTTTCCCGCAACTCCCCCGCTTTTCAAACCATCAGCTCTATGATTATGATGCCCCTGACCTTCGTCTCCGGCGCGTATATCCCCACCACCATGATACCCGGTTTTCTCCTGCCCATCGTCTATCTGAACCCGCTGACCTATACCACCTCCATTTTCCGCTATATCGCCCTGGGAGCACACACTCTGACCACACAGGAACTGACAGCACAGGGCATGGCGTTTTCAATCGGCGGATTTGTCATCACGCCGCTGATGGGGCTGGCCATCACCATTTTGATCGGGGCGTTTTTCTTCGTGCTGTGTGTCCGCAAATTTGACCGGGCGGACTTCTCAACAATAAAGATTGCCACAGGAATGCGGGGCGGCGGAGCCGCGGCCAGGAGGTAGATTATGGAATTGCAACTGGAAGCTGTCACAAAAAACTACAAAAGCAACCAGGTCCTGAAGGGAATTTCCCTCACCATGGGGGCGGGGGTTTACGGCCTGTTGGGTCCCAACGGCGCGGGAAAAACCACCCTGATTCGGATACTGGCCGATGTACTGCGCCCCACGAACGGGCGTGTCCTCTATGACGGGAAGGACATTCGCGCCGTAGGGGATGAATACCGGGCAAAAATCGGCTATCTGCCTCAGGACGTCAGCTTTTACGGCGACTTTACCGGCAGGGATTATCTGGAATACTCGGCGGCGCTGAAAGGGATGGAAAAGGCCCGTGCGAAAAAACGGATTGAGGAACTGGCTTGCAGCGTCGGCCTTTGGAACGATCTGAAACGGAAATGTGCCGCCTATTCCGGCGGGATGCAGCGCAGGCTGGGCATTGCCCAGGCCCTTCTGGACGACCCGGAGATTTTGATTCTGGACGAACCCACCTCCGGCCTGGACCCCTATGAGCGGATCAAATTCCGCAACATCATCTCCGCCTACGCCAAGGATCGTCTGGTGCTGCTCTCCACCCATATCGTATCCGACGTGGAGCATATTGCCGCGCAGATTATGATGATGGAGTATGGCGATATCCAGCACATCCACACGGGCGGAGAATATGTCCAGATGATGGAGGGCCGGGTCTGGCTGGGGTCGATGCCCGCCGAAGAACTGGTGGACTACCAGAACCGGGCGGTCATCAGCAATGTCAAGGCGAAGGACGGCCGCATGGAGATCCGCATCATTGAGGACACCCAGCCTGTCCCTGGTGCAGTGCAGACCGTGCCAACGCTGGAGGACGCCTATCTGTATCTTTTCAACTACTTGCCTGGAAAGGCTGGGAGGTAACATCATGTCATTGTTTCGATTTGAACTGCGAAAGCTGCTGCTTAACAAGAAAACCCTGCTGCTGTTGGCGTGCCTATTTGTCCTTTACAGCGTGGTCGGTCTGACCTCCACCATGTTCCTGATCGGCGGCAGTGACAGCTACCGTGCCTACGAGGAATCAGCCGCTGGCTGGGAAGGTCCCATTGACAGCGAAAAAGCTGCGGAAGCGGAAAAAATCTATCAGGAAGTCAGCGCCCGGTACGGCACGGACGAGCGGATGATCTCCCGGAGCGTCAAAGACCAGCCGGAGACCATTCTGGCGGTGAACTACCACGCCTATGCCGAACAGGTGGAGGATTATTGGAACGGCACCCCGCCGGAGAGTGCCGAGGAGCCCTATGGGATCGCTCTTCTGCAAGGGAAAATTGCGGAATTGGAAAGCCAGGGGAAGCAGGACACCTATGACTATCGGGAGCTGTCCGCCACCCTGGAACGGCTGGAAGAGCTGGGGGAGCCGGAGTTTGCCAACGCCCTATTGTGGGAGAACCTGTTCAACAACTGGGGGGAGCATATGATGCAGTTTCTTCTGTTTGTTCCGCTGACCTTTGTCATCGCCCCGGTGTTCGCAGTGGAGCGGTCCAGCGGCATGGATAACCTGATTTTAAGCTCCCGGAATGGCAGGCGGAAGATCGTCACGGCAAAGCTGCTGAGCGTACTCGCCGCCTCCACGGTTGTGGCCGCGCTGTATCTGGCCGCCACGTTTCTGTTCGGTTTTCTGCCCCATGGGAGTTTCCACGGCTGGGACGCCGCTATCCAGTCCATCCCCACCTATGCCCGATCCATGTTCCCCTGGAAGGTCTGGCAGCTTGCCGCGGTCGGGGCCGTATGGCTTATTTTTACCGGCGCGGTCTATAGTCTGATTGTCTGTTTTATTTCCTCCCGCCTGAAAAGCCAGATAGGGACGGCGGGGGTAAGCCTTGCAATCCTGTTTGTGAATGTGGGGCTGGCGGCCATGGGCGATACCGTGACCCAGCGGCTTGGGGCGCTGGTGGATTTCGGGCTGGCAAATGTCACGCTGATGAAAGAGGTGTTCGGCGGATATAAGGGTTTCAATGTGTTTGGAATGTGCGTCAGTTACCCGGTGATGGCGGTTTTTGTTTTGGGAATCCTTGCTGCTATCGTTGTTTTAGGGATTTATCAAGGGCAGAAAAGCCGAACATATGCGTAACAAATCCTTTGGGAAAGCACGCTGGCGATTGACCTTTTACATGGGCCGCTTTTCTGTCGCTGCCGTTTGCCATGACAGCAATATATCCAAATACGCCATTCTGCTTTTATATATCTTTCATAAAGAGCCAGTATGCTATACAATCCTCTTCATGAAAAGAGCATAAAAATCTCCCGCAAAATCAAGAAATGCTCCCCTTGCTCCCTTTCATCGCCCAGCCTATAATCTAAATTAGACAGACCCACAGGACACAATGCCCAGGAAAGACAGGTGAGCAAATGAACGACGTCATTGTCTCCATGAAAGAGATATGCAAGAGCTTCCCCGGCGTCAAGGCCCTGGATCATGTGAGCTTTGAGCTGCGCTCGGGCGAGGTCATGGCCCTGCTGGGAGAGAACGGCGCGGGGAAGAGCACCTTGATGAAGGTGCTCAGCGGCGTGTACCAGCGGGATGAGGGAGAACTGGAGATCTTCGGAAAGCAGTACGGCGACCTCACCCCCAAGCTGGCCCAGGAGGTAGGGGTGGCCATCATCCACCAGGAGCTGAATATGTGCAGGCACCTGTCCGTGGCGGAAAACATTTTCCTGGGCCGGGAAAAGCGGCATGGCATCGCCCTGGCCAACAGCGAGATGGAGGCGGAGGCCCGCCGCATCCTGGACGATCTGAAGATCGACCTGGATCCCCGGCAGGTGGTGGGCGAGCTGCCCGTGTCCAAGCAGCAGATGGTGGAGATCGCCAAGGCCCTGTCCACCAACGCCCGGGTACTCATCATGGACGAACCCACCTCCGCCCTCACCGCCCGGGAGATCGACGACCTGTTCCGCATCATTCGGGAGCTGAAATCCAAGGGCTGCGGCATCGTGTACATCTCCCACCGGCTGGAGGAGCTCCAGCACATCGTGGACCGGGTGGCCATCATGCGGGACGGCCAGTACATCACCAGCTTTGACTTCCAGGGCGCGTCCTTGGACGAGATCATCGCCTACATGGTGGGCCGGGAGATTAAGGAGAAGTTCCCCCGGGTCGCCTGCAAGAAGGGCAGGAAGGTCTTCGAGGTCAAGGGGCTCAACGCCGGCCGCATGGTGCGGGACACCGACTTCTCCCTGTACGAGGAGGATTTATAATGAAAAAGCTTACAGCAATTCTGTGTGCAGCCTGTCTGATGCTCACCGCCATGACCGGCTGCGCCAAGAAGGACAATCCCAGCCAGAGCGGGGGCTCCGGCGGCATGATCGCCCTGATTACCATGGGCTCCATCGACCAGCACTGGATCACCCTGAACGAGGGTGCCCAGAAGGCGGCCAAGGAACTGGGCGTCAACGTCCAGTTCATGTCCCCCAACACCAAGGACGACGCCCAGCAGATCGAGTGCGTCAACAACGCCGTCAGCGCCGGCGCAAAGGCCATCATCGTGGCCGCCAACGGCCCTGACGCCATCTCCTCCGCCCTGAAAGAGGCCAAGGACAAGGGCGTGAAGATTGTCTATGTGGACTCCCCCGCCAATGTGGAAGCCGAGGCCACCTTCTCCACCGACAACAAGGCCGCAGGCAAGACCGCCGGCGAGGAGATGAAGAAGGCCCTGGACGCCAAGGGCGTCACCTCCGGCAAGATCGGCATCATCAACGTCAACGCCGCCACCGACTCCTGCGTGGCCCGGGAGGAGGGCTTCCGCTCCGCCTTTGAGGGCAGCGGCTTCGAGCTGCTGGAGACTCAGTACGGCGAGGGCGACGCCGCCAAGTCCCAGTCCATCGCTGAGAACTACATCACCCAGGGCGTGGTGGGCATCTTCGGCTGCAACGAGGGCTCCACCACCGGCGCCGGCAACGCCATCAAGGCCACCGGAAAGGCCGACATCATCGGCGTGGGCTTTGACAAGTCCGACGCCATCCAGGGCCTGATCGACGACGGCTGCCTGCTGGCCACCATGGCCCAGAACCCCGACGTGATGGGCTATGAGGGCGTGAAGGCCGCTGTGAAGGCCATCAACGGCGAGAGCCTGGGCGGCGCTGTCACCGACACCGGCGTGTCTGTGCTCACCAAGTGATTTCATAGCGGTTTACGCAGCAGGAACGCCGGTTTTCCGGCGTTCCTGTTGAAATTACCGGGCCAAAATGATAAAGTAGTAAAAACGGATTGACGCAGGACGGGCGAAGGTTTGTTTGAAAAGCAGCTCCGTGGGAAGAGAGGCAGCTTATGTGGAAGGTTATTATCGCGGATGACGAAAAATTGATCTGCCGCCTTATCGAGGCGCTGGTTGACTGGGAGAAGCTGAATATGCGGATTGCAGGCAAGGCAGAGAACGGCCTGGAAGCCCTGCAAATGGTGCGGGAGCTGCGGCCCCACCTGCTTATTACCGACATCCGCATGCCGGGGTGCGACGGGCTGGACCTGGACGGCGGCGAGCTGGGCGGCCCCGCCCGCTCCATCATCCGGCGGCACCGCTCCACATCCCTTGCCCGGCTCTCATAATCTCCCTGCTCCATGTCAGTAGGCAC
>OFGR01002057.1_pt1 | contig 14208 bp, 10 predicted proteins | sample 1521811 | NCBI WGS metagenome assembly OFGR01 (sample SAMEA3504098, study PRJEB24116) | mouse gut metagenome | biome: mouse gut; feature: mouse-associated habitat; material: faeces | place: Denmark | collected 2011
ACGGCGCGGCGAGCGTGTCGTTGGTGCGCGAACCCTTCAACTTGACGGTGCAGCCGATATCGCCGGCCGACAGCTCGCCGACCTTGATGCGGTTCTTGCCGGCAACGGCGAAGAGCTGCGACAGCTTCTCCTTGTTGCCCGTGCGGCTGTTGACCAGCTCCATGCCCTCGGTCACCTTGCCGCGTACAACGCGGAAATAGGTAATCTCGCCGATATGCTGTTCGAGCTGGCTCTTGAATATGAACAGCGCCGTCGGAGCATCGGCCTCGGGATGCAGCTCCTCGCCCTCGGTGGTAAGGAATGCCGGAGCCTTCAACGGACCCGGAGCCACGTTTATGATGAACTCCATAAGACGCTTGGTGCCTATGTCGCGCTTGCCGCTGGTGCAGAAGATCGGCATCACGTCGCGCTTCGACACGCCGAGTTTCAGACCCGAACGTATGTCGTCCTGCGTCAGCGCACCCTTCTCGAAGTAGAGCTCCATAAGTGCGTCGTCGTACACGGCGGCCGCCTCGGCAAGCTCCTGATTGAGCGCTGCGGCGCGCTCCTGCTCCTCGGCCGGTATTTCCAGCTCCTCGCGCGTGCCGTTATCGTCCTTGAAGCGGTACATCTTCATCATCAGCACGTCGATGAACGAGTCGAAGCCCGCACCCTGATTCACGGGATACTGCACGATGACGGGCTTCACGGGCGAATTGGCCGCGATGCCCTCGACGGCAGCCTCGAAGTTGGCCTTGTCGCCGTCGAGCTGGTTTACCACGCCGATAAGCGGTTTGTTGAGTATGCGGGCGTAACGCGACTGCAACTCGCTGCCCACCTCCCAGCCGTTCTGGGCATTGAGCACCATGACGCCCACGTCGCCCACCTTGAAGGCCGAGAAGAGGTTACCGCAGAAATCGTCCGATCCGGGACAGTCTATTATATTGAGTTTGCGCTCCTTGAACTCCGTAAAGAGGATCGTCGAGTAGATCGACCGCTTGTATTCGTGCTCGATGTCGGTGTTGTCCGAAAGAGTATTGTTCGTCTCTATGCTTCCCCTGCGGTCTATTACCTTTCCCTCGAAAGCCATTGCTTCGGCAAGAGTGGTTTTACCGGCGCCGGGGGCACCCACAAGAACGATGTTCTTAATCTCTTTTGCTGAATAATTTTTCATACTATCAGAAGTTTTAAGTTTTTAACTTTCGTGCATGATATACACACCGAACGTCGCATGGCAGAGCGCAATCCGCCCCGACGTTTACGGATTATAAAGTTATGCAAATTTTTTCTATTCGCCAAATATCGAGCCTCAAAATCCGTTGGCGCATCGTTTTTTACTATCTCCGCGACATGGAACGGCGATTTACGACATACGCGCAATATCTGCGCCGCGCGACGGGTCTGGAACGCGTGCAGAAAATATCGGTCGACGCGGGATTCACATGCCCCAACCGCGACGGGGCGATCTCCACCCGCGGATGCGCCTTCTGCCGCAACGACGCCTTCACGCCGCGCTACTGTTCCGGCACGCGGGATATCCTGCGACAGATCGACGAGGGTATAGCATTCCACGCGCGCCGCGGCCGCACGGCCGACGGATACATCGCCTATCTGCAATCATACTCCAACACCTACGCACCCGTCGACGAGCTTGCGCGCATCTACGCCCGCGCGCTGAGCCACCCCTCGGTCGCAGGCCTTATAATCGGCACGCGCCCCGACACGGTAGACGACGAGAAGCTCGATATGATCGCCGACCTCGCCCGGCACCGCTACGTAGCCATAGAGTACGGTATCGAGTCGACATGCGACGCCACGCTCGACGCCTTGGGGCGCGGCCACGACTTCGCCGCCTCGCGCCGTGCCGTCGAGGCCGCGGCATCTCGCGGCATCGCCGTCGGCGGACACTTCATCCTCGGCCTGCCCGGCGAGGACTCCGCATCGATCCTGCACGGCACGGCCGACATAGCCCGCATGCCGCTGTCGAGCATCAAGCTCCACCGCCTGCAAATACTGCGTGGACGGCTGCCCCATGTCCATCCCCATCCCGGAGGTGTTTGCCTGCGCCAACGACAAGGCCCAGGGGAGGGAGGCGGACTACGCCCAGGCCACCCGGGGCCGGGGCAGGGCGTCCCAGTGCGTGAAGTGCGGCAAGTGTGAGGAGATCTGCCCCCAGCACCTGGAGATCCGGAGCCTGCTGGAGCGGACGGCGCAATTGTTCGAATGAGGACGCCCGCAAAAACTGCTTCCGGCCCGGCTCATGCGCTGCTTTGAACAGCTTGAATCCGTCCAGGCAAATCTGTAATAAAAAACGCTTCCCGTCTGAGGCGGTGGTGATCCACCGCGCGGCATGGGAAGCGTTTTTTATGCTGTCTGAGAGCGTGTTTCAGATCTCGAAGAATGTCGGTTGACGAGGGATTTTACCTCCATGCGAGGCGGGATCTCGCAGGAATCATTGTTTTTATTTCAAAAAATTCCAAGCAGGGCGCGGGAAGAGCGAAAAAGGAACTTGGCATGGTGAAGGAAGCAGGATGGCCAATGCTGCTTTTGCTTCAGGTTCTGGCATCATAAAGATACAAATGATAGATTTTGTTTATTTTTTAAGAAGGGGCGTGGGTGAGGATCAGGCTTAGGAGAATGGTTTGCCGCGGATGATGATTGCCAAAATAATGTAAAAAGGAATGCAAACGGACAGAAAAAGTTTATAAATAGCTGCTTAGTGTTGTGCAAGTGTTGAATTTGACTCAATAACTGACGACGATATAGTAAAAAATTTCTGTTGCTTTTTTTTGCACAGAATGGTATCATGTACAAGAAAACAACAAAATAAATATTTTGTTTTATCACATAAAAAGAAGAGCAGCTTCTGGGAGAGTGGCAGTTGCCGCTGAACATAGTTGCCAAGCAGGGGCTGCGGTGAAAGAACTCCTTTTTGAGCGGCCGTGAGCTGCGCGGTTAGGATGGGATGTCATGAAGCAACCAGCGCTCAGCATTATTATCCCGGTTCACAATGCGGAGCAGTATCTGCCGGGATGCCTGGACAGTATTTTGGCCGCAGGCCTTGAAGGGGCGGAAGTGCTGCTGATCGACGACGGTTCCACAGATAGAAGCGGGGCGCTGTGCCGGGAGTATGCGGAAAACCATCCATGCATCCGCCAGTTCAGCCAAAAGAATTTGGGGCCTTCGGCTGCCAGGAACCGGGGTTTGGAGCGGTCATGTGGAAAATATGTCGCTTTTTTCGATGCGGATGACTATGTAATACCTGCGGCCCTCCGCAAAACAGCGGCCTTGCTGGAGAAATGCCCCAGTGGGGAGATTTGGGTGTCTGACTTCTGCCGTGTGTCTGACTGCGGGTGCGTGTTGGACAAGGTCTATCAAATTGACGATACGCCGGAACCAATTCAGGACAAGGAATATTTGCAGGCCTTTCTGGGCAGGGGTGACTGCGTATGGAATGTCTGGCGGTATCTGTTTCAGCGGGAGTTTCTCATGCGCGGCGGGCTTTGCTTTGTGGAAGGCGCAGATTGTGCGGAGGATTTGGAATTTGTGGTGCGTGCTTTGACAAAAGTGGAAAAACCGGTATTCTTCCACAATCCATACTATTTTTACCGGGTGAACTATGGGGCGACGCTGACCAGAAAGTACGACGCGAAGCGCGTTGAACATCTGACTGCCATGCTCCAATGCTCGGCGGAATACCTTAGAAAGCAGAGCTCGGAAGGGGCGCAGCTGCTTTTAAACAAGATCGCGCTGGAGTTTTTCCTGAACCTGGCGCTCCTCCAAGAGGTAGTGCCGGGGGACCGGGCGAGGGTGCGCGCCCTGCTCCAGGAAACCGCGTGGATTATGGGGCTTGCCGACAAACGCATGTTGAAGCTGCTCGGCGACGCTGTGAAGGGCCTGGGGGTGGACGGCGTATCCAAGACAGTCTATTGCATGAAACGTGTGAAACGGCGGCTGCGCTCCATGAAAATTGCTGTTTTCGCGGCGTCAAAATGAGGTGCGGGATGATAGGCGGGGAAATCAAGGTGACGGTAGTCATTCCAGTGTTCAATTCCGGGGCGTTTTTAGGCCGGTGCCTGGACAGCGTACTCCAGCAGAGCCTGCGCGAAATTGAGATTATTTGCGTTGATGACTGCTCCTCTGACCAAAGTGTGGAAATGCTAGCGGAGTACCATGCGAAAGACGGGCGCGTCTGCGTTGTCCGTAACGCAGAAAATATGGGTGCGGGGCGTTGCCGCAATGTGGGATTGAACCGTGCCCATGGAGAGTATCTCCTTTTCCTGGATTCCGACGACTGGCTTTTCCCGGACGGATTGGAAAAGGCTTGGTCGAAAGCACACCGGTGCCAGGCGGACATTCTCCGCTGCCGGGCGCTGGACTATGATAACCAGACGGGGATGTCCTCCCGGTCGACCCACAACGGGCTGAAACGGGTGCCGCCTCTTTTGTTCAACAGGGCGACGGATTACCGGCGCAGCTGCGGCGTGTTTGCCAAGGTCTGCGTGGCGCCTTGGGGCGGGCTCGCGCGGCGTGGATTCTTGCAGGAGTATGGTATTTTTTTCAATGATTTGATATGTGTCAACGACAGGTCTTTTTTTTGGGAGACTATGCTGAAAGCCCAATGTGTGGTGTTTACGCGGGATATGCTGGTCCATTATCGAACTAATTTGAGCGGTTCTCTGGTGGGAGGACGGGTTCGGAACTTTTCCTGCCACCTTGAATCCTATCGGATGGTAAGCGGGCTTTGCGGGGGACTGCCGCCGGGGATTCAGCGGCGCGTGCTCAATTCGGAGCTGATGGACATGGCCCATTGGGTGGAGCGGGGCGCGGAAACGGAGTACGCCGGGGAAATACGGCTGATGGTAAGGCAGTTCCTTGCTACGATGGACCGCAGTCCGTGGGGCGGGAGGATTGAGCGAACAAGGTGGTATAGAAGATTGACGCATTGACCTGTCGTCATGGCTTTGATTATTGACTTGTTCTCATGAGAAGAGAAGCTTTACGTGGAGGGATAATAAATGTTTGCTGAAGGTATAAATGTTTTCCCAGAAAATGTTAAACGAATATACAGAAAAGACGGGTCATATTATGTGAATTTTGGCGATTTATGTAGAATTATGGGAATTCCTGTGCCGGAAGAATTGGATCCATCCAAGCCAGTTGAACGAGTTCTGTCACAATCTGAGTATACACAGCCTGGCGAGGTTGTTATTTGCACAGGCTATTATGAAATTGAGCATGCCATTAAACTTGCAATTGAACGTGGGGCATATGCGGTATTTTGTCCACAATATCATGCGCAGCAATATTGGGCAGACAAGGAGGTTGAAAGTACTGTCCACAATGTTATCGGGATGGACAATCCGCTGGAATGCATTTGGAGGTATGAAGTTTGGCGGAGGAGCGGGTGCAGCGCCCGCACTATCGCTATAACAGGAAGTGTTGGAAAAACGACTACCACAGGGCTGGTAAATTCAATCATCGCAAAAACATTTAATACATTAACACATCACCCCATGGCAAATAGCCATGGTGCTATTTTGAGGAATGTCCAGCGTCTGACGCCTTCGCACGAGGTTTGGGTACAGGAGGTCGGAGGCGTTCAACCCGGCTATGTAGAAAGCTCAGCAAGGTTTTTATGCCCGGATGCATTGATTTTGACTAATATTGGGTATTCCCATCTTGATCTCTATGGATCAAGAGAAAATATTTTTTGGGATAAAGCAAGCTTAGAACGCTATATGAAAGATGACGGTGCAGTAATCATTAATCTGGATGACGATGTGTTGAGAAACTCAATACCAAAGTTTACGCATAAAGTTATTTCTTTTGCCATTGACCGAAAAGATGCCGATTATCGTGCAGAAAATATTGTCACAACAAAGGAGGGAACTCAGTTCGACGTAGTGTGTGCTGAGGGCAAATTCCCGGTTATGTTGAGGCTGTTCGGTGAGCATAACGCATACAATGCTTTGGCCGCAGTTGCTGTGGCTAGGTGGCTTGGCATCCCGGTTTTCCGCTCGGCTGAACTCATGAAGGATTACCAGCCGGAAGGAATTCGCCAGCATATGGTGAATGTCGGTGGTTATCATATGTTGATAGACTGTTTTAACGCAGAGGCAAAGACGGTGTTGGGTGCGGCCAAAACTTTATCTAAGATTCCGGTTGAAGGTACAGGGAAGCGGATTATGGTTGCAGGACACATTGATAAGCTGGGTGCAGAATCCAAGCAGATGCATCACCAACTGGGTGCAGATATAGCGGCCATCAAAGAAATTGATGAGATTGTGTTTTTTGCGGGGGATAGTAAGTGTTCTTATGATGCAGCAGTGGAAGCGGGAGCAAAAAATGCACATTGGATGAACAGCCGTGATGAGCTTGAGGATTGGATGCGGAAAAATATTACCCGGAACGACCTTACTGTTTATAAAAGTGGACAATTTGAAGCGGCGCTGGCAAAATCTATTGATCATGTATATGGGACGGTATATCAAAATGGGACGCAGTTTAATGAAGGAACAGTAAAAGAAAAAGACGGCTTTCTATTTAAAGTGCGCAAGGAAACCGTTGAAGTATCTGGCCTTGCATCAGGAAGAAATTATATAGATCTTGTTATTCCGGACAAATTTGATGGTGTTGAGGTTACATATATTGCGGCAAATGCTTTTTCCAACAAGCGTAATATCAAATCTGTCATAATACCAGATACAGTAAAAAACATTGGAGAATTATCCTTTTATATCTGCGCAAAGCTGGAATCAGTAAAATTGCCGGAACAACTGCGTATCATAGGTGCAAACGCCTTCAACTGCTGTCCATTGCTGAAAGAGGTATCTTTGCCGAAAGGGACGATACATTTAGGCCGTCATGCTTTTTATGATTGCCGTGGTTTGAGAAAAATTTATATTCCAAGTTCAGTCGGATATATCGGTGAGGACGCATTTAAGTTGTGCAGTAAACTTGTTTTATTTTGTGAGCGCGGCAGTTATGCTGAATGGTATGCAAAAGAAAATCAAATCAAATACCATTGTTTGAATGAATTGTGAGCCTTGTTGATAACAGAATAATAAGAAATAACTAAGTATGAGAGTGTGAGAACTAATTATGATTAGTGTCCAATTTATTGGTTTTGACAGCGAGAACACACTTGTTGAGGCAATTGGTATGGTGCTGCGCCAGCGCGGCACGGGAGGTATTGAGTTAAACTTATGTGATCCCAACAACTGTTTTGACTATAGTGCCATTGAAAAAGAGCTGCAAATCGCAGGGTTCCAAGCGCCTGTAAAACAAGCAAATCGAGCAAACGACGATTGGGGCATACTAAATGCAAAAGGGGATTACATTGCCCTATGCTGTGCTGGAGATGGCTGGTGTGATGGCGATAAGCTGTCTGAGCAGGTAAGAACCATCAGAGAAACCCAAGGATGTACATTGGTAACGCACGATGTGGAGCTTTTAAAAGAAGACGGCTATCCCTGTGACCAAACTGTGCGTAATCGGTATATGGAACAGCTTGGGTATCAGGACAGGTGGTATGGCATGGAACAGTTCCAGCGGTTTGAATCTCCGGGCTTGATGGGGACATGGGTGTTCCCCAACCTGTTCCGTGACGAGCAGTCGAGCAAAATTTATAATGACAGTAGGCTTGACCCCAAACTGCGTGTGCTTGGGATGCTGATGTGCCGCGGAACCTGTGTGAACCTGTTTGACAAACGTTTCCTCTCCTGCCAACGGGATGAGGAATACTACAGGCAACAATATTTTCCAAAGTATGGGCCAGCGGAATTGGAAGAGAAAAAAGCGGAACTGGAAGAGGTGCGCCGCCTCTTGTCCTGCTATGGCATAGAGATGGATACCCGATACCGTTTGATACATATTGCCAACGGGGTGTTCAACGCATTTTCGGAAGCGCCGCCAACAAAAGAATCTGTCGCGCTTTTTATGCAGGCATATCAAGACGCGTACCGTGAAGAGTATGATACAAAGTCCGCATCGGTAAGAGAAAAAGCCTTTTTCAACTATGTCAGGAAAAAAGTTCGGCACTATGAGATAAAAAAGGGAACGGAGATTACTCTGCCGCTGGCGGTCAGCTTCAAATTGGAATCAAATCAAGCGCGCGTCAGATTGCTGAATCAGCGCCAGGTTAGCCGATCATTAAAGGAAGAAATCCTACAGCAGGCAGTAAATCCAGAGGCAGTGAGCCAGGCGGCAAAAAAGCAGAGAAACCTTTGGGGCCGCTTTGTAGCGAAAGTAAAAAATCGGGTCTGGCGTATATATCGCGCCATTAAAAAGGTTATAAAACGTGCGGCACTGCGCCGGTTGAGAAAGCGTGGCTTTTCCTCTTATATGGCAAATGAATGGTTTGAAACGGTTTATAAGAATTTGCTGCACGATAAGGAAACCCCTATAAAGCGCAAACTGTGGTGTTACCGCAGAGGATTCATGCCTTGGAGGATTGAGCAATATGGCTTAACAGAGGAAAACTATCAGCAATTTTTATCAGACCGGGACTACATGTATTTGCACCAGATTAATAACAGCTACAAAAAATGGATTGAAGACAAAATGACCCTTCGGTATGTGTTGGAGCCTTTTAAGCAGCATTTACCTAAATATTATTTCCAGATTATACAGAGGGATGACCGACAGCTGATTGTGAAATTGCAGGACTGCCCAGAGGGATATGAGGCTACTTTGGACGAATTGTTCCGGCTGTTGCGGGAAAAGGGCGCACTGGCATTTAAAGCGGCGTCAGGGACACACGGCGTAGGCTTTTTTAAGGTGGAGTACCGAGACGGGACCTATTATTTAAATAATTCGCCCACATCAGAGCACAGCCTGCGGGGCAGGATCAAGAAATTTAAATCTTTTTATATCGTGACAGAATATGTAAACATGCACGATGAAATCAAAGCGCTATATCCTGGTTCGGTCAATACGATTCGGGTGATGATGCTCAACCGTGATGGGCACCATCCTCAGATAATGGATGCATACATGCGAATTGGATCGGCCAAATCGGGCGTGACTGATAATGTGGCCTATGGGGGCATCGTATGCAGCATTGACGTGGACAGTGGGGAATATAGGGAAGGGCTGAGAATTGTTAACCATGTTTTTGTGTCAACTGAATGTCATCCTGACACAGAAGCGGAGTTGCATGGAATTATTCCTAACTGGGCGGCTATTAAGCAGGGGTTAGTAGATATTTCTCAACACATGCCGCAACTGGAATATCTTGGGTTTGATGTTGTTTGTACCCCTGAAGGATTTATTATTTTGGAAATAAATTCGCATCAAGATCTGCACCGATATCGTTATCTCGATCAACGTATTAAGAATTTCTATTTCTATAAATTGCGCCGCAAACAGCGGAGGTATAAAATTGGGAGGAATTAATATGTATACTGTTGGATTTCTCATCAGCCACAAAAACAATGAAAAGCGGCGTGCCCTGCTTCCGTCTGATCTGTCCAATATTCGGCATCCCCAGCAGCTTTTTTTTGAAGAGGGGTACGGTATTTCCGTTGGCTATTCGGATGAGGAGTATCAAGAGCGTGGTGTCAATATTGTCCCGCGCAGTGACGTTCTGAAATGTGATGTGATTGTTGATGTAAAGCTGGGGGACGCAGATTATCTTGATCAGATCGACCCGGGGAAGATCCTGTGCGGATGGGCCCATTGCGTTCAAAATATTGAGTTTACTTCGTCTGTTCTGAATGCGGAACATTCGGTGGTTGCGTGGGAAGAGATCTACGAAAATGGCAGGTATATTTTTTACCGAAACAGGGAAGTTGCAGGGGAGGCGGCCATTATCCAGGGGTTCCGCTACAGCGGTAAGATGCCCTACGATGCCAAGGTAGCCATTATAGGGAACGGGCAAACCGGTAAAGGCGCTTTCCGCATCCTGGCCGGGCTGGGAGCGGAGGTGGACATTTATGCCAGAAAGAACGAATCCCAGTTCCGCGCAAATTTGGCGAACTATGATGTTTTGGTGAATTGCGTAATGTGGGATACCCATCGGACAGATCGGTTGATTTATCGTGAGGATTTAAAAAAGCTGCGTCCTGGAACTCTGATTATAGATGTCAGCTGTGATCCCTACCTGGAGATTGAGACTTCCCACCCCACTACAATTGACGACCCCGTTTATATTGTGGATGGTATTGTACATTACGCTGTTGATAATACCCCGGCTATGTATCCGGTAACCGTTACCCGAAACTTGAGCCGCGCGTTTGCCCCGTATATTGATATGCTCGTAGAAAACTGCTACAGTGACAACCTAAAAAAAGCGGTTGTTATTGAATGTGGCCATATTTTGGACAAAAATATTGCAGACTTCCGTTCCGCCAGAGGAGTGTTTTGCAAATAAGCAATGAAATGCCTCCACCGTATTTGTAATCGCATAAAACCCAAAGCGGCGTCCTGGCTTTATTATACCCTGTCCCCTATTTCCCCAAGTTTGACCAGCCGAATACTCTATTGGAGAAAGTTTAAGCGCCCACTAGACCTCCGAGAGCCGAAAACGCTGAATGAAAAGATTATATGGTTAAAACTCAACCAATATAACCACAATCCGCTGGTCACGCAGTGCGCAGACAAATGGCGCGTCCGGGAGTACGTGAGATCTGCGGGATGGGGCAGCATTCTGAACGAATTATACGGCGTATGGGATTCAGCCAACTGTATTCCGTGGGAGAGGCTGCCGCAAGCATTTGTTCTCAAATGCAATCATGGCTGCGGGTATAATTTGATTTGTACTGATAAAAAAATGCTGGATATTGACGGCAGCACACGGCGTTTGGAGAAATGGCTGCGCACTGATTTTTGGCGCTATTATGCTGAAGTGCAGTATCGAGAGATTCCCAAGCGAATCGTGTGTGAAAAATTCCTGGGAGATGGAGAGCGCTTACCCCGGGACTATAAGGTTTACTGTTTTCATGGCCGTCCGCAGTATATTTTGGTTTGCGATGGCAGGGAGAACGACCGGCCCCGTTTTTACTTTTTTAATGCAGATTGGCGGTTTTGTCCTATTACATTGGACGGTTTGGCGGTACCGGCGGATTTTTCTATTGATAAACCCGCAAATCTTGAGGAGATGCTGGCCTGTTCGTCTGATCTTTCCGCGCCATTCCCATTTGTGCGTGTTGATTTTTATGATGTGGATGGGAAGCTGATATTCGGTGAACTCACGTTTACCCCTGCCGGAGGATTGGATACCAGACGGTTGCCGGAAACTGACATAATGTTTGGGGAGTTGCTAAAACTTCCATAAGGAGCACAAAGGTACATGAGAATAGCTGTGGTTGGAATCGGTTATGTTGGCCTTGCAAATGCGGTTTTGCTTTCGCAGCGGCACACCGTGGTAGCGGTAGACTGCAACCAAAATAAGGTTGACCTGGTAAACAGCCGAATTTCTCCTGTGGCGGACCGGGAGGCGTCCAGGTATCTGGGCGGGCGGAACCTTGATCTGACTGCCACCATAGACGGCTGTGCGGCATACCGGGAGGCGGACTTTGTAATTATTGCGACGCCTACCGATTACGACCCGTTGAAAAACCATTTTGATACCGCTTCGGTGGAGGCCGTTGCCCGGCAGGCGGCAGAGACAAACCCGGGTGCAACGATTGTGATCAGATCCACCGTCCCAATTGGGTATACTGCGGCTTTATGTGAAAAACTTGGTACGGAAAACATAATCTTTGTGCCGGAGTTCTTGCGGGAGGGAGAGGCCCTGCTGGACGAGCTGTATCCCTCCCGCATTGTAGTGGGAATGCCGAACAGCCGGGTTGCGGAACAGGCGCGGATATTTGCGGGGCTGCTGTCGTCCAATGCGTTAAAGAAGGAAGTCCCCTGCTTGCTGATGGCATCCGCGGAGGCGGAAGCGGTCAAGCTTTTTGCCAATACGTATTTGGCAATGCGCATCGCTTTCTTTAATGAGCTGGATTCTTATGCAGAGACATATCATTTGAAAACAAAACAACTGATTGACGCGATTGGATATGACCCGCGCATTGGCAGTTTCTATAACAATCCGTCCTTTGGCTATGGCGGTTATTGCCTGCCGAAGGATACAAAGCAATTGCTGGCGGACTTTCAGGCCGTGCCCAACAAGCTGATAAGCGGAATTATTGCGTCAAATTCCGCCCGAAAGGATTTTATTGCCCAATCCGTTCTGGAGAAGGTGCGCGCGGGTGGGCATGGGCCTGAAGGCGCGGCGCAGACGGTTGGGGTTTACCGGCTGGCAATGAAATCGGGCTCAGACAACTTCCGGCAGTCAAGCGTGCTGGGCGTCGTGGAGCGGCTGCGGGAACAGGGGGCAAATGTCGTTATTTATGAACCCGGTCTGACTGTGGATTCTTTTTCTGGATGTGCGGTGATCCATAGCTTCAAGGCTTTTGCAGATGCGAGCCAGATTGTGATTGCGAATCGGTATAATCCTGAATTAGAACTGGTTAAAGATAAGCTGTATACCCGTGACATTTACGGCAAGGATTGACCTGGTTAGTTAGGCGGTAATGGCACATGGAATTTTTCAAGCGAATTAGGCAGTACAAGTTTCTATTCGAAGAGCTGGTGAAGCGGGACTTCAAGAAGAAATACAAGCGGACGGTGCTGGGGATGGTGTGGAGCGTATTGTCGCCGCTGCTGACGCTGCTGGTGATGAAGCTGGTGTTTACGCAGTTTTTCGGGCGGACGACGCCGCACTTTACGACATACCTGTTCTGCGGGAACCTGGTATTTTCGTACTTCAGCGAGTCGACAAGCCAGGGGATGACGTCGCTGATGGGGAACGCGTCCATCTTCACGAAGGTGAACGTGCCGAAGTACCTGTTTCTGCTGTCAAAGAACGTGCAGACGCTGATCAACTTTGGGCTGACGCTGTGTGTGTTTTTGGTGTTCTGCGTGGTGGACCGGATCACGTTCACATGGAAATTTATCCTGCTGGCGTACCCCATCATGTGCCTGGTGCTGTTCAACATCGGGGTGGGGCTGGTGCTGTCGGCGCTGTTTGTGTTTTTCCGGGATATCCAGTACCTGTGGTCGGTGTTCACCATGCTATTGATGTACATGTCGGCGATATTTTACACGATAGACAAGTACAGTGAGGAGGTGCAGTGCCTGTTCCTGCTCAACCCGGTGTACCTGTTTATCCGGTATTTTCGGAAGATCGTGATAGAGGCGACCATCCCGACGGTGTGGTTCCACCTGCTGATGGCGGCGGACGTGGCCATTGTGGTGGGGCTGGGGTGCTGGATGTACAAGAAGTACAACACCCGGTTTTTGTACTATGTGTAAGCGGAGGGCGCCATGGCGGTATTGGAAGTAGAAAACGTATCAATCCGGTACATGACGGGGGATTTCAAGGAGATCGGGCTGAAGGAGTACGTGGTGCGGCGGATAAAGGGGGAGTACCGGGTACGGGAGTTCTGGGCGGACCGAAACATCAGCTTCAGCCTGGAAAAAGGGGACATGCTGGGGATCATCGGGACGAACGGGGCGGGTAAATCGACGCTGCTGAAGGCGGTAACGGGGATCATGGAGCCGACGAAGGGGCGGGTGGTGCGGCGAGGGAGCATCGCGGCGCTGCTGGAGCTGGCCAGCGGGTTCGACGGGGAGCTGACGGTGAAGGAGAACGCATACCTGCGTGGGGCGATGCTGGGGTACACGCGGAAATTCATGGACGAGACGTACGGGCGGATCATCGAGTTTGCGGAGCTGGAGGAGTTTGAGGACCGGCCGTTCAAGCAGCTGTCGTCAGGGATGAAGTCGCGGCTGGCGTTTTCCATCGCGTCGCTGGTGGAGCCGGACATTCTGATTCTGGACGAGGTGCTGTCGGTGGGGGACGGCGCGTTTCGGAAGAAGAGCGAGGCAAAGATGCGGGAGATCATGGGGGGCGGGGCGACGACGATCCTGGTGAGCCACTCGATCCAGCAGGTGGGGGAGCTGTGCAACAAGGCACTGTGGCTGGACAAGGGGCGGCAGGTGGCGTTTGGGGAGGCAGGGGTTCTGTGCGGGCTGTACCAGGGGTACCTGGAGAAGAAGCTGACGTTGGAAGAGGCGCAGGCGGCCTGGGCGGCGGGGCAGATGCCGCGGGCGGCAGGCGGCGCGGGCTGAAAGGGGAGGAAAAGGATGAAAAAGAAGCTGGTAAGCATGATGGTTGCGGGGGCGCTGGCGCTTGTGCTGGCGGCGCCTGGGTACGCGGCGCGGACGTATACGCCGGCG
>OFGR01002058.1_pt1 | contig 14202 bp, 13 predicted proteins | sample 1521811 | NCBI WGS metagenome assembly OFGR01 (sample SAMEA3504098, study PRJEB24116) | mouse gut metagenome | biome: mouse gut; feature: mouse-associated habitat; material: faeces | place: Denmark | collected 2011
TGAAAGGAAAGTAGAGAGTGATTTATTTTATTATAAAAATAAAGAAAAGTCAACAGATATAATATCTATTGATTTTATATATACTTTTTTAAATGCTCCTTTATGCTTAATAAATAATAAAGGAGATGAAAAAAATGGCAACAATAAACTTTAAAGATAAACTACTTAGAAAATTCACATTTTCAATACAATTTTTGGGAACTGGTGAAAATAAACGCCCTGCAACTATTGAAGAAGTTGTTTCAATAATGAGAGAATATGAAGATAAAGGAATAATAAAAAAATGGGCGATAATAAATCACAATAAAGATGTTTATGATGAAGAAGAAGAACAAGAAGGAAAAGGAAAAAAGGGCGAAAAGAAAGATGATCATATTCACGGTTTTGTTCAACTTGAAAATGCAAGAACGCCCGTTGATATTGCTAAATGGTTCGATATTCCTTTTAACTTTATTCGTGAAATGATAGCACATTATTATGATGATGGCGTTTTGTATGCCACTCATAGCACTAAAACATCAATGCACAAATATCAATATTCTGCTGACCTTGTTAAAGCAAATTTTGATTATATAGCACTCAAAAAGAAAAAAGAAACAACATATAAAAGAGAAAAAAATAAAGATAAAATATATCAAAGAAGAATGGAAATTGTAAATGATATATGTAAAGGTAAAATCAAAAAATATAATCAATCTCAATATATAACTGCTGAAGAAGAAGATTTATTTTCATCAAGTATTGATAAAGCATATAAACGTTATGGTAGAGATTATTTAATAAATAATCCTACAAGGAATATGAAATGTATTCATATAAGTGGTAGTTCTGGAAATGCCAAAACTTTATTGGCAAAAAGTATTTGTGAAAGTCTTAACTTGCGATATAAATGTTTAAATGGTGGAAGCAAAGACGTGTTCCAAGAAGCTGACGGTTCTGATGTATATATTATAAATGATTTTGATTTTAAGACTTTTGGTTGGAAAGAGTTCCTTAACTTAACAGATAATAATACAAGTTCGGCGGTAAAAAGCCGTTATTTTGATAAGGTTATAGATTGTAAACTTTTAATATTTACAAGCACAAAAGACCCTTATGAAATTGTTGATAAGATGGACGGTGCTGAAGATGAAGAAAAACTTCAAGCATATAGAAGATTTTCAACATTTTATAAAATGTCTGATGAAACAATAAAAGAGTATAACTTTAATCTACAAAATAAAAAATATGAACTTGTAAAAGAACATTATAATTTAATGCGCCAAATCGGAATGGAACTTTATAAGAGACAAGAAGAGACTGAAACATTAACTATAAACCTTGATGAAGTAATGCAAAAAACTGCAAGCAAAATAAAGTTTTTAGATTTACACAAAGAATCAAAAAAAGAAAAAGAAGAGCAAAAACAAGACGCTGATTTATTTGATTTTTTAAATAGCTTTGATGAAGAATACGGAAACTTTTTTTAATAAGACAGGGGCTTGAAGCCCTTGTTTTTTTCTTTGAGTAGATAAGTAGCGCATATGTGCTACTTTTGTCTATGGCTGAAAAGCCTTTAAGCCGTCCACGGGCACGGTGGCCCATACTGAAAACGTAGTTTTCAATAGTATGGGCCTACTATTGACTTGGGGCAAGTTAATTTTATATAATTTAGACATAGAAAAAATAAACAAGAAAGGACTGATTTAATCGGAAACAAAAATGTAGTAATAAGCCAAGAAAATTATAAGGCTGGTTCTGTTAATGGCATATGGGCGGAACAAAATCACGCACTTGATAACGCAAGAGAAAAGAATTATAGAGATGATTTAACATATAAAAATACAACACTAGAACACGAAAAAGATGTTGATAAATATAAAAATTGTAGAGAGTATTTAGACCACTTCATAAAAGAAAATGACATCAAAGGGCGCATAAGATTAGACGACGGAAAAAGGGCAACTAATGTATTAACAAGTTGTGTTATAACTTTATCTATTGAAGCATATCAACAAATGACAAAAGAAGAAAGAGAACAATACTTTCGTGATGGGCTTGATTATTTTAAAGAATGTTATCCAAATTATAAAATATTAGATGCAACTATTCACCGTGATGAAGGTTATTATGATACAGATAACAAGTGGCAAAAAGGATTAGACCACTTACAAATATGTGCTATTCCTTGTTATTATAATCAAGAAAAAAAGCAATTAGAAATTAGCACAACAAAGGCTGAAAAAGAACACTTAAAAAGAGAACTAGAAAGAGAAGGAAGAGACACAAGTCATATTGATTTGAGAGAACAAAGACAATATTTACACGACCGTTTCGTTGATTACAATAGAGACCGTGGGCGTGATTTTGATTATAAAAGTAGAGAAGGTCATCAAAGTAGATTAGATGTTAAAATGTATAAAAAAGTTAAAGATAGAGAAAAAGAAATTGACAGAGACAGAGACGCACTTGATAAAAAAGTAAGTCAAGTTAATAGGGCTGTTGATACTTTAAACAATAGATTTAATAACAGAGAAAAAGAACTACAAGAAAAAGAAGAACAACTAAAAGATAGAGAAAAAGAACAAGATAAGTTTGAAAAGTATTTTGATTTAAGAGACAAGTTTTTGGAAATGACAAGCCTAAACGAATATGAATATATGAAGGCGGTCAAAGCGTATGAAAAAACTGGAAGTCCAGTTTTTCATTACTTTGACGCTCATAATCAATATCGTGAAGGCGTGCTTATACCTGAAATAAAAAACCCTTCACGTTCTGAAACTGAAAGACAACAACTTAATAGAGAATGTCATAACTTTAATGACGGAAAAGAAGTTCATCTAATCAAAGAAAGAGAACGCCTTGAAACTAGAAATGAACCACAAAAAGACTATGAAAGAGACGCTCCAAGTCGATAAAGTAGGCAAAAGTCAAGACTGAAAAGGAAGATTTTTTGATTGCTTTTTAATCAAAAAATACTCTTTTCGGTCTTTACTTTTTCACAACATAAAATACAATAGAAAAAGGTGGAATAACGTACTTTGTTATTCCGCCTTAGGTGCTGTTTTTTTTATTTAATTTCTACTGTATCGTTTATGTAATCAATAATTATAACCTTGTAAGGTTCACGCCCTTTTATAATATCATTCTTAGACTTAAAAAGTCTTAGCTTTAGTTCGGTTGGCTCTCCATTTATTCGATTATGTTCATATTCAATTCTTTTATAAAGTTCTGGGTCGTTTCTGTTCTTGTATACAATTACGTTCAAATCGGTATCTCGCCCCCGTGATCCGTCTTGCATTGTGTAAGACATCGAATAACTGTGCATAACGTGAAATTCGGGCAAGCGTAGGTATTTTATAAGCCCTAGCAATATAAAAGCCCCTAGAACGCCGTATAAGCCCCGTAGAGCGGTTTTTTTCTTGTTCCTCATATAATTCATACCCCCTTTATAAATATATAGCCTATATTATCATAAAGCCTTATAAACATAAAGTTATTTCTTATAAACTTTTTGTCTATAATATTTATATTAGCAAAGGGGTGTAAGGTTATGAAGTATTTACACATAAGGCTTAATGAACTGTTAGAAGAACACAACATAAGCAAGAACCGCATATGTAAAGACTTAGACCAACAACGGGGCAACTTCAACCGTTACTGCAGGGATGATTTCCAGAGGGTAGACGCTAACTTGATAATAAAGTTATGTGAATACTTTAACTGTTCGGTTGGTGAACTGTTTGAGATAAGAGAAAAAGAAGATTAAGAAATGAGCAACTTTTTAAAGGTTGCTTATTTTTTTATACATATAACATACACAATTATCCCATAGTAGATACATACCCTATATGTATAAAAAGGGGTGATTTCGGCACAATCATTTTTAAATTGGTTCGGCTTGTGTCTACCCTTGAGGGCAAAATAAAATTCATTATACGGCAAAAATTCGTATAAATTAGTATAAATGTTTCACGTGGAACATTAAAAAACGCTTTAAAATCAAGGTTTTTTATAAAAAGTCTTGTTCCTAGTAATGAAAACAGACTTCTCTGGCAGGCCTGTATTCCATCATACCAGAGAGCATATCACGGCACACTTTATGATCTGTTACACCGCATTGTTGATTTACCGCCTGCTGGAAAAGAAGCTGGATGACAAAGGAATGCACTTCCCCATTGGGCCAGTCATAGAAACCTTGCAGAACATGGCGGTAACTAATATTGAAGATATGTGCTACAAATCTACTTATACAGGGTCGCAGGTTCTCACCGCCCTGAACGCAGTATTCGACCTTCAGCTGGACAGGCAGTATTACCAGCCAAAAGAATTAAATAAAAAAATCAAAAAAATTTCAGGATAGGTTTTCCATACAACAAACCCGAAGAAGCAAAAACGGCTGAAATTCCCATAAACAAAGGATTTCAGCCGTTTATTATTTTGTCAAGTGTTTAAAACGGGAATTTGCAATATTTTGGGGGCAAAAATTAAATTAAATTCATCACTTGACAATGTTGAATAGACATGTTAAGCGTTGTTGACACAATGTAAACTGTCAGAAACCCGCGAAATGGCAGCCAAAATTGACAAATTGACAACCTAAATTGCTTGAACCCAAAGCAATTTTATTGTAGGCTGAATAAAAGCCACTCATTGCGGGCTGAGAGAAGGAGGAACTATAAAATGAAATTCAACGAAAAACTATTAAAACTCAGAAGAGAAAAGGGACTTTCCCAGGAGGAACTGGGCATGGAAATGCAGGTATCGAGGCAGACTGTCTCAAAGTGGGAGGCGGGGCAGTCGTACCCGGATTTTACCCGATTGGTGATGCTAAGTGATTTCTTTAATATGACCTTAGATGAACTTGTGAAGGATATTGACGTGCAGGAAGTGAGGGAGCAGTCCCTTACAAATGAGAAGATCGATTCCATCTATCGAGTTTCCCAGGACGTGGATTCGGTTCTTCAAAATGAAAGTTTAAAAAATATCTTAAGAGGACTAAAGTGGTTTCTCGTGGGCAGCTGCATATTTATCTGTTTTGTTGTGGTCGTTTCCTTTATACTGCAGTTTATTTATCCAGAATCCAATATCTTTTGGCGTACGTACTGATCGCGGCACGAAACACTTGTGTTCAAATCTCTGATCTATGGGGGAATTTCTGGAAATTCCCCCTTCTGTTTCCACCTGCCATCCTCCAAAGCACATTATAATCCCGTTGACCGTTTTTGAGAAGGGGAGTAAAGTTTAACAGTTGCGCTCGAACGGGTGGGTGTGCTACAATTTGAGTGTCACATATCAAAATACAAGATCCAAAAACGCTCCGACAGACAGGGTCCAAATGGATTAAACTGCCTGATCCACAGCGGAGAAAGGTGTGATACCATGGGCATAAAAATGATACTGACGGATCTCGACAGGACGCTGCTCCGATCCGACGCGAGCATATCGGACCACACAAAACAGGTGCTGAAAAGATGCCAGGATCGCGGAATCCTCGTCGTGATTGCCACCGCCCGTTACTGGATCGGTGCGGAGCGCTACATAAATGAGATCCAGCCGGACTATGAGATCACCACCGACGGGACGCTGATCCATTGTCGCGATCATGATTCTCCGGACAACAACGCAGGATCAAAACAGCTGTACAGCCTCAGCATGGACACAAAAGATGCGGATCAGATCGTACAGGATCTGCTAAAACACGACCCGGCAACAGAGATCACCGTGGCATCCGGTCAGCAGGTATTCTGGAACAGCAGCCACATATCGGAATCCGAAAAACTGCACAAAGCCGTCTACAGCGACTACAGCGCACCATTAACCTGTCCTGTCAATAAGATCGTGGCAGAGCTTTCCGACCGCAAAACCGCAGAAGCGATCGCAGACAGATACCACTGTCGCCTGCAGAGCTACCGCGGTGAGAACTGGTACGCCTTCCTGCCCGAAGATTCCGGCAAAATACAGGCGATCCGCGCCCTGGCAGCGCTGCTCGGTATCCCTCTGAGTGATATCGCAGCCTTTGGCGATGACACAAACGACATGGAGATGCTCCAGATCTGCGGGATCGGCGTCGCTGTCTCCAATGCCGTCAACGATGTCAAAGCTGTCGCGAACTGCATTGCGCTGTCAAATGACGAGGACGGCGTGGCAGACTGGATCGAAACCAATATATTGAAACCACGCCAATCAGAATCCGAATAACAGAAAGATTTCCCAAACATGAACTTACACAAGATCTACCATCCGATCACGGCAACACCGTTTAAGTGTACAGAAGAATATATGGAATTTGCACCGTGCGACGCCCTAAAGCCCTATATCCGGTGTTTCTGGGGCAGTCAGAAAATCGTCGTGCAGGAGGCGTGCACCGATGCCGAGACGGATATCGTCACCCCGGACACCTGCATGGACATTATCTTTACAGCGGATTATACGAACAACACCATTGACAGCTGTTTCTGCGGGATTGACGACCGGGCTTTCGCTGCCCGGAAATATCTCAGAGCCCGAAAGAAATTTTTCCGCTTTGCGATTCGCTTCTACGCATGGGGCGCAGCCCTGTTTGCGGAAGAGTCCATGCGGAGTACGAAGAATACGCGTTTTGATGTGGACTGTCATTTTCCACGAATCAAACAGGAAATTGAGAAACGCCTGTTTGACACCGATGATATCAGCCAGATCATACCGGTCACAGAAGCGATCCTGCTGCACCATCTTCGCGAGGAGCACCAAAATCCAGTGATATTCCAGTCCGTATCCAGGATACTCGAGACCAGGGGAACGCTGTCAATGACAGATTTGGAGCGGGAAGTCCTCATCGGCAGCCGACAGCTGGAACGCCTGTATCTGGAATACATCGGCGTGTCCCCCAAAAGTCTGGCATCGATGGTCCGTTATCAGTACTTGTGGAACAGACTTATGTATGACAACAGCTTTACTATCGCAGACGCATCGTATCAATACGGCTATTCGGACCAGGCGCATTTATGCCATGATTTCAGGAAATATCACTCCATGAGTATATCAGACGCCAGAAAATTTGCGATGCAGAATGTCGGAAATATACAATACAAATCCTCCGGATCACAGTAAACTATATTTGAAAGCAAAACGAAAAGAGTATACCTGTGTATACAGCAAAAAATTTATAAATACGGTCAGGAGGAACCCCATATGAAATACTGTAGTACATTGATTGCCGTGAAAAACATGGAACACTCACTGCGCTTTTACAAGGATCTGTTCCATCAGGAAGTGACACTCGACCTGGGGTGGAACAAGACGCTGGACTGCGGACTGGTTCTGCAGGAACATTTTGATGAGCTTGCCGGATTTCAGGCAGACACGATGAAATATCACTCCAATACGATGGAACTCTACTTTGAAACAGAAGACTTTGATGCGTTCATCACGCTGTTAGACCAACATCCCGATGTGGAGCGCCTCCATGAACCGAAGACATTCCCATGGCTGCAGCGGGGGATCCGCATCTTTGATCCCGACGGACATTTAATTGAAGTGTCGGAAAGCATGTACTGCGTGGCATGCAGACAGTTTGCACAGGGGAAAAACGTCGAGGAGACCGCACGGCTGACACAGCACCCGGTCAATGTCGTTCAGACATGGTTTGAGAAGTACCAAAGATCCAGCATAAGCGTCTGCGGAACAGACTGCAGCACCTGCTACTGTTATGGGAGCATGTGCAGCGGCTGCAATACCTGCGAAGGAAACGTATTTCATTGTTCAGGAGTCTGTTCCATTTATCAGTGTGTCGTCCACGAAAAAAACATGAAAGATTGCGGCGAATGCTGCAAGGCACCCTGTGATATCTGGAGAGCAACCAGAGATCCCAAGTTCTCTGACGAGGAATTCGAACAGAACATAGCCGGGAGAATGCAGACCTTAAAAGGATTGACGTAAAAAATCAAGACCCCTTGTATAGAAACCTTTACATTCAGGAGAACGCCAGAAAGATTCTCAATGTAAAGGTTTCTTCTTTTCTAAAAGTCCCTGACCTGTAGAAAATAGACGCGTGGAATCAGTTGATATTGTCGCGGGTGTATGCTAGAGCGTCGAAATGATCACGATCTGTCAGGACACAGGAATGGCAGGTAACAGTTCAGCCAGGACTTCGCACTACGCTGCGAAGTCCGTGAGAAAGCATAGTGGCCTAGATGCATCAAACCAACCGCAAAGCGGTTTTTGCATGGCAGTCGTAAATAAACACTGCACAGTGGTATTTCCCACAGCGATGTGCTATAATAGGCGTTAAAAGAACATACATAACTACAAAACAGGAAAGGAAGAAAAATATGACATTTGAATTTACGCAGGACTGCATTACCGGTATCGAAACGATAGATGATGAACACCGCAATCTTTTTGCGCTGCTCTCAAAAGCTTACAATATGGCATGCACCGATTATCACAGCGACTATTACCAGGAGCTGAAAAATATCCTCGAGGAGCTTGACTTCTATGCGGAGACGCATTTTGCCCACGAGGAGGAATACATGGTGCAGATCCGTGATCCGGAGCTGATCCGCCAGCGCTCCCAGCATGCGTTTTTCCGCGATAAAGTGCGGGAATACGAATTTGTCAATATCGACAACGAGGAGGAACAGCAGCGGGTGCTCACGGAGCTCGTGAGATTTCTCGCTAAATGGCTCTACCGCCATATCCTCAGCAGCGATATCCTGATCGGCAAGCTGCCGCCGCTCGAGGAGTGGATGGTGCGCGAGAATCCCTGCGAGTTTACCGACGAATATCTGACGGGGATCGAGCTTGTCGACGCCGAACACAAAGAACTCTTCCGCATCGTCGACAAGGCGAACCAGCTGGTCAAAAACTTTGACAGCCTCTCCGGTTATGACAGCATCATGCAGATCCTGAATGAACTGAAAGAGTACACGAAAGAACACTTCGCAGACGAAGAGGAATATATGGAGGGAATCCAATATGAAGGTCTGAGCGCACAGAAACGCGCACACGAGGCTTTCGTCGACAAACTCGAAAACATCAGTCTCGACCAGATCGACGCGAATCCGCAGGAAAATCTGCAGGAATTGCTGGAGTTTCTGCTCGGCTGGCTGATCAACCATATCCTCTACACGGACAAAAAAATCCCTGCAGTTTAAACGCCGAACCTGTCAGATTGGGGAACGGTTCAGAAATAGCATTTGCTCTGTCTGTCTCTGAACCGTTCCTTATAGTTCCCGGATTCACTCTGGGCTGACAGCAACGATTCCTTCTGCTATATTTGCTGTTCGGGAATGATCTCGACAGAAACAACACTGCAAGAAGGCAGCTCGATCTCAATCTCATTACTGTTATGCTTGAGCGCATGTTCTTTTATGATCACATTGTCCGGCTCATCAAAGGTATTGTGGGAGTGGACCTCTCCAGTCAAAATTCTCGCAGCAGCTTCTTTGATCCTGATATATGGAAGCTGACAGCAGAGAGAATAGCTTCGATGCAGAGACATATTCGCAATCGTAACGTGTATTCTGTTTTTATCATCAACTGAAGCAGACTGCGAAATACAGGCAATACCGTTTTCATAGTCATTGTCAACAAAACTGTAAAGCAATGTTCCGTCCATATGTTCCTTAAACAGATCCATTACATGATAGGTAGGCGTTTTTATCATCTTTTCTCCGTCTGTGAGTATAATGGCTTGAAGAACATTTACGGTCTGAGCAAGGTTCGCCATTACCACGCGGCGGCTGTGCGAATTAAAAATATTGAGATACAACGCAGCAACAACCGCATCACGCATCGTATTCTGCTGATAAAGAAACCCAGGATTTGTGCCGGGTTCAACATCGTACCAGCATCCCCATTCGTCAACGATCAGACCGAGTCTCTCATCGGGATCATGCAGATCAAGCATTTTTATGCTTCGCGAGATCGAGTTGTCGATCCCCTGTGTATTTTTCAGGCTCTGATAATACGCATCCTCCGTGAAATCTGTTGCGCTGCCCTTATGGGCAAAGTCATTTCCAAGAATGGTATAATAATGGAGTGTTACGGCATTGACAAGATCAAAAGCTGCACCCGATTTCAGTTTTGTAAGTAACGTTTCATTCCACTCATCATCGCCTCCGCAAGCGACCCTGTACAGCTTATTGTCACTGTAATTACGGCAAAAACTTGAATATTTGCGGTATTCTCCTGCATATTGTTCGGGCAGCATATTGCCGCCGCATCCCCAGCTCTCATTGCCGATTCCGACGTATTTGAGTTTCCACGGTTTTTCTCTGCCATTTTTTCTTCTCAGTTCGGACATAGGTGATTTTCCGTCAAATGTAATATATTCGATCCAGTCGGCTAGTTCCTGCGCTGATCCGCTTCCTACATTTCCCGCAAGATAGGGCTCCGCACCCACAAGCTCACAGAGGTCAAAAAACTCGTGTGTGCCAAAGCTGTTATCCTCATCCACACACCCCCAGTTCACATTAGTGATATGGGACCGTTCAGACTTTGGTCCGATACCGTCCTTCCAGTGATATGTATCTGCAAAACAGCCGCCCGGCCAGCGCAGTACAGGAACTCTTATCTGCTTAAACGCCTCGATAATATCATTTCTGATTCCTTTTGTGTTAGGTATTGACGAATCCGGACCGACATAGATACCATTATAGATACATCGTCCCAGATGCTCCATAAAGTGACCGTATATCTCCTTGTTGATATGACTTTTTCTGTCAATAGGATTTACAAGCATGTTCATTTTTTTCATTTGATTTTCTTCCTTTCTCATTAATTTACTGAGTCGAACACTATCCAAAATACAGATCAGGCCTGTTCCCCGCCCGGCTTGACCGGATTCCTGTACATAAGGAGCAGGCACACCGCTGCCGCCGCGATAAACGGCAGTCCCGACACGATCCCGGTCGGAGACGGTCCCACAAAGAAATTGCCGCCGTCAACTGTGAACAATGCCGCCTGCGACATCAGCACGTTGACTGCGCTGTGCGCAAACACGGCGGGAAAGATGCTGCCCGTCCGCAGGCACAGATAAGAATAGATGACACCTGTCACAGCGCCGAAGACGCACATGGCGAGGATATTCACCACTGGAAATCCCGCATTGTCAGTCCCGTAGTAATATCCTGCAGCGACGAGCGGCGCATACCACAGCCCCGATGCCAGCCCGCTCAGGATCATCGCCGGAACCGCGCCAAACTTCCGGTAGAGCTTTGGAAGCAGATACGCGCGGAATCCCCACTCCTCCCCGAAACTGTTGATAAAATCAAGCACTGCTGCCGTGAACACCTTGATCAGCAGATCCGTCTTGTAGGCGGCGATGATATTGACCGCGTCGATCTGCGCGCCAGCGTTCGCCGCACTCTCGCTGTAGGAAGCGACGAACGCTGTCATGTTCGGATCGAAATTGTCCCTGAAAACAAGGAAGTAGATCAAAGCACCCGCAAATGTGAGCGCTGTCGTCCCGAACCAGCCCAGCAGAAACAGTGCCTTGTATTCGAAAAAGTTAAACTGAAACCCGGACTTCACAAGCCCTTCCCTCGTCGCCAGCCGGATCACCAGCGCCGCCAGTGCCGGCGTGAGCATCAGCTGGGAGATCATGTCCACCGCCTGTTTCACGACTTCCACATTGTCACTATGGTACATCGGAATGATGGCAAAGATCTCCAATACCCACGCCACGCCAAAGCACAGCGCCAGAAAATACAGGATCCGCTTTGTCTCGACCTTCTTGTCCGTCACACCCACCAGCTTGTGCTTTTTGGGGATTTCACGCTCCTGCTGCGGGTCCTGTGCCGCCTGTCTCGGAGTGGGGATCTGGTTTCGGTTGTGCTTGAATTTCCTGGTGATGTCAAACGCGTCGGATCCCGGCGCATTTTCCTGCGTCCTGTCGGACTCCTGCAAACTTTCATCCTGCTGTTCGCCCGGATTTTCGGGTTCTGTCTCCGCCATTGTCTCTGTCTCGATCTCTGATCCTGCCTCGACTTCCGGATCCGGATTTTTTTCTAATTCTGTCATTGATCCCTCATTCTCCTTTTTAAGGTGATGCTTTTTTTATCGATTACTTGATCTCGTTCGCCATCGTATAAAAATGATGATAGATCCCGCCGAGTGCCATCAGCTCCTCGTGGTCGCCCTCCTCCACGATGCCCTCGTCCGTCAGCACCAGGATCCTGTCCGAATTTCTGATGCTCGACAGCCTGTGGGCGATCGTGAGCGTGGTGCGTCCTTTCGCAAGCTCACTCAAAGACTTTGCGACCGCATACTCGCTCTCATTGTCCAGTGCCGAGGTCGCCTCGTCGAGGATCAGTATCGGCGGATTTTTCAGAAATACCCTGGCGATGCTGATGCGCTGTTTCTGCCCGCCGGAGAGCTTCACGCCGCGCTCACCGACATACGTGTCATATTTGTCCTTCAGATTCTGTATGAACTCGTCCGCCCCGGCGCGCTTTGCCGCTTCCATGACCTCCTCGCGCGTCGCGCCGGGCTTTCCGTAAGCGATATTTTCATACACCGTACCCGAGAACAGATAGACCTCCTGCTGGACGACACCGATGCTCTGGCGGAGACTCTTTAGCGTCAATTGCCTGATATTCTTTCCGTCGAGTGTGATCTCACCGCAGGACACATCGTAAAAGCGCGGTATCAGGTTGCACAGCGTCGTCTTCCCGCCGCCGGAGGGTCCCACAATGGCAAGTTTCTCCCCCGCATGGATCTGCAGGTTGAGATTTGCAAACACCTTGTTGTGGTCGTCCGGGTACTCAAAGCTGACGTTGCGAAACTCGATCTCACCCTTCGGCGCGACGAGATCCACCGCGCCCTCCTCGTCAAAGATCTCGATATCCGCGTCCATGATCTGCAGGAAACGCTCGATCCCCGTGATCCCGCGCTGGAACTGCTCGGCAAACTCTATGATCCTGCGGATGGTCGCGATCAGTGTGGACACATACATGACGTAGGCAACCATGTCACCCGGAAGGATCTCCCCGTCCATCAGGAAAAATCCGCCGCCGATAATGATGGTGAGATACATCAGACCGTCAAAGACCCTCGTAGAAGTGCTGAACATTCCCATCAGCATGTACGCGTGCTTTTTCACCCGCAGAAACTCCTGGTTGCCCTCCTCGAATTTCTCCGACTCGAGCGCCTCGTTTGTGAACGCCTTGACAACCTTCTGCCCGAGCAGGCTGTCCTCGATCTTCGCATTCAGCTCACCGATCTGGTGGCGCTGTTCGCTGAATGTCCGGCGCATCTTCTTGTTGATGATGCGGCAGACGATCGTCATGACCGGCACGAACACAAAGATCATCAGCGTCAGCGGCAGATTGATCTGCGCCAGAATGATGAACGATATCACGATCTTGATCGCCGCGATGAAAAACTCCTCCGGGCAGTGGTGCGCAAACTCCGTCACCTCGAACAGGTCATTCGTGATGCGCCCCATGATCTGGCCGACCTTCGTGTTGTTGAAATACGTGTTTGATAACAGCTGCAGGTGCGCATAGGCGTCGCGCCGCATATCCGTCTCGATCTTTGCCCCCATCACATGTCCCATGTCCGCCATAAAATAATTTGCCAGCGCGTCGATGATCCGCAGCACGAAATACACCAGCGCCAGCCCGATCACCATGCGCGCCGTCAGAAGCGCCACGTCTTCGAGCGCCGTGTTCGTGATCTTGCGAATGATCAGCGGCAGTACGATCTCGCACACCGTGGTCAGCGCCGCGCAGAACAAATCCGCGTACAGCGTTCCCCGATACGGCTTAAAATACGGCAGAAACCGCCTGATCAGCGCATCGGTCGGGTACTCTTTGTACCCGTTTTTCTCATTTTGTGTCATGTTCTATACTCCCCTCTCTCCACCTGTCAAATAGCGATCCACCAGCATACGCCATACCGGTCGATCACCGTGGCGCAGCATTTGCTCCATGGCAGCTCATGGATCGCATCGATAACAACGCCGCCGTCGCGCAGAACATCAAATGCGCGGCGGACCTTCTCCTCGGTTCCCATCTCAAAGACGTTAAAAGTCATCGTCTCCCACTTCATTTTGTGAATGAATTCTACATCGCAGGGATTTTGGGCTTCCGCTACTGCCAGAAAGCCCTCGCCGTCCACTGACAATTCACAGTGTTCATAGGCAGTCCCGCTGTCGTCTTTCATTTCAAGTGTTATCTCCGCGCCAAATGCCCTGCAGTATGTTTTTGCTGCCTCCATACTGTTCCTGACATAGAC
>OFGR01002061.1_pt1 | contig 14186 bp, 14 predicted proteins | sample 1521811 | NCBI WGS metagenome assembly OFGR01 (sample SAMEA3504098, study PRJEB24116) | mouse gut metagenome | biome: mouse gut; feature: mouse-associated habitat; material: faeces | place: Denmark | collected 2011
TAATAAGCCCTTATAGGGCGAGAGCAAACCACCGGCTAAGCCGGTGGTTCTGATTCCGATAGAATGAAAATCTGTATGTTATGTCTCAAAAACCATATGACAGGAAACTCATATTGCCGTTTGTGTAAAAAAGTTTATAATATAAATAGGATGAGTCATATCTGACAGCAAGCAAGGAGTGAATTTAAGATGTATCGGATTGCCATATGTGATGACGACAGCGGACTTCGCCGTTTTTTGCGGCAGACGATTGAGGAAGAAAGACTGCCCTGTGTTGTGGATGAATTCTCAGACGGAGTGAATTTGCTTAAAAGCTATAACCAATGGGCAGCTTCTGACGTATGTGTGGGGGTTTCAGAAGAACGAGGCTTTGATATTCTGTTTTTGGATATTGATATGCCCCGAATGAATGGGATTGATACGGCAAAAAAGATTCGTACAACAGACCGGAGGGTGAAGATTATCTATGTTACAGGTTATCAGGATTATATGGGAAAAGCTTTTGAAGTACATCCCTTCTCCTTCCTGGTCAAACCCGTCAAAAAAAAGGAGATTGTCAGGCAGATAAGGGAAGCCCTTCTGTACGGTAAAGCAGAAGAAAAGGAGATTCCCCTTCGGTTACAGACGACAGAAGGTGTGGAGGAATTTAGGGCGTCGGATATCTATTATCTTGAATATGTTAGCCGTAAGCTTCGATTCGTCACAAAAAAGGGAGAAAGTATGGTTCGGGGAAAGATTTCCGAATATCTGGAAAGGCTTGAAGCCTATGGATTTGCTTCGCCCCACAAGAGTTTTGCGGTCAATCTTTACCATGTGAAAGCCATACGGGGATACGATATTATTATGATGAATGGGGAAAGGATTCCCTTGTCCCAGAAACGCTCGGTAGAGTTTCGGGGCTTGTTGGGAAAATATCAGGCAGACCGGCTATAAACGATAGAGACACCCAATGGGAGATAACGCTGTTTCATGAGTGGGTGCCAACCCAAAGGAGGGGAGAAGGAGTGAATTGGTCTGAATCGGCTATGCTAAATGAAACTCTCAGAATCCTGGAAACATTTGTGATTACCCTGTGTACCTGGTTTTTTATGAGCCATACAGACCAGAATATTGAAGGGAAAAAGAGATACCGCTTCCTAGTGCTGCTTCTATACTGGGCTGGTTTTGGAGGGATTACATTTGGTTTAAAATACAATAGCTATATTAACCTTTTTCTTCCAATCTATATGATTGTGATGACAATGGCGACAGGTTACAGTCTGTATAACCGCCAAAGGATTTACGTCTTTTATTACTTTTTATTTCCTGTGACGATTGTAGCTGCCCGAATCTTCATAGGCTATTTAATGTATGGTTACATGTCGGCTCGGTGGGGAACCATCATTTTCGATTATTATCTGGCAAATGTGGTGTTAGTGATTAGCCAGTTGACGGCAATTCTTCTGACCGGTGTGTGGATTGTATTGCTGAACAGGGCCAAATACGAGCATATGAAGGGCGTCCGGTTTGCCGGTTTGTTCCTGCCGCCTGCTGTCAGCGTATTTATTATATTTTCCCTAATTTTTATCGGAAATGTATTTATGCAGATGTACGGAGTGTTTCTCATTATCATAGATATTTTCTTTCTGGTATTTATGAACCTTTATGTCTGGTATTTATTTTCTTACCAGTCCAAGAATGAGAAGTTAAGGGCAGAGCTTGAGCTTTGGAGGAAGCACAGTGAGATGCAGTATCAGTACTATGAGCGGGTGGAAGGCCAATATCTGGCTTCCCGCAAGATGATTCATGACATGAGGAATCACCTTCAGGCGATTGAGGCTTTAAAAGAACAGGACGGGGCCAAGGGGAAGGAATATCTAAGGGATATGCATCAGATGCTGGATTCCCTTACATTGGTAAGTTATACCCATAACCGTATGTTGAATATCATCTTGAATGAAAAGGCAGCAGCAGCCAGGGAGTCGGGAATTCTGATGGATATCCAAATCGGAAGGATTAACCTTGGGCATATGCGGGATATGGATATGACGACCATTTTTGCCAACCTTCTGGACAATGCATTGGAGGCGGCGGGCCAGGCTAAAGGAGAGGGCAGGATTCAGATTCGCGCAGATGCATTTCATGAATTTACAGTAGTGAGGATTAAAAATACCATGGGGACGCGGCATAAAAGCAGGGAGGAGGGAGGAAGGCTGCACATGGGAATCGGTCTTATTAACGTGGGCCATACGCTGGAGAAATACGGCGGGGGAATGGTGACCGAAGAAACAGAGGATGAATTTGTTGTGAAGCTTACCATACCAGACGACAGTGAAAGGGTGCAAGGCAGGGTGGGAAAATGGATTTCAGAGGAAGGAGAGAAAGATTTATGAAAACAGGAAGAATGGGATATTTGTTAGGCGTTTTTATGCTGGCAGGAATGTTGGCGGGGTGCGTAGGAGGCCAGAAGCTGTCGGAGCAATTTGACGAGGAGGAAGTGAAGGCGGCCGCAGAAGAAGTGATAGAAATCTTGAATGACGGGGACGTGGATACTCTTGTAGAGGAGAAATGGAATTCTACGATGAGGGGTATGGCAGACAAGGATATGATGGAAAAAGATGTGCTACCCATTGTGGAAGAACTAGGCGCTTTTGAGGGATTTGACAAGGAAGCAGTCACGGGAAACAAGGACAAGGATACGGAGCAGGAATTTGCGGTTGCAATTATAATAGGAAAGTATGAGAAGCGCAAGGCGCAGTTTACCATTTCCTTTGACGAGGATATGAAGGTGGGCGGTTTCTATATTAAATAGAGGTGAGACATGGGTATTAATATAAGGATATGCGTGGTAATGAGTATAGTTTTTTTGGGTCTGGCGCTTTTGTTTGGGATTTTGAAGGGGAAGGCGGCAATCCTGATTGCAGGATTTAATACGATGCCCAAAGAGCAGAGGCAGCAGTATGACAGGGAGAGAATGAGCAGGGATCAAAGAAATATATTCATCCTGTGGGCAATGATTCTTGGAGCCGGCGGTGTCCTGTCCTGCCTGTTTTCGTGGAAATATGGGGCGGATATAGCGCTGCTTATCTGGCTGGCGGTGTTTTTTAGGGATGTGCATCTGGATGAGGAGAAGGCTTTTGGTAAGTATCGGTTGAAGTAAAGGAGTGACATTTGGGGGAAATGGGCTTATAATGTTCTTGGAAGATGTGGTGATTGAAGCAGTAGTTTGAGATGCGATATAAAGGGCAGAAGCCATGATTTACAGATTATAGTAAATTTCTACCTTGTATTCTTGTAAGAATCTTGGTACAATAATAAAACTAAATAGAATAATTTAAACCTTCCAAAAGCAGTTCGGGAGGTTTTTTGTATGAGGAAAGAGGAATACACAATTAATGAAGGAGAAATTAAAGAAATTATTCGCCTACTATGGCCCATATAAGAGCTTGTTCTACAGCGACATGTTCTTTGCCATACTGGGCGCGGCGGTAACGCTGGTTATCCCGCTGGTGGTAAGGCACATCACCAACGAGGTTGTATACTTTGAGAAGCCGCAGGCCAGAGAAGCCATCCTGATGCTTGGCGGGCTGATGGTTGCCCTTGTGCTGTTGGAGATTTTCTGTAATTTTTATATTGCCTATTTTGGTCATATCATGGGCGCGAAGATGGAAGCAGATATGCGAAGAGATATCTTCGGTCACTACCAGAAGCTGACTTTTGCATTTTATGACAACCAGAAGGTGGGGCATCTCCTGTCAAGGATTACTAGCGATTTGTTCGACATCAGCGAGCTTCTGCACCACGGGCCGGAGGATCTGGTTATCTCGGTAATTAAGATTATAGGCTCCTTTGTCATCTTGCTGGCAGTAAATGTAAGGCTTGCCCTGGTGGCGTTTGCATTTATTCCGGTTATGGCTGTGTTTGCTTTCTACTTTAACGGGAAGATGGGCAAGGCGTTCAAGCGAAACCGAGAGAAGATTGCGGAGATTAACAGCCAGATTGAAGACAGTCTGTCAGGAATCCGAGTGGTGAAGTCATTTGCCAACGAAAAAGAGGAGATGAAGAAGTTCAAGCAAGGAAACGACAACTTCGTGGCAGCAAAGAAGGTTAGCTACAAGTACATGGGAATCTATAATTCCGGTCTTGGGGCTATGAGCACCCTCATTACGGTGGTGGTGCTGGTCGTTGGGGTCAGCATGATGCTGTCGGGTACGGTTGCGTTGACGGACTTGATTACCTTTCTTCTTTATATTAATAATTTTACTGATCCGGTCAAGAAGCTGGTATCCTTTACCGAGCAGTTTCAGAACGGATATTCAGGCTTCGAGAGATTTCTTGAGATACTGTCCATTGCGCCGGACATTAAGGATAAGCCGGACGCAGTATCGGTGGGACAGATGCGCGGAGAGATTGAGTTTCAGGACGTGTCCTTTTGCTATGAGGAGCAGAATGAAAGGGTGTTAAACCACATTAACCTGAAGGTGAATGCAGGAGATTACATGGCTTTGGTAGGACCCTCCGGTGTTGGAAAGACGACTCTTTGCAGCCTGATACCGAGATTTTATGATGTTTCATCAGGCGCCATTACGGTTGATGGCATTGATATCCGTGACATTAAGTTAGATGATCTGCGCAACAATGTGGGAATCGTCCAGCAGGATGTATACCTGTTTGCAGGAACGATTCTTGACAATATCCGTTATGGCAGGATGGACGCTACGGACGAGGAGGTTGTGAGAGCAGCAAAGAACGCCAATGCCCATGAATTTATTATGAGCTTCCCTCAGGGGTATCATACGGATATTGGGCAGCGGGGAGTGAAGCTCTCCGGCGGCCAGAAACAGCGGCTGTCTATTGCGCGGGTGTTTCTTAAGAATCCGCCCATACTTATTTTTGACGAGGCTACGTCTGCGCTGGATAATGAGAGTGAGCAGATTGTAAAGAAGTCTCTGGAGGGGCTGGCCAAGGAGAGAACCACCTTTGTGATTGCCCACAGGCTGACTACGATTCAAAACGCACAGAAGATTCTTGTACTGACAGAAGACGGAATCGCAGAAGAAGGGACGCATGATGAGCTGCTTCAGAAGAAAGGAATCTATGAGGCATTGTATCACCGTAATTTTGAAAATGTTTAAAGGTGAGTGATCATGAAATCAGAATTAAGACAATGGGTGAAGGCAGGCGCTGCCGGTATTTGTACCATGACCATGATTTGTTCGGGAATGACTGTTTATGCAGATGAGCTGGACACTATGGAGAGCCAGTCTTCGGAATTGAAGAGTGAACTGGAAAGCATTAATGGAGAGCTTCTTAAGATTGGCGGTCAGATTGCGGAGATTGAAGTGGACATCGATGAGGTGAATGCGGAGATTGAGAAGAACCAGGAGCAGCTTGCCATCGCAAGAAAAAGCGAGGAACGGCAGTATGAAGATATGAAGCTGCGTATTAAGTATATCTATGAAAATGAAGGGGAATCCTGGCTGGGGCTGATTTTTTCAGCACAAAGCCTGGCAGACTTAATCAATAAGGTGGATTTTGTTCAGACTCTGAACGAGTATGATCGAAATATGGTCAGAGAACTTCAGACCCTTCGGGAGAATATCGAGATAGAGGAAGATAGGCTGAGTGAACAACAAAAGTTGTATGCTGAAATGGAGGAGGAATTAAGCGCCAAGAAAAAAGAATTGAGCGCTAAAGCAGAAGAAACCTCCACGGATTTGAATGTTTTATCAGATAAGATTCAGAAGCTTAAGGAGGAGAAGGCGGCAGAAGCGGCGCGGGCGGCGGCGAAAGCAGCCCAGGAGGCGAAAGTAGCGAAAGCGGCCCAGGAGGCTCAGGCGAAAAAGGACGCTGCAGATAAGGCGCCTTCATCAGCAGGAGGCTCAGGCGGCGGGAGTTCATCGAAGCCCTCTGGTTCACAGTCCTCCGGTTCACAATCTTCAGGGGGAGGCTATGTGTACCCGTCCGGTTCGGGGAAGCTTAATCCTACGGTGGGCGTGGTCTATTTTAACGGACACAAGGAGACCTATTATTCCCAGAGAGTACTGCCTGGATACGGCTTGAATATACCAGGGAGGCATGTGGCGTCTGACGGTACAATCCGCGACGCTAATGGGAATCTGTGTCTTGCCAGCAGCGACCATCCCAAGGGGACGGTGGTACAGACTTCTCTTGGTACGGGAGTTGTATATGACAGCGGCTGTGCCAGCGGAACGATTGATATTTATACAGACTGGTAGAATACCGCTTTTTTGAGAAAAGGGGCTTAAAAAGGCGGCTGTGCTTCGGTCAGTCTATTTGTATAAATGTAAAATATATGATAAGGGGAGAGAAAAATATGGAATTTAGCAGCAGAATGAGGGCTTCTATGCTCATTGTGATTATGTTTTGTGTGATGTGCGTATCTACGGTGCTTACGAGGGAGGAAAAGATTGCGGCGGCAGAAGCTGAGCAGGAAGCGAATCTCTATGTGAGTTGTGAATCGTCGTACTAGGATGAATATAGATGCTGCCTGTGAGGCATGATACTAAAGAAAATGTTAAAAAAGAGAAGGACATGATATGGATGATATACAATTTAAGAGAGCAGAGTTGGAAGATAAGGATATTATTTCACATTATTTCAAACATCATACGAGCCGAAGCTGTGAGAGGACATTTGCCAATGTGTACCTGTGGTCGCGCCAGTATCCTGTAAAATGGGCCATTGTAGAAAATGCGCTGGTATTCAAAAGCGAGGATGAGGAGAATCTGTCCTTTGCGTATCCGGCGGGAAAGCCAGAGGATGTGCGAAAGGCGATTGAGTGGCAGATGGAGTTCTGTAAAAAGCGGGGCGTTCCTTTTCAGATGTATAACCTGACGCCTGAGCATTTTGCTCAGTTAGAGGAATGGTATCCGGAAAGGTTCCAGATTGAATATAACAGGGACAGTGCGGACTATGTCTACGAGTCAGAGAAGCTTGCCACGCTGTCAGGAAAGAAGCTCCACAGTAAGCGGAACCATATCAATAAGTTTAAGACATTGTATGGCGACAGGTGGTCGTATGAGGCTATTACGCCTGAAAATGCGGAGGAATGTTTCCAGATGGCGCTGAAATGGCGGGAGCAAAACGGATGTGAGGACGATCCTCAGAAGCGCGGAGAGATTTGTGTGACGATGAATGCCCTGCGTCTTTTTCAGGAATTAGAGCTGACAGGCGGGGTGTTAAGGATTGACAAAGAAGTGGTGGCGTTTACCATCGGAGAGCCCATTTGCTCCGATACTTTTGTTGTCCATATTGAAAAGGCATTTGCAGATGTGGAGGGCGCTTACCCCATGATTAACCAGCAGTTTGTCGAGCATGAATGTATGGATTATCCTTATGTGAACCGTGAGGAGGATACAGGGGCGGAAGGTCTTAGGAAGGCAAAGCTTTCCTATCGTCCGGTTTTCATGGTAGAAAAGGGGCGCGTGACGGAGAAGGATGCGTGATGGGTATTAGCTGCACGGCTTGAGAGAGTCTGTGACAATACCTTTGTCAGATAGGATAAAGAAGGAGAGAAGAACATGATAGCAGAGAAAATGAAGAATATGGTTGCAAACAGCTCGGCAATCCGCGCCATGTTTGAGGAGGGAAACCGGCTTGCACAGATTTACGGGGCCGAGAATGTGTTTGATTTCAGCCTCGGTAATCCCAACGTGGCGGCTCCGGAGGCGGTAAAAAAAGCAATTATGGAATTACTGGAAGAGAGCGACCCCGTGGTTCTTCATGGATACACCAACAGCAATTCCGGTTACGCAGACGTGCGGGAAACAGTGGCGGATTCCCTGAACAAGCGGTTCGGAACAAAGTTTGAAGGAAAGAATATTGTAATGTCTGTGGGGGCGGCAGGGGGATTGAATGTCATCCTAAAGACCCTGCTCAATCCTGGGGATGAGGTCATTGCCTTTGCGCCCTATTTCGGTGAATACCGTTCTTATACCAATAACTATGACGGCGTTCTGGTGGAAATCTCACCGAATACCGTGGATTTTCAGCCGAAGCTTGATGAGTTTGAACAGAAGATTACGCCTAAGACAAAGGCAGTTATTGTAAACACGCCTAATAATCCAACGGGAGTGGTTTATTCCGAGGAGACAATTAAGAAGCTGGCGGCAATTATGGAGGCAAAACAGCAGGAGTATGGGACAGATCTCTATCTGATTTCCGACGAGCCCTACCGCGAGTTGGTTTACGATGGGGTGGAGGTACCCTATCTTACGAAATATTATGCCAATACGATTGTGGGGTACTCCTACAGTAAATCCCTGTCCCTTCCGGGAGAGAGAATCGGTTATCTGGTAATACCGGATGAGGTGAAGGACAGCGCCGAGGTTCTTGCAGCGGCTAATGTGGCGACGCGTATTCTGGGCTTTGTCAATGCGCCTACCCTGCAGCAGAAGTTAGTTGCCAAATGTATCAATGAGAAGACGGACATTTCCTACTATGACAGGAACAGGGAGACTTTGTACCAGGGCTTGAAGGAATGTGGATTTACATGCATCAAGCCTCAGGGAGCCTTCTATCTTTTTGTGAAGTCTCCGGTTGCGGATGAGAAGGAGTTCTGTGCAGCGGCAAAGAAGTATAACCTTTTGCTGGTGCCGGGAAGCTCTTTTGCCTGTTCGGGGTATGTAAGGCTTGCATACTGTGTGGCTTATGAGACGATAGTGAATTCATTGCCGAAGTTTAAAGAATTAGCCAAAGAATATTTTTAAACAAGGTGGAGGCTTATGAGAGAGTTCGAGAAAAATATCCGTAAGGTAGAGCCTTATGTACCGGGGGAGCAGCCCCAGAATAAAGTGATCAAGCTGAATACCAACGAGAATCCTTACCCGCCGTCACCCGGTGTGAGGAAAGCCTTAAAGGAGCTGGATACAGACCGGTTCAGGCTTTATCCGGATCCGTCATGTGCTTCGCTTACCGAGGCGTTGGCAAAGTTCTACCATGTGAATCCGGATCAGGTATTTGTGGGTGTGGGATCGGATGATGTATTATCCATGTGTTTCCTGACGTTTTTTAATTCGGAGAAGCCGGTTTTCTTCCCGGATCTTACATATTCTTTCTATAAGGTATGGGCGGAACTTTACCGGATCCCTTATGAGTGCCAGAAGCTTGACGCGGATTTTCGGATGGTGAAAGAGGATTATCATAAGGAGAACGGCGGCGTCATTTTCCCGAATCCGAACGCGCCGACTGCGATCTATGAAGAGCTTGATGTGGTGGAGGATATCATCCGGGCGAATCAGGACGTGATCGTGATCGTGGATGAGGCGTATATTGATTTCGCGGGGCGTTCCGCGCTGGAACTGATCGATCGGTATGATAACCTGATCGTGGTGCAGACATTTTCCAAGGCAAGATCCATGGCGGGGATGCGGATCGGGTATGCCATCAGCAATCCGGCGCTGATCAAGTACCTGAACGATGCGAAGTATTCCTTTAATTCCTATACGATGAACCAGGCGGCTCTTGTGTGCGGCGTGGAATCGGTGAAAGATAAAGCATATTTTGAGGAAGGGATCCGTAAGATCATAAAGACGCGGGAATGGGCGAAGGAGGAGCTTTTAAGGCTTGGTTTCCGGTATCTGGATTCCAGTGCGAACTTTATCTTTGCCACGCATCCTGCATACGATGCGAAGGAGCTGTTCGAGGCATTGAAGAAGAACGGGATCTATGTCCGGTACTGGGGAAGTGAGAGGATCGAGCAGTATCTGCGGATCACCATCGGAACCAGGGAAGAGATGGAAGCTTTGTTTGCGTTTTTAAAGGGATATATGGAGAATAGAGTATAAAGATATAGAGGAGATATGTGAATGACTGAAACATTAGTACAGAGTATTATCGACGCCTTGGGCGGAAGCGTTGGGAAGGAAGCGATCGTATTCATTATATCTATGATACCGATCCTGGAGCTTAGAGGGGCGCTTCTGGTCGCGGGACCGCTGCTCGGCGTGCCGGTGGCGAAGGCGATACCGCTGTGTATCATAGGGAATATTATTCCGGTGCCCTTTATCCTGCTTCTGATCACGCCAATATTCAATTGGATGAAGGGGACGAAGCTGTTCAAGCCTATGGTGGATAAGCTGGAAGCCAAGGCTATGAGTAAGAGTGATAAGATCGAAAAGTATGAGTTCTGGGGACTGGTGCTGTTCGTGGGGATCCCGCTTCCGGGAACCGGGGCGTGGACAGGGTCGCTGATCGCGGCGTTGCTCGGAGTGAAGTTTAAGAAGGCATTTCCGGCGGTGATCCTTGGGATCTTCATGGCGACGGTGATCATGTGGTTTATCTCTTATGTGCTTCTTGGAGGAGTGCAGGTGCTTGGATGATTATTAAGAATTAAAAATGCAAAGCTTCCGGCTATTCGGCCGGGCTTTGCATTTTTTGTCGATTAAGCTAACTGCTGAAGCTTCACGCTATGGGCAGCTACGGTTGTCTTGAGTAATTCGACGTCGTCAAAAAGGGCGTCCATTTTGTCGATATAATTGTTGTAACGGCGGTATGTATCGATATAGCAGGATTCGATCGTCTCTAAACGAGGCATGATGACATTCTCCTGATACAACTTTACATGATGTAGATCGCTCTTGACAACTTGCAGTTCGTTCATGACAGTGTCTTTGGTAATTTGCAGTTCATGCATGACGGTATCTTTAGTAAGCTGCATCTCGTTCGCGACAGAGTCTTTGACAACTTGTAGTTCGTTCATGACGGTGTCTTTGGTAGATTGCATCTCATTCGTGACAGAGTTTTTGACGATTTGCAGTTCGTTCATGACAGCGTCTTTGGTAGATTGCATCTCAATCGCGACAGAGTCTTTGACAACTTGCAGTTCATGCATGACGGTATCTTTAGTAAGCTGCATCTCGTTTGCGACAGAGTCTTTGACAATTTGCAGTTCGTTCATGACGGTGTCTTTAACAAGCTGCATTTCGCGTGAGACAGTATCTTTGGTAAGCTGCAGTTCGTTCATGACGATTTCTTTGGTAGATTGCAGATCATTCTTAACGACTTCCAACTCGTTTCTGACGAGCTTTACTTCATCTTTTACAGTTTGGAGATCATTTTTTATCGGTTGTAGTTCGGACTTTAACTTCTGGTCCATCATGTTGGATATTGACAATAACAGTTCATTATCAGTCACGATATCACCCTTTCTGTAAAAATGATGTGCGTTGGTGACCCATATTATACCATGTGCGGCAGCAAAAGTCTAATTCAATTTTACTATAGGAAAGCTATAGGAATGACAATAAGCGTTGTATTTTCCTGCCAAGATATGTTAAAATACTTACATACTTTGAAATAGAGAAGGAGATTTGACATGGACAAATTATATGACGTAACCGCATTAGGGGAGATGTTAATTGATTTTACGATGAATGGACAAAGCGATCAGGGGAATAATCTGTTCGAGGCATGTCCGGGAGGCGCTCCATGTAATGTACTTGCAATGCTGAACAAGCTTGGAAGGAAGACTGCATTTATCGGCAAGGTGGGAGAAGATCAATTCGGACGGCTGCTTAAGGGTACGGTCGAAGAACTGGGAATTGAGACGAAGGGTCTGGTATTAGATAAGGAGATCCGCACGACGCTGGCATTTGTACATACATTTCCGGACGGAGATCGGGAGTTTTCCTTCTATCGTAAGCCGGGGGCGGATATGATGCTGTCAGAGGAAGAAGTGGATTATGACCTGATCCGTCAGTCGAAGGTGTTCCATTTTGGTACGCTGTCTATGACGGATGAGCCGGTGAAGGCAGCGACTAAGAGGGCGTTAGAGGTTGCGAAGGATGCAGGCTGTCTGATTACATTTGACCCGAATCTCCGTCCGCCGCTCTGGTCATCTCTGGATGAAGCGAAGGAGCAGATGGAGTATGGATTCGGATATTGCGATGTCCTTAAGATCTCCGACAATGAGATTCAGCTTATTTCCGGCAAGGAGGACTATGACGAGGGGATCCGTTACCTTCAGGAGAAGTATCAGATTCCGCTTATTTTCCTGACTATGGGGAAGGAAGGAAGCCGTGCGTATTATAAGGATCTTCGTGTAGAGCGCAAGGGATTCACCGTGAAGGCGATCGAGACGACAGGTGCGGGAGATACTTTCTGCGGCTGTGCGATCAACGGAGTGCTGACGCATGGTCTTGACGCTCTCAATGAAGAGAGCTTAGGAGATATCCTTACCTATGCCAACGGAGGGGCGGCGCTGATCACTATGAAGAAGGGTGCGATCCGTTCTATGCCGAATCCAGAGGATATCGAGGATCTGCTGAAGAAATAAACACATTTCATACCGTTTTTCGCCGCGGAGTTTTTGGCTTGTGAGGTATGAAGATCAGGTATAATTATGATGAACAGAGGAATAATTAGAATATGAGACTACGCAGAATGCTGGCCGTCTGGGCAGCGAAAATTACAGAAAAAGCATGCGTCCATATCTTTCACCGTCAGGGTGTGACTTGGGCGGGAAAGATCGCCCTCAAGATTTGTCCGTCCATTCTTAAGGAGCTTGCAGGGCAGGTTAAGAAGGATATCTTCATTGTCTGCGGTACGAACGGTAAGACGACGACGAACAACATGCTCTGCGCGGCGATCGAGGCGGAGGGGTATCGGGTCGTCTGCAATCACACCGGCTCTAATATGCTGAACGGAGTGGCGGCCGCATTTGCCTTAAGTGCGGGAATTGGCGGCGATCTCAGGGCAGATTATGCCTGTATTGAGATTGACGAGGCATCCACAAGAAGGGTGTTTCCGCATTTCAAGCCCGATTATATGGTTCTTACGAATCTGTTCCGGGACCAGTTAGACCGGTACGGTGAGATCGATATCACTATGAATATCCTGAAGGAAGTGATGCAGGATGCCCCGAAGATGAAGGTGATCGTCAATGGGGACGATGCGTTGTCAGCGTTCCTTGCCATGGACAGCGGCAATGAATATATTACTTACGGGATCAGCGAGCAGGTCGTAGACGACAAGGATTCTCATGAGATCCGGGAGGGCCGGTTCTGCAAGAGATGCGGAGCGCCCTTAGAGTACCGGTTCTATCATTACAGCCAGTTGGGAGATTATGCCTGCTCAGGATGCGGGTTTCGAAGGCCTGTGCCGGACTATGACGGTACGGATATAGAGATGGGCGGCGGGCTTGCGTTTACCGTCGAGGGCAGAAGGCTTCGGGCGGATTATAAAGGGTTCTATAATATCTACAATATATTGGCGGCATATGCGGCGGTCCGCACAGGCGGTATAGATGCCGGGCATTTTAACGGGATGCTTGCGGGATTTAATCCTGAAAACGGGCGTATGGAAGGATTCAGGATCCGGGATACGAAGGTGGTTCTGAATCTTGCCAAGAATCCGGCCGGGTTTAATCAGAATATTTCTGCGGTGATGCAGGATACGGCGCCGAAGGATGTGGTCATCGTCATCAATGACAACGCTCAGGACGGTACGGATATCTCATGGCTGTGGGATGTGGATTTCGACCGGTTCAAGGAGGCGAATACACAGGCTATCACCGTCAGCGGGATCCGCTGCTATGATATGGGGCTTCGGCTGAAATATGTAGACATCCCTGCGATGCTTGAGCCTGATGTGGAGAAGGCGGTCAGAGAGCGGATCGCTAACGGCTGCGGCAATCTGTATGTACTGGTGAATTATACGGCTCTGTTCAGTACAAGGAATGTGTTAAAGAGATTGGAGGGAGAGAAGTGACGGATGTGACTGGGAAGAAGATCACCATCGGGCATCTCTATCCAGATCTTTTGAATCTGTACGGAGACCGGGGTAATATTGCGTGTATGATGCAGAGGTGTATCTGGCGCGGGATCGAGGCTGAGACGATAGAATTTAACACCGGGGATACCATTGATTTCTCCAAACTGGATATCGTGCTTCTCGGCGGCGGATCTGACAGGGAACAGGCGATCGTGTGCAGGAATCTCCTGGAGATTCAAGAGCAGTTCAAGAGCTATGTGGAAGATGACGGAGTCGTGATCGCGGTCTGCGGCGGCTACCAGCTCTTGGGGAAATATTATAAGACAGATGCAGGGACGATAGAAGGCCTTGACCTGGTAGATATCTATACGGAACAGGAGGAAGGACGGCTGATCGATAACATTGTCCTTCAGAGTGATCTTGCGGATATGCCGGTGGTAGGGTTCGAGAATCACGGCGGGAGGACTTATATC
>OFGR01002062.1_pt1 | contig 14168 bp, 10 predicted proteins | sample 1521811 | NCBI WGS metagenome assembly OFGR01 (sample SAMEA3504098, study PRJEB24116) | mouse gut metagenome | biome: mouse gut; feature: mouse-associated habitat; material: faeces | place: Denmark | collected 2011
CCGCAATCAGTGAACTATATGAGCAGATCGTTGATAGCGTCAACAAGAGGAAAGAGAAGTGGCTGATCTTCATTGATGACAGGCAGAAGGGGGCCGCAGTAAAAAGGATGCTGTTGGCATACGAGAAGGAGTACGCGAAGGAACATAGCTGGCCTCTATTTCTTAATGGAGGTGCTGAAGAATCCGCAGAGGAGAAGGAGAAGCTTTCCAAGGAAGAGATCGCAGCCAAGGCCAAAGCGAAGCCTTGCTGTCAATGCCGATAGCAAGGACGATGAAACCTATATGTCGATAGTTAAGGATGAGAAACTAGGAAAAGATACCTATGTGCTAATCACAACATCCGTCCTTGATAACGGAGTCAACTTGACGGACATCAACAACATTGTCGTATCGGACATGTCAAAGGTCAAATGTCTGCAAATGATTGGCAGAGCTAGGGTCAGTGGTAAAGACGACCAAAAGACTTTGTATGTCAAGCGGTTTGGCGGTGGTGAAGTTGGTGAGCGGCTAAGATACCTCAAAAGACAGAAGGAGGCTTACCGTCTCTACAATCTAGCCTATGGTGATCCCCCCGACTGGACTCGGACGAGAACGGGCGATGTAAACGAGTTCTTCAATAAATATTTCAATGATAGCGATGTTGATTGGCATGATGCAAAACATTGGTTTGGGCGTTCATTGGATGAGCCAGATAAGCTGTACCTCAATGAGATTGCCAAGTCTCTAGTAGACAGGCTCATCCCGCAGTATGAGTTCATCTATGATGAGATGATCGAAGAAGGCCCATTGGTGGACGATGAAACACGGCGTAAAGAGCATAAGAACTATTCAGGACAGAAGTACCTGGAGTATCAACTCTCCTGGTTTGGCAAGGTTTACAGTGAGGATGACGATATAACCTTTGCTGACAAGGACAAGGCAAAGAAGGCTTTCTTGGCGTTCCTAGTATTCCATCCGGACAGTATTTAAACTACAGTAGGATAGAGTCTGGCCAATTTAATACGAGCGTCGTGGTTTTTGAACTGCCAGGAGATTTTTACACATTTAGAATTACGTCTGGCCGTCCAAGCACGAACCTGCTGTTTAAAACTATCCAAATCCGGAAGTGGCTTTCCTAGGGCTTGGCGGCTCATGATACCGATTTCTATCTCAGCCATGTCCAGCCAACTGCCATGCTTCGGTGTGTAATGCCATTCAAACCGTTCTGCCAGTCTGCGGGCTTCCTCCGGCGGGAATGCCTTGTATAAAGAGGACGGAGAATGGGTGTTAAGGTTGTCGGTGACAAGGACAATCTTTTCTGCCCTTGGATACAAAGTGTCAGAAGTGTACTGGAGTATCTGCGCAAAATCCAGTGCTGTTCGGGTCTGCGTCACAACGGTTTCCCTCCTGCCTGCCAGTGGCTCACAGATCATGAATACATCTGCGACTCCGTTGCGGATATACACGGAATCCACCTTTTCAGGATGCCCCGGTTCACATGGGATGCGCTTTTCCTCTATAAGTTGCTTGTTCGTTTCATCTATGCAGACAACAGGGCGCAACGGATCATAAGGACGCTGGTAAACCTCCAGCACATCCTCCATTTTTGCTACAAAATCAGCATCAGCCTCCGGTATGCACCATTCCTTCACAAGCCACGGTTTGATTTCGTTTTTTTCATAACCTCGCAGATGGTGCTGTCAGTAATGTAATCCACCACTTCCAAACGAATCAGCTCATCCGCGATTGCCTGCATAGTCCAGCGTGAGGCACCTTCCGGCGGTTTTGAACAGGCTATGGTGCATATCCGGGCTTCCACATCGCCGGTCACTTTGCGGTGCCGGTTTTCTTGCACCTTCCTTCCAAGGGCGGCCTCCATGCCCTCCATAACGAATCGCTTCGCAATTCCTGCTATCGTGCTGCGGGAAGCTCCGTATGCATCTTTGATTCGATCATATGTCCATGCCTTGTTTTCTGGCTTCTGATCCAGTTTTAGAAGTATTTGTGCATGTTTAATACGATATCCTTTTCCCCCTTTTTGCACCATTGTTTTCAATTCCTGCACTTCCACATCTGTCAGCGTTACAATATAGCGTGGCATTTTTCCATCCTCCAATCCGTTTTGGAGAAGTATACCTTATTTCCCCATCTCCGTAAAGTCTTGTTACTAACCGGATATACTACTAGAATCTCATGCTGAAAGCGAGGTGCAGGTGGATAAGGAGGAGCAACAGAGATTCAAACCCGACTTTACCCGGTTATACGATGCCGCCTTTGGAAGAGCAGATCCAAACAAGGGACGTGTTTATAGCATAACAAAAATGAACTCATTGCTTGAGGATGCCCATATAAACTATAAGGTGGTCAGTCATTCATCATACTGGATAGTCCAAGAACATGACTGGGAAATGGAAGAGCAGTAGTACTTCCTAAAGGTAAGTCACGCTCGAATCGTACTATACTGTATATATTTCAATATTAGTCACGCATAGGATAGAGGGTGCATCGGCGCACCCTCTATCTTCTTATCGTATACAGCTCAGTTGAGCCACCATTTCTTCATCAGCATAGTTGGCAACATAGGGTAGACAGGCTCTATAGTTCTCTGGCCGCATATTGGTCAGCTCCCGTATCCTACGCCACACCAAGGGAGAGCCAGTAACCTTGAGCTGATTAGCAGCCCACACAACCTCCCTGGCCCAATACTGTTCCCATTTTTCTAAGCCTGAGATGGTCGATGTTTCCGAAGCCGCTCGTACAATACCGCTCCCACGGTTTCAATGACCTGTTCCATCATATCTGTGTCATTAAACAGACGGACAAAGAAGTCATCGTTTTGCTCATACCTAGCCGCCGCCATTTCTGGGAAATCCTGCTTAAACAGAAGCATGAACGTCTTGCGGTCATTATTCTGTGCGCAGTTCTGCCACTTGTCCTTGGCGGCGTAATCGTTCTCAATCTGGAGTAGCACTTTGTCCATTTCCGTAAAGCTGGTTCCATACCGCTCGTTGATTTTCTCAATAATGGCGGCCAATGGATCTTTTCTTTTCTCGCGCCGTCCTGCCTCGCCCGTGATAGGTCGGAAACCCTCATCGGTGCTGGACAGAGTAATCTCACCCTCGAAATCTTTTTCCAGACGATAGTATTCCAGAAGAACCTTGTCATCCACATTCACATGTTCTGCGCTGGTTTTGGGAAGCAGAGTGTAGAGGAACCTCGCGTACACACTGAACCTGTGCAGATCTTTATCAAAAAGTCTGCAAACCTGAGTGATGAAAGAATAGATACGGTTGAACCGTGCCAATGTGGACCTGAATAAGTCCTGACGCTCCGGTTCCAAAGTGTCAAAACGATCTAAGGCTGGACGGAAGATTCCCTGAAACTTTCCCAGGTCGCTGGACTGTTGAATGCGTCCGCTGTAAAACAAATCCGCAGCCCTTTCCACTTCCATTTGCTGATAGATGCGGTACTCATCTAATGTGTTCTTTAGGTCATAGACTACATTGGGGTCGGTTTCCTCTTCGAGAATCGTTTCCTCGTAATATGGCTCAAATGCTTTCTGAATGTCATCCGCCGAGTTTACAAAGTCCAGCACAAAGGTGTCCTGCTTCCCCTTAGTGGTGCGGTTCAGCCGGGAAAGCGTCTGCACTGCCTTAACTCCGGACAGCTTTTTATCCACGAACATGGTATGCAGAAGCGGCTCGTCAAAGCCCGTCTGATATTTCTCTGCCACAATCAGAATGCCGTATTCGTCAGAGTGAAACGTTTCTGGCAGGGCCTTCTCTGAGATCGTCTTGCCATCGGCGGTATGGTTCAGTTTCTCCTCTGTAAACTTCTCTCCATCGTCCTCAATTTCACCGGAGAACGCCACGAGTACATCCAGATCCGTACACCCCTTCTCTGCGATTTGCCGCTTGAATTCCTGTACATAACGAATCGCATGGAGACGGGACGGTGTAACCACCATAGCTTTTGCCTTGCCGCCGATCTTGTGGCGTGTCACGTTGCAAAAGTGTTCGAGCATGACGGAGGTCTTCTGAGCGATGTTATGCGGATGCAGAGATTCATAGTTGAGAATCGCTTTGACTCCAGCCACAGTATCCAACTCTGGATTGTCTGGGATAGATTTGACAATTTTGTAGTACATCCGGTAGGTCATATAATTTTTGAGGACATCCAGAATGAAGTGTTCCTCAATCGCCTGCCGCATGGAGTAGATGTGGAAGGGGTGCCGCTTGTTGTCCTCGCCAATCGTTCCAAACATCTGTAAGGTCTTGTCTTTTGGTGTGGCCGTGAATGCAAAAAAGGACATATTTTCATGCTCACCCTGCGCGGCCAACTCGTCCAGCAGCTTATCTTCGTTGTCTTTTCGGGCATCTTCTTCCGCATTCTCCTGCGCGGCGTATTCCTCTAAAATCTTCTCAGTGTCTGCCAACGCTCGCTTGAGCTTTTTCGCGGCATTTCCTGTTTGGGAAGAATGAGCTTCATCTACGATGATGGCAAAGGCTTTGTTCCCGGAGCGGACTTCCTTATAGATCACCGGAAACTTTTGCAGCGTGGTAATAATGATCCCGACTCCGTTGTTGATCGCGTCTCGAAGCTGTGAGGATTTCTTGACCTTCTGCACTACACCCTCTACATGGTCAAACTGGTAGACCGTATCCTGAAGCTGACTGTCCAATATTCGTCGATCCGTTACGATAATCACGGACTGAAAAATCTTTTCGTTCTGGCCATTGTGGAGACTAGAGAGCCGATGCGCCAACCATGCGATGGAGTTGGATTTGCCGGAACCCGCACTGTGCTGAATGAGGTAGTTGTGACCTGGTCCATTCTCCCTCACATTCGCCAGCAGTTTTGTTACCACGTCCAGTTGATGGTATCGAGGGAAAATCAGCCGCTCGGATTTGACCGCTCCGGTCTTTCGGTCACGCTCCACCTGTAGATGCAGATAACGTTGCAGCAACTCCAGCAGCCGATCCTTACACAACACAGACTCCCAGAGATAGGCGGTGTCATAGCCGTCCGGATTATCGGGATTTCCTTTGCCGCCGACACGTCCAGCTCCGTTGCTGCCCTGATTAAACGGCAGAAAATAGGTCGCGCCGCCCTCCAGCTTGGTTGTCATATACACGTTGGTCAAATCCACCGCAAAGTGGATCAGCACCCGGCGCTTGAATTCAAAGATAGGAGCCTTACCGTCGCGGGTGAACTTGTACTGCTGGATGGCATTGGTGGTGTCCTGTCCGGTAAACTGGCATTTCAATTCCATGGAAACCACAGGAATACCATTGAGGAACAGCACAATGTCCACGCTGTTCTCATTGGTCAGGGAATAGTGGAGCTGTCGGGCGCAGTGGAAAATATTGGCAGAATACTGCTCTTGTGTGGTATCGTTCAGAGAGGTTTCCGGCTTCCAGAAGACTGCCCGGAACTTGATTCCTCGGTCGGTAAACCCATGGCGCAGGACATGAAGCAGATGGGTTTGATGGACTTCCCGGCAGAAGCGGGAAACGATCTGCTTTTCACTGTCGGAACCGTAGATTTTCCTGAACCGCTCCCACTGCCTGGGTTGGCTCTCTTGGATGAACTGTACAAAGGGCGTGGTGTCCAGGGCCAGCTTACGGTCAAAGGCTCGCGGGTCGCCCACAGTGTAGCCGCCCTGGGTGGTCAGGTAGTCGGCGATGTCCTGTTCAAAACGCTTTTCCCTTACATCGAAATCATCCATGCGCTTCTCCCCCTTGCCATTTCACTGTGTGCTTGCCATGACCTTGAGGAATGAACTGCGCACTCTTCAACTGGGCAAGCGACTTTCTCCAAGTACGATCCTTGATTCTTCTCTTGTTTTTTGTCCAGTGATAGCGGGCCTCTGCAATGATTTTCTCATCCGTAGGCGATGCAACTCCATCAATGATAAAATCGTTCCATGCGGCAAAGAGTGTCGCAACTTTCTCAACATCCTTGGTATATTGAAATTGTTTTACAAAGTCAATTATCCTCTGCACAGTCCCTTCGCAGTTGGGGAATAATCGCTGGTACTCGCCCCAATATTCAGAGAAATGTTCGCCACGCCTGTAGATGGTGTGATCTTGCTCGCCAGAAGTATAGATCCATCCATGCTCTGCCATGATAGCTTCATAGCTCTGAATTTCCCGATCATATGGACCGTGTTTATATCGGGCATAATCCGTATCAAGATGAAGTCCTAGGTTGGGAGATGTTTCCGCAAAGTACAGTCCCTTTTGCACTTGGACACGCCCCAGAACATGATCGCCAAGTCCGTCAATCAGTCGTGCCATCAGGACAGCTTTCATGTATCTAAGCAACTCTGGAGATACAACCGCAACAGTGGTTGCTTGCGGCAATTCCGTATCTATCTCCCGCTTGCCTGTTACGACCTCATAGATGAGGGACTTCTTGTACTGGGTCAGTTTATCGATGAGTGCTTGTTTTTGTTCTATGACATGGTCAAGCCTTTTGCATTTCTTATCCAAATACTCAGCCAATTCAACTTGTTCCTGCAATGGCGGAAGTGTTATCATAATCTTTGATAACTCAGATTGGTTGATCTTGGGCATTTTCACCCTGTTTTCCGTCACGAGACCTACTTGTGCGGTAAAATAACAAGACCGCATTACATATGTAATGAATCCAGGGTCGTTCTCAGTGTCGATAGGGTACATATCTGCACTACACAGACCGTCAAACGGCGCGATAGCAACCTTATTCAGTAACGGCCTGATTTTTGAGTATATAATCTGTCCCCTAACGAAAAGATGATTCCAGCTTATTACCCCAGCCTCTGCGACGGTTTTATGCTCCAATATCCGTCCGGAATCCTTTTCGACAGACTCCGGCGAAATCTGTGGATAGTCCCAATAATCCACTGGAGATACAAGATTAGCAGACACACGAGCGGCAAGCCCAAACTTCAGGATTTTCCAGTCAATAGGTGTACTGCCAATCCACTCAATCCCACTGTCCTTCATCGGCACATTCGGGTTCAATCCCTTGGTGACAGTCTCTGTGATGACCGACAGCTTATAGGCTTTCAGTTTTTCAATCACCTGTTGCTGTTTGGCAATGACCGCGTCGATCTTGGCGCACTTGGCATCAAGGTAGGTAGCAATTTGTCGCTGAACGTCTAATGGAGGAAAGGGGATATATATCCGCTTCATACTTGACCATTTTGTAGACCATAAATCATCCACAATTCCATTTCCCCAGCGATAGAACTCATCAGCAAACAGGTCAGAACGGAACACGAAGCTGAAGTATACATTACTCATTTCTCGCCGTGGCCTCAGAACAGTGTTAATCAGTGAGCATGACCCATCATATTGAGAAATGCCACAAGAACCCCGCCGATCAGAACGACTGTTAATCACAAAGTCGCCCTTCCGTATGAGCTTCCTACTATCACCATGATCCGTTTTTGCGGTCGATTCAAGTTGCGGTACGATTCCTTGCTTAGTTACGGATAATGGCATATAGTCCTGGTCACTTACTTTCTGGCTACGTTCGTCATAGAGTGAGCCAATCTTGCTCAATTCCCAATCTGCCGGAATCTCCCCAATCCATGATACACCGGAGTGCTTCATCTCCCTCATGGTGCGAACACCTCCCGCAGCTCTTCATCAAGCCCCTTCTCCAGTTCCAGTATCTCCGCCATGATCTCTGCGGACGGTCTGGGAGCTTCGTACTGATAGAAGTACCGGGTAAAGGGAATCTCATATCCCACCCTTGATTTGCTCTCGTCGATCCAGGCATCCGGGACAAACGGCAAAACCTCGCGTTCAAAGTAGGTGCGGATATCCTCTTTCAGCGGCACATTTTCCGTATCCCGAAGTGCCGTATCTGGCTGTGACTTTCCCTTTTTCAGCACTGGTTTCCCGTGTTCATCACGCAAAGGCCGCTCCACCACGATCTTCGTATAGCCGAAGTCCGTAGTATCGAAAACCTTGCTGATCTCGCCCACGGCCATGTCCCCATAGAGCCGCGTAATCTCAGTAATCGCATCCTCTGGAATGTCGTTCCGCTTACTGCCCAGAGATTTCCTTCGTTTCTCAAACAGGCCGTTGGCATTGATGAGCTGGACTTTACCTTCACGCCGTGTTCCCTTTTTCTTGTTGGACAGCAGCCAAATATAGGTTGCAATGCCCGTATTGTAGAAAATGTCGTTGGGCAGAGCGATGATGGCTTCCAGCAAATCATTCTCCAGAATATAGCGGCGAATCTCAGACGGCCCACTGCCGGCGTCCCCAGTGAACAGGGGAGACCCGTTGTGGATAATGGCGATGCGGCTACCACCCTTTGTTGGGTCTTTCATCTTGGAGATTGCGGTCAACAGAAACAGCATCTGCCCGTCCCCCACAGAGGGTAATCCGGGGCCGAAACGTCCGGCGTAGCCGAGCTTTGCTTCCATCTCCACAGTTGACTTTTCGTTCTTCCATTCTCTTCCAAATGGAGGGTTTGATATGATATAATCGAAGGTTTGGCCTGTGAACTGGTCATTAGACAGGGTGTTGCCATCCATAATGAAGTCGGCCTTATCGCCCTTGATGAGCATATCCGCCTTGCAGATGGCAAAGGTCTGGTCGTTGATCTCCTGCCCGAACGCCACAAGCTGGGCGGTAGCGTTGAGTTGGCGCAGATATTCTTCCGCAACAGAGAGCATACCCCCGGTGCCGCAGGCGGGATCATAGATCGTCCGTGCCACGTTTTTCCCAGAGAGAATGTCGCTGTCATCGCAGAATAGAAGGTTCACCATGAGCCGGATGACCTCGCGGGGCGTGTAGTGCTGTCCGGCATCCTCGTTGTGCGCCTCGGAAAAGCGGCGGATTATCTCTTCAAAGATGTAGCCCATCTCCAGATTGGAGATTTTATCCGGGTGCAGATCTGCGTGAGGGGTGGTAAACTCTTTGATGACAATATACAGAATGCCCTTGTTTGCCATAGTCGTGATGTGCCCATCGAACTTGAACTTCTCCAGAATATCCCGAACATTGGCGGAGAAGCCATTGAGGTAGTCCCGGAGATTATCCTCAATGCTGTCTGGCTCATTCAGCAGACGCTCGAAGGTGTACTGGCTGACATTGTAAAACGGATGTCCGGCGACTTGCCGGAGCAACACATCCCGCATGGGCAGTTTTTTGACTTCCTCATACTTTGTCCGCACTGCATCCTTGGTGTCGGCCAAAATGCAGTCAAAGCGGCGGATCACGGTCAAGGGCAGGATGACCTCGCCGTATTCGTGGGGCTTGTACACCCCGGTCAACTTATCGGCGATGGCCCAAATAAGCCCCGCCTTTTCATGGACATTAGAGCTTAGACTCATGAGTGCTTGCCCACCACCTTTTCTAGCAAAAGTATATACAGAACTATTATACGACATCTATCTTCGAGTTTCAATATCAAAGTCCCGAGAATTTCATGTTTTTATGAGGCTAGAGGGTATATCAACGCACCTTATGTCGCTTTATCGTATGAATCATATCAAAGCGTGTAGTGAAGACTGAAAACAGGCTCTCCATTCAAAGTAGCATAGGGGATTCTTTATGTATCCGTTGCAACTAAAGCTATGATTTGATTGACCATATTATCGTCTGTGTGATTCACTAGATAGGGGATGATTGATTGAAAGTTCTTCTTTTTCACCCCTGAGAGTTTCCTAATATCCGGCCAATAGAAGGGCTTACCTTGCGCTCTTAATCTCTGATATGCCCAAATGATCTTCCTGGCCCAGCTCTCGGGATAGGTCTCTGTGTATCGTTCAAAGATGGCCCTGCATCTTGGCATATTCTCCAGTTGATGCCCCAGCAAGCCCATCTCCCGATACACAAGTCTCTCTGATACTCGTTCGGGCCTACTGTTCTCGTTGGCCGTGCCATCATATACGCCTTGGACAACCTTTTCCAATATAGGGGCTGTGTCTGCATCCAACTGTACCCAGTCTACGGGGGCGGTATCTTTCATGTAGTGGCTGTCCTGCTCCTGCTGAATCTGTTCCGGTGTCAGAGTAGAGGACGTTAATTCCTCTGGCTCCATGCCGAGGAAAAAGGCGATTTGACATACCACTGAAAAATCAGACCTATTCCCCAGCAATACCCTCTGAATCTGGTACATACTCGCTATATTACATAGACCCATGCCTCCATAGAACACATTCAGATCATCGGCAAGCGTCTTCGTGTACCTGCTTCGGCCTGATGGCTTCAAATACTTCGTCCGGCTCAAACCGTCATACAGGATGGAACTGATAGGAATATCTTTGTTAAAATCTATTGGTGCGTCAAATACGGAGTCCAGGTAGCTTGCCAACCGGATCATCTGGGGTTCTTCCTCAAAGGCAACCTTGTTGTGGCCTATGCAATGTTCAGCAGGACAAAAAGTGAAGCTCTGCTCACTCTTCGCCGGAACGCTGGATTCCACAAGCCTACATTTGTGCTTCGTGCAGACACCCATGTTTCGGATTTGATGTTTCCGATGCCAGTAGGTTTCACCGTATGTCTCCCTGTCCTCATTGACACACAACGGACAGAACCGCAAATATTGTTCCCCCTCAGACCGAGGGAGAACACAGAACAGGTGGTGTGCATCGCAGTTATCATGCCCCAGCCGATACAGGGCAGTCTTCTTTTGCTCCAATGGGATGAAGCGGGCATACTGAGGATACATCGTATGTTCCAGTACCAGCTTGTCCAGGGGATACATCTTTGCAATACGCTCCATGGCCCCAGGATTGAGATTCCCGATAAACTCCTTGCTGGGATTATCTGACCGCTTGCAATATAACTCCTGCATGGCTGATTTACTCGAAAAGAAACCAGAATGGACGTAGTATCGACAGAACCAGCTATACACAAGTTCATCAGGACAGATGGCAGGAAAGTAGGAGATCATACCGCCACCTCCACCACTGGAAGATGTTGCTTTAACAGTTCCACAATGTCAACGCCCTCGCTTTTGGCCTGAGATACCAGAGCAGCAATCGTAAACTCTCCGTCCGTCTCCACATCAGTATCGACTTTGAGGATTGTAGTCCTTCGTTTGGTTTTCGAGGTCTGGCACTTTGGCTTCGGCTGGATAAATCCGTGGAGCATGGATAGTCTTTGCTGGTAGGCTTCGTTCAACGATTCCAGGTTTAGAACCTCTCTACCGTTGAGAATGGCAATCTCCTGAGCATCATGAATCAAGGACACCACCACCGAGATATTCCCCGACGTATGTTCATAAAGCCATTCCGTGATACCATCAGTGATTTCCGTCCTCTGTTTCACATACTGGTAGGAATACAAGACTTTACAGAACGTCTTGAAGTCCTCCCCGTACTCCATCACATCATACCGCAAGCCCAACGATCTCCGGGCAAGCTGCATAGCCTGTTCAAAGAACACCGCACTTTCGGGAGTACCCACCATACAGATTGAGATACCGCTATTGTTGATAAGTTGGGTGAGCATCCCTACAAGGCTCTTGCCATTCTTACTGTTACATACGTTCTGAATCTCATCTACCACCAGCAGCCCTATGTGGTTCAAGGCCACCTGACTGACGCTGCCGATCAACATATCTGTGGTTGTCCTGGCCCGTAGCGCATTGGGATAATAGTTGCCGCCGATGACTTCATCCACCTTCCGAAGAATCTCTAACAGCAATCCCTTCACGGAGGAATCAAAGGGACACTGGACGCAGATACAGGGGATGATCTTGGTGTGAGGATTCTCTACCTCAATAATTCGATTCTCGGTAATCAGAGTAATGGCCCTGCTGATAGCACTACTCTTTCCAATGCCAGAGGCCCCTATGATCGTGAAGCTGTCAGAGCCACCCATGATACCGCTGTACTCCTGCTGAACGATAGCTCTGTAATTCTGGTTCCGCTGTTGTATTGCCAGTGTTGTACCCTTCTTTTGCAATGATCGCATTAGAGCTAGATACAATTTGCTGTAAATCTCCAACGACATCTGATTTGGAACATAGACCCTGTAGAGGTCAGAGAGTGCCATGAGCCGCACAGGAGCATCGGCATCACAGATAGCAGCATCGTACTCCGGCAGCACTTCCAGAGCAGACAGCAGTTCAGTCCCTGACTTCATGGTTGGCAGGATATGGATAACGTCTGAAAGATCACTCACGGCTCGTCCCCTCCTTCATGTAGTCACGGTGGTTCTTGGTCTGCTCCCGTCTGCGAGTGTTACGGATATTCTTCATGTGAACATCACCACGACCAGCACCGTTACCAGCAATGGTCTCAATGTGTTGGGCCAGGTTGATTTGTGCCTGTAGATTATCTCTGACTGCACCTCTGGCAATGTCCCTCTGACTCTTCTGTAGCTCCTGTACCGTAGTCAGGTCTTTACCCTCATATCTGGATTCGATAATGGTAAATTCTGTATAGGTTCCATCTTCGAGTATCCATACGGAGGTCACATCTTCTGGATTGTAGGCCACGACCACATTACCGCCAGATAGATACCGCTCCGTGTACCCCTCACAGTGATACCGCAGCTTGTTTGCCTTCAACCCTGACCTGCTGAACTTACCTGTAGCCCTGGGTAGCAAGGTCAACATCAACTCCCTTTTCCCAATTTCAATGAGATTGGCCCCGATTTGGGATTTTCCCCAATTCCAGATTTGGGAGGCATAGGGCTCCACCTGGGCAACGATCATATCCTCGGTGTAGGGGAAGTTCTCAACGATCCTCTGGGAGTTGTAGTAGATGATACAGTGCAGGACGATCTTCTCAAAGTCAGTCATAGTCAGGCAAGCATCCTTCCGGTAGTCATGCGCACCACGTTCCTGATAGTCAGGCTCAATTACACCTTTGCCCTTCAGGTGCTTCTTGTAGCTCTCCTGTACCAGATCGAAGAATTTCTCTATCAAACCCTTCAACTCTGGTCGGTAAGAAGGGAGATTGACAACTTTAACCCCTAGCTCTGCAATCTGTTCAAAATTCTCGGATGTATACTCGCTGCCCATGTCGGTGATGAACGAAGCAGGGAGCACATCACAGTCCCAGTCCTCTTTCTGAATAGAGATACCGAACCTACTACACCATGAAACCTTATCAGCGATGATGTTCAATATCAACCCTCGGAGACTGTAGACACCACCTTCCCACGATAGGGAGTACCCACAACACAGGCCACTATAGGCATCGACACAGGCAGTCAGAATCGGTCTACCTACCAGACTGCCAGTATCATCGACAAGATAGATGTCACACACCGTAGCATCAAACATCCCCGTTCCAACAGTAGGAGCAAACTCCTGTACTCCGTCACCTGTCAAGGGTCGATTGTTCCGCTGATAGTTCTTCAACCCATCACGGGAGATGTAGAAGTTCTGTAGGTTCCTGGTCTTACGATAGAAGTACCTGAACTGATAGAACGACGGGTATTCCTCTGCCAGCACTCCTAACCCATCACAATACTTCTCTTTGAGCATCATCGTGTAGGCTGTCATCAGAGATTGCTTCTTTGTGGTGTAGAAGAATTTATTTAACGCCCACCGCATACACTTCTCGTCCTGGGTCAGTTGACGTTCAACCTCTCGACGCCGGGGAGCAAGAGCAGCCACGTCCATGTAGGCCAGATAGAGACAGAGATAGCTTCTGACGGTCTGCTTTGACACCCGATGTTCCTCAGCCACAGAGCAGATCAGCCGGGAACGCATCCGGGCATCAGCTACGAAAGGCAGGATAGGAGCTATCATCGTGTACCTCTCATACATGGTTTTCCTCTGTTCAGCATCCAGATCGTCAACACCGACAAGCACAACCTCTGTGACCTCGGACAGTTCACCGATGGTACACTCGGAGTAGGAATCCAGAGCTACCACCTCTACCCACAAGGGCATCGTCCTCTTGATACAGTCGATTACCAGAACCTTGTCACCCTGTACCTCCAGTACCCGGATGATGTTATCACCAGACCGGAGTAGATCATACTTCTTCATCAATGACCACCCCCCAATCCGTGACCCCGTGCCTGAGCCAGTAGTCCCTTGAAGCGTCCAGCAGCTTCACCGTCAAAGGTTTCATCAGGAACTTACGAAACACGCACTCCCTGACCATCAGATCACCGTCAGCCTTGGTGCATACGAAATCAGAGGTGTACTCTCCGACATCCAACCCATCCAGCAGGACATTACACCTGATCTCAACAACCTCATCACTGGCTTGCAGC
>OFGR01002064.1_pt1 | contig 14156 bp, 10 predicted proteins | sample 1521811 | NCBI WGS metagenome assembly OFGR01 (sample SAMEA3504098, study PRJEB24116) | mouse gut metagenome | biome: mouse gut; feature: mouse-associated habitat; material: faeces | place: Denmark | collected 2011
GCCGGGTATTTGTGGCGCCTGTATATTTTTCGGGTGGATTGAGGTCACTTTGTGCCGTCCTGGATTTTTTAGTCACGTTATTTACTCCTGAGTTCCTTATAGTGAAAGATTTTTATCTCAAATTTTAGTTCTAAATTTAGTAACATTTTATCAGCTTTACAAAAAAATTACAATATGTAACTGCTTACATAATCCTTGATTTTAGGGATTTTCAAAAATCGTTATCAAAATATGCATGCTTTCTCAAAAATTGTCTCTTGTATGTAAAGGCTTACAATGCTAAGGTGAGTATACAGAGTCTGCCACGGCAGCGTGGCGTGGGTTCTGGCAGACTTTTTAGAAACTTTTGTAGGTTCAACAATTTAAAGGGAGGAAAGTAAGAAATGAAGAAGAGAGCATTATCTTTACTTTTGGCATCAACTATGGTAGTGTCCCTGACTGCATGTGGCGGCGGTGACAACGCGTCCACCTCATCATCGGACACAGGCACGAAGAATGACGCGGCATCTGCGGGGTCATCGTCAAATGACGCGGCATCAGACGACACAAACGACACGGCGTCATCGGGGGACGCGTCAGGCGACACGGCAGCCGGAAAGCCGGATTATCATGAAGTCCTCAAGGATGGCATCACGGTTGTTGTGAACGGTACACTGACCGCCTCTGTGGACAATGGCCAGGCAGACTTCGAGAAGCAGTGGGAGGAGGCAGTCGGGATCGATCTGACGATCCAGCAGCTTGACCACTCTGGCTACACAGACGCAGTGGGCCGTCTCTTCGCGAGCCAGGATTATCCGGATGCGATGATCATGAGCGCTGAGATGTTCAAGCAGTATGCGCCGACAGGCCTTCTGTGGGATATGGCGGATGCGTACGCGAACGCAGAGTTTCAGTCCAGGATCACGCTTCCAAGCATCAATGAGAATATGAAAGATGCGCAGGGGCATCTTTATGCCTTTGCACCTGCCTATGGCAATGGCTGTGTCACCTATGTCAAGAAGGCATGGCTTGATGCGGTGGGGATCAACATAGATGATATAAAGACGTATGACGACTACTACAATATGCTGAAGACTTTCCATGACGGCGATCCGGACGGAAACGGCGTCGACGGCGATACATACGGCGTTGTAGCGGCAGGATTTATCGGGACGGAGGCTCCATGGATCAACTATCTGCCCGAATTCTGGCAGGGGGCATTCCCGGCGATCTATCAGAAGGATGACGGCACATGGGTGGACGGCTTCCAGGAGGATGCGACCAAGGAGGCACTTCTGAGGATGCAGCAGGCTTACAAGGACGGCGCGATCGATCCGGAGACACTGACCGCATCGACCAAGATCGCGCGTGAGAAATGGTTCTCCAATGACCAGAAGGGTTCTGCCGGCGTGTTCACATACTGGGCAGGGACATGGTACAGAAACCTCACAGACTTTTTAATCAAGAACGAAGTGGACGAGGAGCTTGTACAGCTTCCTCCGATCCAGGAGATCAAAGATACGTTTGGCGGATATCTCAACAGGGAAGCGCCGGTGTGGGTTATCATCGACCAGGGTGATCCTGTGCACAATCAGGCAGTGTTCGATGCGCTGTTAGATACAATGCTCGATGGCGATGTCGTACAGACACTGTGGGTATACGGTGCAGAGGACGTACACTGGTCCACAAAGGCGGAGGAGTTTACAACCAATCCCGGAACGGAAAAGGAACAGTCCTATTCCTATGAGGAAGGCGAATTCCACATGAAGCCTTCACCGAACGATCCGAACACAGTATGGAAGAAGAACTATATCGATCCGGCACTCGCGATCTCACCGCTGACAAACGGCTTTAACGATCAGGATGAACTTGCGGCGGCTGGCAACAAATTCTTTTCAGAGAACTGTGTGGACGCACCTGCCACACCGGTTTCCGAGACATTCACAAATGAGTCCGGAACGATCCACGACGCAAAGATGGCAGTGATCACGGCAGTGGTAGTGGACGGCGGCGAGGTGGAGCCGGCAATGCAGACCTATGTTGACACGGTTGGTCCGATCATAGACCAGTGCCTGGCAGAGCTGAATGCGGCGCAGTGATATAGCGGCAACGATGAACAGTATGGTATAAAATATGGCAAGTAGTTTGCGCTTCTGTCTGCGAAGGACTGTAAACAAATCGACGAGCAGGATGGCAGGGTCATTTGTTTGCGGTTCCCCAGGCGGGAGCGCAAATATTGTCAGGTTTGACCCGATCCGGTCGCATCAATATAAATATATACAGAAAGGAAGAGAACGGTATGAGTAAGAAAAAAGTCGTAACCTCCAGCGGCATAGAGGTTCGGGAGAAACCGCTTGGGCTCCGCATATGGAACAGCAGGGGATACTACCTCATGTTTCTGCCGGTTTTGCTGTTTCTGCTTGTCATGCACTACTGGCCGATGCTCGGTGTGCGCTACGCATTTTATGATTACAAGCCGGTGGGAGCAAAGACATTTGTCGGTTTCGATCACTTTGCAAAGATGTTTTCAACCCCGGCTTTCTGGACCGCATTCTGGAACACGCTCGAGCTGAGTATCGCAAACCTGCTCCTGACCAACATCTCGGCGGTCGTGGTATCTATTTTCCTGAATGAGATGAAGAATCTGTTCGCAAAGAAGACGCTGCAGACGATCATCTACCTGCCGCACTTCATGTCGTGGGCGGTCGTGGCATCGATCTTTAGTTTGTTTCTGTCACCGTCAAGTACTGGTATGGTGAACGGTCTCTTGAGAGACTGGGGAGTGCTGGGGGAGACGGACAAAAATATCTACTTCCTCGCGAGCACGACATGGTGGCGCCCTATTTACTGGTTTATCCAGGTCTGGAAGGAGACAGGCTGGGGGACGATCATCTATCTGGCTACCCTGTCCGGCATCAACCCGGAACTGTACGAGGCTGCGGACATCGACGGCGCTACCCGCATGCAGAAGATCCGTTTCGTGACGCTGCCCGCACTGTCCAACACGATCATCACGGTACTGATCCTGAACCTTGCGAAGGTCATGAATTTGTTCGAATCCGTGTTCGTGCTCTATAACAATGCAGTATTTGAGGTGTCGGACGTCATCGCGACATATATTTACCGTCAGACCTTTGCGATCGCGCTGCCAAACTACGGTTACTCGACGGCTGTCGGCCTGTTCCGTTCCCTCGTGGGCTGTGTGCTGGTACTGATCTGCAACCATGTGAGCAAGAAAGTCCGCGGCCGCGGTATTGTCTAGGAGGTGTGGTTAATGGCAAAAGAAATGGTTAGCAAAAAACCCAGCGAGAAGCTGCATGTATTTGACGTTGTGAATTATATCGTGTTCATATTGATCGGACTGGTCATCATTGTTCCGATCTGGAAGGTGGTCGTGGATTCCTTCAACAAGGTTGGCGTGTACCAGTTCATGTTGTGGCCCAATTCGTTCACGCTGGATGGTTACAAGACGATAATTGGAACCCAGCAGCTGTATATGCCGTTCATCATCTCGGTTGTCACTACTTTGCTGGGAACGCTGTTAGGACTTATATTGTCCACACTCGGCGGATACGTGCTCGTCCAGTTTGAGATGCCCGGGCGCAATCTCTTTGCGTACATACTGCTTTTTACCATGATCTTCTCGGGTGGTATGATCCCGGAGTATCTGGTGATGAGAAGATTAGGTCTGGTGAACAACTGGTGGATCCTCGTCGTAAAGCACGGTATGAATGTCTACAACCTGGTACTGATGAGGAACTTCTTTGAGGGCATCCCGGGATCGCTGTATGAGGCGGCAAAGATCGACGGCTGTTCTCCGATGGGGATCTTCTTCAAGATCGTGCTCCCGCTCTCCAAGGCGGCGCTCGCTTCCATCGGATTGATGTTCTCGGTAGCCGTGTGGAACGACTACTCGACCGTGAAGATCTACATCACAGATCCGCTCCAGGTCAATTTCCAGTATAAGCTGAGAAACATGATCATGGATGGCGACACCCCGATCACGGGTTACAAGGTGTCGCAGAGTACACTCTACAACGCGGGTATCATCTCGGCGGTCCTCCCGTTCATGATCCTGTACCCGTTCTTGCAGAAGTATTTTGTGAAGGGCGTCAACATCGGGGCAGTTAAGGAATAAAGTTAAGGATTAAGAAAAAAGAAAAGGGAAACGACGGTTTCCCTTTTTTGGAAAGAAAGAAGAATATACTATGGAAGACACTGCAGTCAGGATCTTCTGGGCGGCGGATTCAACCGTTCAGACAAATGACATCACGACATATCCACAGACGGGGATCGGACAGGTATTTTCCCTGTATACCAGAGAGGGCGTGGTCCTGTCAAACCACGCCAAAAACGGCAGGAGCACCAAGAGCTTTATGGACGAGGGGTGGATTGCAGTGATCGAGGGGCAGATGTATATCAATGCTGCCAGGAAGCATCACGCCCATCCGGTGCTGATCCCCCCCCTGGAGCGCAGGTGCTTTGTGGACGCGAGGCATCTGGGGATGGGCGCCCACTCGGATTACGTGGCGGCGATGAAGCAGACGGCGGAGAAAAACCGGGTGCCGCTGGTGGATCTGTACAGCATGAGCCGGAGTGCGCTGAAGAGCGCGGGCGAGTCGGACAGCCGCAGCTGGTATATGTACTTCGATGCCGGAGTGTACGAAAATTATCCGAAGGGCAAGACGGACAACACACATCTGCGGTACGAGGGGGCGGTGCACTTTGCGGGAATGATCGCGCGGGGGCTGCGCGATCTTGGCGGGATCTACGCCGATCTGCTCCTGGACGGGGGATGATGAGCTTGTACCTGAGGAAAGCGGCTTGATAACGCATGACAAAAGGGGCTGTCAGAATGACAACCCCTTTTGTCATGCGTTTCTATATGTAGTTTTTTGTATCTATATACTTATATGTTCGGAAGCCGGAATTTGCTGATCAGCGAATCGAGTGTAGCCGCCTGTGCCGACAGCTCCTCGCTTGTCGCGGAAGTTTCCTCCGCTGTTGCGGAGTTCGACTGGACAACCTCGGAGATCTGGCTGACGCCCTGTTCCGCCTGCTTCATTGCCTCCGCCTGGTCGTTTGCCATCTCGCTGATGGACTTGGAGGACTGGGCAATCTGCTCCATGCCTTCCACCACGCGGTTGATCGAGTCATTTACGATATCCACGGTCTTGCTTCCGTCGGCGATCGCATTCAGGGAGGTCTCGATCAGTGTCCTGGTTTCCGCGGCGGAGTTTGCACTCTGTTCCGCAAGCTGACGGATCTGGTCTGCGACGACTGAGAAGCCTCTGCCTGCCTCGCCGGCTCTTGCCGCCTCAATGGAAGCGTTTAACGAGAGCAGGTTTGTCTGCGATGCGATGTCCTCGATCTCGGAAATGATGTTGCCGACCTGCTGTGAGGCGTCGTTGATCCTTGTCATCGCGTCCATCATCGCCTGCATTTCCCTGTGGCTGCGCTCTGCCTCCTCGGCGTAGGAGCGTGCCTGGCTGTAAGAATCTCCTGCGCTGGTAGCCGTAACCCGGATGTCATCGGAGATCGTGGTTATGGTCGCCTGCATCTCCTCGACAGCGCCAGCCTGGTCAGTCGCGCCCTCTGCGAGACTCTGTGAGGCTTCGGACAGATTGTTTGCGCCTGCAGCGACCTGGTTCGAAGCCTCGCTCACAGACTGCAGTGTCTCTGCCATCTGTTTCTTCAGACGTGCCATGGCATCCAGGATCGCCTCAAACTCTCCGGCGTATCTGGACTTATCGGCACTTGATGCGGTAAAGTCGGCATCAGCCATCTGGTTCAGGATATCCTTGACATCGTTGATGATAAACTGCAGTGCGGCTGCCATGTCAACGGTCGTGTTGACCATCTCGGCGAGCTCGTCCTTGGTGTCGACGGTCGGGAACGGTGAGGACAGGTCGCCCTGTGCAAATGTGTTCAGACGATCCTTGAGCGCATCCAGCGGAGTTGCGATGCCGTTCGCGATCCCTTTGCCCAGGGAGAGCGCAAAGACGATCGCCAGTGTGATGAAAACAACGATGACCACGATGAGGATGATCACGACGGTCGAGAGAAGGGTTGACACGGACTGCCCCTTGTCCACTTTGATCGCCATGATCTGTGTCAGGTCGTCGTAAATATCATTGTACATGGGGGCGAGCTCACCCAGCGCCATGTCCTGTGCGACCTTGCACTGCTCGAGGTCCACTGTCGCGCCCAGGTTGATGATCTCCTGCTCAAATGCCCAGTAATCGTCGAGTTTTTCCTGAACATCGTCGTAGAGTGCCTTGTTCTCCGCAGTTACCATGGCGGACTCAAGGCTGTCGAACTCGCGTGTAAATTCGGATTTGTAGTTTTCATGGTTCTTGAGCAGGGTATCGATCGCGTCCTGCTCATCGTAGCCGATGATGCCGCGCATCGCGGAGCGCGAATCCGCAAACTGTGCCATTGCCCTTCCGATATCACCCTGTGCAAAACCGTAATCAACTAATGCGGATGCGTACATCCGTGAGAGAACAAGCATCATGATCAATATAACAGCGGAAACTGCGGTCATAAGGCATGCGACTGTGACAAAGGCTCTGACAAGCCGGTCCCTGATTTGTAGGTTGTTCAATTTTTTTAACATAGTTCTCGGTTCTCCTTACTTTTTATTTCTTTGGAGCTGCAGAAAACAACTTTGCACATCTTTCAGTACATGCTTTCGCATTTCATATTATATTTCATAAATGGAAACAATACACAAATCATTTTTGACAGCTTCCTAATATATCGGTTATTTCTTCTGTGCGGCCAGGCTAAGCAGCTGATCAGTACACTCCGGCACTTTCGGGTACTCTCATAGAAGCGGGAGATGTCCCCAAACGCATCTGTGGGATACAAAATCGGTCATTTTCATGCGGTACCAAATCGTTTGACTGCATGTTGTCTTTTGCTCAGGATAAATAATGAATATATATGTGACAATTATACATCTATTTGTCTATTTTGTCTAATGATTTTATAAAGTTTCTTTTGTGATTCGTGTTTTTTTATCTATCAGAGGGTGTGGCTTTTTATGATTCCACGATCCCAAGCAGTTTGCCTGTGATGTCTGCCATGTTGGCGGAGACCTGTTTTGTGTCCTGCGAAATGCGCACGTTGTCCTCCACGACGCCGGAGATTCGCTCGATCTGGCTGACCGCGTGGGCTACGATGTCGACATTCTGTCTGACCATGTTGGTGATCTCGGCGATGTTGTGGTCGGTCTGTTCGATATTTTCCACGACAATGTCAAACGCTTCCACGGTCTGTTCCGTGATCGCGCGCCCGTCCTCCACGGCGCTGATCGAGTTCATGATCAGCTCGGTCGTCTCCCTTGCCGCCTGTGCGCTGCGTGTGGCAAGCGCGCCGACCTGCCTTGCAACGACGGCGAAGCCTCTGCCCATATCGCCCGCCCGCGCCGCCTCGATGGAGGCGTTCAGCGAGAGCATGTTGGTCTGCTGCGCGATGGAATCGATCTCCCCGATGATCTTCTCGATCTTCATGGACATGTCGCTGATCTTCTGCATGGAGTCTGTCAAAAGCTGCATGCGGGACTGTGTCTGCAGGATCTTGTCAGAGGTCGTTCCGGTGGCGGCGGTGACTGAGGCGGAGGCGTTCACGCTGTTGTTCAGCTCTTCGGTCAGCTGGTCCATAGTCAGCTTTAGATCCTCAACGGCTTTTTCCTGCTCCCCGGTTCCGTTGAAGATGTTCTCGGCGTTCTCGAGCGTCTCCCCCGACACGGCATTCAGATCTCTGCAGGCGTTTTTGATGTTCTGGATCATGAGTTTGTTGTGCTCCATGTCCTGTATCTGCTGCGTGAGCAGGCTTTCGTTCTCGCGGATGCTCTGCTGGATGCCCGCCACCATTTTATTGATGCTGTCGGACAGCATGATGAACTCGGGATTGCCCTGCTCATCCACTGTGATCCCGAAATTTCCCTCGGCGATCTCGTGCATCGAGCTGGAAATGCGGTTGATCCCACGGACGATCTTGCTGTCGACCATGTGGCTGATCATCAGCAGCAGTACGCCAAATATGATCATCATGCTCAGGGACACGACGATCGTCTGGCTGCGGCGTCCGGCATAGTACTCGCCTGCAGGCATGAAGGTTCCGATGACCTTGTCGCCGCAGGACTCCGCTACATAATAACCTTTAGTACCGTCGATGACGGCCTTTCCCCTGCCTGTCAGGTTTGAAGGGAAGCCGGCGTCGGCGGCAGGGGTTCCCACCAGGCTTGCGTTATTGTGTGCCAGGATCAGCCCGCTTGTGGTGTCGATGGCATAGATATAGCCGTTTTCGCCAAAGTCGATATCTTTCAAAACGACGGACAGCTCCGTGCCGGCAAGCGTCCGCTCGAGCACCTCCGGGCGCACGCCGACCTGCACGAGCCCCTTGTCATCGGTTCTCGCCACACCGATATACTGCATGACGATTCCTTCCGCCACGTTCACCTGCGGTTCCTGCACGATCTCTATGGAAGGGTCGTCCACGATCACCATGAAGGCGTTGGACTGTTCGCCGCTTTTCATGTCGAACCCGATATAGGCGTCGATCGTGCTGCTGGTAATGATCCCGTCCGCATCGATGATGTGCAGTTCATTGACCATCAGCCGCTCCCGGATCTGATCGAGCTTGTCCGCATTGCCGAAGATCGATCGATCCGCGGCGAGCATATCGGCAAAAGCTCTGGTCTTGGCGAGGTTGTCCTGGCTGAGGTTCTCCGTGAGCTGGGCGATATTTGCCTCGTTGGAGGCGAGCTTTTGCCGGACATCTTCAAGCTTTGCCTGGCTGGAGCGGGTGTTGTCCGCCCGGTTGACAGCTGTCTGCAGGCAGAAGATGGCTGTGATCGTGATGACCAGAGCGGCGAGCATGTAGTAAAAGAGGCGTTGGGTAAATATTTTTTTCATAAGTGATGTGTACCTTCCTTCCTTGTTGCTGCGGGAAATTCCCAAATATGGCAGATATTAGCCTTATTATATCTGCTTATCGGGGGATCATCAAGGCTTTTGTTCAGCGTTGTGTATTATGTATAAAACAAGTGACATACTATACAGATAATGCAAATATTGCACGGTTTTTGCATGGCTTGATGCCTGTGACAGGAAGCCGATGGCTGAACTGTACCGGAAAAATGCGCGCGCCTGGCGATGTGCTTGACGAACCGGCAGGAATATGTTATAGTGATCAGCAGTTAGACGCAACTAACTTTAAAATTGTCTTTGCACCCGGTAACAGGTGCAGGCATATAGTAATAAGGAAGAAAAAGGAGGAATATAGCATGGGTATCAGTATGGATATCAGTGTGGCGGCAGGTGTGATGATACCGTTCATCGGCACCTTGCTTGGATCGGCTATGGTATTTTTTATGAGAAACAAGATCAATAAAAAGATAGAAAAGATGTTGATGGGGTTTGCGGCGGGCGTCATGGTGGCTGCATCGGTGTGGTCGCTTTTGATCCCTTCGATCGAGATGGCATCGGAGCAGGAAAAGGTCGCGTGGATCCCGGCGGCGGTCGGGTTTATCCTGGGGATGGCATTCCTGCTGGCACTCGACAGCGTGATTCCGCACCTGCATCTTGACACGGAGAAGCCGGAGGGGATCCGGTCAAAGGCGAAGAAGACGACAATGATGGTGTTTGCGGTGACGCTGCACAATATACCGGAGGGCATGGCGGTCGGTGTCACTTTCGCGGGTGCATTGCTGGAAAACACACAGATCACGCTGGCGGGGGCGTTTACGCTGGCGCTCGGCATCGCGATCCAGAATTTCCCGGAGGGGGCGATCATATCAATGCCGCTAAAGAGCCAGGGCGCTTCGAGGAGGAGGGCGTTTATGTACGGTGTGCTCTCCGGGCTTGTGGAGCCTGTGGGGGCGGTGCTGACGATCGTCCTCGCGGGGCTGATCGTGCCGGTGCTGCCTTATTTCCTGGCGTTTGCGGCGGGGGCGATGATCTATGTCGTCGTCGAGGAGCTGATCCCGGAGTCACAGGCTGGGGAACACACCAACATCGGGACGATCGGCGTCGCAGTCGGGTTTGTCGTCATGATGGTGCTTGACGTGGCGCTGGGGTGACGGCGGTCAGGAAGGTTGTATTGTCTGTGCGTGCTTTCTGGCAGTTTGGAGGATCCGATCTACAGCTGCCTCGGCGTGCGTGGGGAGATTTGCGGGAACCGTCCCGCTTTCCGGGGAGTCCGGTGTGCCGGCATAAAAGGTCTGCAGGGCGTATCTGGCGAGCAGTGCGGAGACGCGCCCCCGCTCTATGGAATCCTCGGTGCCGAAAACAATGACGACGAGATCGTGCGCTGCGCTTCCGCCGTCGGCAGTCAGGGACGTGACCAGGCAGGCGCCGGATTTGTTGGTCGTGCCGGTCTTTAAGCCGGTGGCTTCGGGCAGATTGTGCAGGAGCGGGTTCGTGTTGCGCACTTCAAGGTCGAGCGACGGCAGGGTGGCGCTTTTCATGGAAGTGATGTCCGTGATCTGCGGATAAACTTTCAGGAGGTGGGACACCAGCCGGAACATATCCTGTGCGCTCATGCGGTTCTGGCGTTTTGAGGGAACCGCGTCTCCCGTGTAGGAGGGCAGTCCGTTGCTGTTGTAAAAGACTGCCTGGGAGAGTCCAAGCTCCGCCGCTCTCTGATTCATCATCTGGACAAAGGCGTCCTCCGATCCGGCGATCGCCTCTGCCAGGCTCAGTGCGCACTCGTTGCTCGAGGGCAGAAGGGCGCCCACCAGTAGTTCCTGCACGGTGAGCTGCTGACCCGCCTCGAGGGGGATCACGCCGTCGGAGGAGGCAGACAGCGAGGCTGCGACATCGGAGACGGTGACGGTCTGCTCGAGGGATAGCTGTCCTGATGAGACGGCGTCCATCGTCATGAGACACGTCATGAGCTTGGAGGTGCTGGCTATGGGACAGGGCATGTCGGACTGATATTGATAGTAAATCTCTCCTGTGGTGGCATCGCCTGCCAGCACACCGTTGACGCCGTAAAAATAGCCTGCCGACTCCAGGGCGGCGGGGGAGACATCAAAGGGCGTCTGGGTGTCGATCCGAAAAGAACCCGGGGCCGGGGCGGTGATGTCCATGTCCAGGATCAGTGCCAGATCTGCCGCCATCATAAAACAGTCATAGCTGCCGGAGGGCAGCGCCGCGATCAGCGTATAATAATAGACGGTCTGCCCGGCGATCTTGAACTCGTTGCGTCGCAGGGCGATATCCGGGTTTTCACCGCTCTCCCAGGGGGTATTTTCACCGCCCACAGGCGTGTAGGCATTTCCGGGGTTCAGGGCGACCGCATTTTTCGTGACTTCCAGGGAAAAGGATTTCTCCGTTCCGTTCAGGAGCACGGCGATGTCGCGCAGGGAAAAGTAGGTGTTGCGGTCATAGCTGTAGTCCAGAGTCTTTACGGTATTTTGAGCGCCGGAATCCGTCTGTATCTGGCAGGTTCCGGGAATCTCGTACGCTGCGTCGGCACGGACAGGCAGCATGGCGCACACCAGGACTGCGGACAGTATGAAGACATTGATCTTCTGCAGGATATTTTTCAGCTTATTTTTCATGGAAACTCCCTTCTTAGGAACAATACATGTTTTTGGACAGTTCCTTGGCCAGCCGGACACGCATCGTGTCAGATATCGGTATGGAACCAGTACGGATCAAAATCTTATTGCGACTCATGAGATCGCTGCAACGTGTACAATACGGGATAATGATCCATGAAGTAGCCCGCAGCGTCGGAAGCCGCCGATTCGGTCAGGACCAGGGTGGTATCTTTTCGGATATAGCGCTCGGTCCTGGTGCGGATCAATGAACCGCTGTCGAACTGCCTGGTCAGAATGCCTTCCGCTGCGGTGTAGGTGCCGCTGCCGTCGCAGCGTGTCTGCAGTTCTTCCAGCGGGGGCAGCAGGTCGGGAACACATGTGCTTAGATAGGAGACGGTGGGCATGCCGAATGTCTCGGCGATGAGCGACTCGACAGCTTCCTCGCTCAGATCACCTGTGTAGCCCGCCATGCGGAGTCTCTCTGTCACAAGATCCCGAAACGCAGCGGCAAACGACTCATATGCCGCCTGGCTGCAGGCAGCGTAGCTCTCCGGCACGAGCGCGGAGGCAAAGGTTCCCTCAGTGCGTGTGGTCTGTTCGAGCGTCAGGTCAAGCTCGATGGTCAGATCATGCATGTAGTACTCCATGTCCTGCATGGAGACGGAGACTGCCTCCATGTCCTGCAGCCAGCCTAGCGCCGTGACAGCCGCCTGCTCTGTCATGTCCAGCCGGGCAGTCCACTTCCCGGACAGATTCCTGTCATTGGAGGCATAAAAGTACAGATACGCAAAAAAAAGTCCGAGTATGATCAGGACGGAGAGCAGTATGGTAAATATTGTATTTTTGATGATTTTTTTCACGGAGACACCCCTTGCCCGCGGCGGCGGGTTTTCAGTTTATTTTGCCTGTTTCTATATCTAAGGTAGCGTATTCGGGGTGAAATGTCAATGTTGTAAAATATCCGGGGCGGGATTTTTGCTGTGAGAGCTATTTGCAGGGCAGGATACTGTTCCCGTATGGACAGTTCATTGTGGGAATAGAAAAGGGCTGCCAAATTGACAGCCCTTTCCCAGTACATAGTATATTTTATTTAATCTTTGATCAAAGAATATTCTCTGAGCAGATCCAACATTTTGTTTTTGTTTTTTACGGCAGTATTCCATTCGTCGAGTTTTTTTTCATTGGCAAGGATTTGATACAATTCGGCAGCCAGATCCAAACCTCGATCTTCACCGCGTTTCTCACCAAGCATTTCGCCGCGCATTTCACCGCGTTTTTCAATATAATCCAGTGTCGCATCCATATAAATGCCTCCCTCCAACTCTGCATCAGATACGCTATCGATATATTCCGCATATCTTTTATCATTTTTGATCTTACTTAGAGCATACCATGTTTCACGGTGTGTAGCAAGTGCTGTTTTCAACTGCTCCTCGTCAAAATGTTCTTGCAGCATCAGCAGAAAAGCCTTCAGATCTCCTTCATATTCGCTAAGCTGTTCTTTTGTCATGTGTCTTGCGTCGATCAGGTTCATTTTGTAGTCCGGCGTTGCTTGCAGCAGCCATTCTTTCATGTCCGCAGGAACATCCAGCATATCATATAAGCTCATGGGACCATCCCACGTTTTGGTTCCGGTATAGAATACGAGTGTAACTACGGGCACGATCTTTGTTCCTTTGGGCACACCGTTAGCATATTTTTTTAGCGTTCTATCTTCCTTTGCTATCTGGGAAATTTTTCGGCATTGGATTGAATAGGAAACAGCGTCGATTTCCATACATCTTACGGGCATGTAATAGTGTATGTCAGTCTGTCCCTCGACGCCCAGGATGAGTTGAAATGCCGCTTTGTTGTCAAAAAGCATTGTTATTTTCGCCGCATCTCGGAGTCTTTCGAATTCCTTAAAACATCCATTCTTAAAATCTATGGTATCCTGGTTTGCTGAGTCCAATTCCTGAAGTTTGTCATATTCTATATGTGTTGATCCATGATATACGCCCTTTTCAAACAATTGTGCAAATACGGAATTGATCTTAATGAAATTCTTGACGCTGATATCAATATCGCCCATATAAGCGGTTTCTCCTTTCTTGTTTTCGACATAAGCCGTTCTTCCTGATCGCTGCTATGATCTCATAATATCATGTAACGATTCAGTTTTCCACATTTCTTTTCATTTAGGGTGACATTGCATCCGGACAAGATCCGCGCCCCTTGAGTTTTATCCTGAACTGTTGCTCTAGAGCGTGTTTGAAAAACGGGACTTGACAGGAGACTAATGTGCATGTATGATAAATAGTAGAACAGCGCAGAAAATGTGGCGCTGTTAAAAAGTATTATGGAGGATATAACATGTTAAATTTGATTGTAATGGTGAAAATGACAAAGTAAATATTGCAGGGTAATTTTTGGTATGTTTTTATGCTGAAGATCTGCCCGTCTGCTTTCGCCTTACAATTGTTTTATATGATGGTATATATTGGGATCTGTATATTGGAATCATAGGAACATGGCTGTATGGTCATGTTTTTTTGCACACGGGCACCTCAAGGAAGCATGTCAGCAAAAGCTGACGGGGGCCCGGCGTGCGAGTAGGGGAGAAGGTCATTCCCCTACTCGA
>OFGR01002065.1_pt1 | contig 14154 bp, 15 predicted proteins | sample 1521811 | NCBI WGS metagenome assembly OFGR01 (sample SAMEA3504098, study PRJEB24116) | mouse gut metagenome | biome: mouse gut; feature: mouse-associated habitat; material: faeces | place: Denmark | collected 2011
AATGTCCAAATAAACGGACTTATAAGGGCGACCAACCCATTTTTTGACTAACACCTTCTTTAAATACTCAATTTCCTCTGCGGTAAGCTCCCCACCTGCCTGAAGTTTTGTATCAATATCGGTAGATTTCTTGCTTTCCCGTATGTTGTCCGCCTGTTCTTGGAATCTTTGCAGCTCACGTTCCTCCGCTGTCAGATTTTCTTTATTGCCTTTACTTATGCCCTGCTTCTTTTGCTGCCATTTACTTTCTAAGGATGCAAGGCTCACACTATTTCTTATAGTTCCAGCAATGATCAATATCAACACCTCCCTGTTCTAAACAGCCTCTATCCATGCCGGAAACAACAAACCGCCACAGGCAGAGAAAGGATATCAGGTTGTTTCGGCAATATGTCTAATTTAGACAGATACCGAAGTGCCTGCCATTTGTTCCGAAGGAACGTCTCACCTGTTTTTGTATATGTTACAGGCTCCTTTACAGTATCTATCTTTATTTCATCAGATCCTGTGCTGTCTGAATCTATGTTATCCTTTAACAATACCTTTCCTTCTTCACTGATCTCCACGGTATCTGTATTGGTACCAGCATTCCTATTTTCTTCAATCCTCTCTTCAAGTTTTTCACGTTCTTCCCTGTGCTTCTGGATAGTCTCCTCACGCTGCACTTCTGCTTCTTCCCTTGCCGCTCTTGCGTCTCCTTCCATTCCTTTGTCTGCTTCCGCCTTATACTCATCTGCTTTATCGGAAAATTCACCAACATACCCGTGCGATACATCGTTGCCGTATCGCCTTTGCGCCTTGCTTCTTTGTAGACACGCATAGGTTGGTTTTGATCTGATTTATTGATTGAAATAATCTTCTAAAAAGTTGCCTGTCTCAGACAGCTTATTGAAGTGCGTCCATTTGTGGCTGCCCTCTACTTTCTTTCACACTAAGCCCCTCGGCATTTGACATCCGCGGGGAATCTGTTACAATAAAAGCACAAAAGGGAATACTGCCGATAGACGGTCAGCCCTTAGAAATTAGTTGCTAAAAAAGTAACCGCATCCTTTGGCCGAGGGCGGTTACTTTTTTTGTGTGGTTTATGTAAGCAATCCCTCCTTTCCCGGTTTTACCCGTTGTCAGAGGGATAGTCCCTCTGCGAAGAAGGACTGGCCGCCTATCCCGTTATGGCTATACCCCGTAAATGTATTTTAACAGAAAGCACAGGGCGGCACAATACCGCCCCGCAAATTTCTGCATTTATTCTTCTGTGCCAATTTCCAGCTCCGTGCCGTCAAGGAAACGGATATGCTTTGCCATCGTGTAGGCGATATTCTCGAACATCTCCAATGAGAATACATCGAGGTTGGAATTTTCCTCATCACCCTCACCGATGCTCTTCTCCAGAATACGTAAATCCTTATAAATATCCCTCTGAAATTTTAGTCTGTAAATACGCGGGATTGCCGCTGATGCTTTAAACAACACATCCTGCCCGTCTATTTCTATCTTCCTTACAATACTCATATCCTTTCAGCCTCCTTCATCCCTGTCCTTGTGCATCCACTGCTTTGGGTTCCGGCAGATGCTGCACTTGGATGGGTTGGACATCCAACCGCCATGCTGTACAAAAAAGTCAGCAGGAGAACCGTGACAGGCTTTCCTGCTGACTTTTCATAACTGTATATCCGGCTCCAATGAGAAAATCCCGTTTTCAAATACAAGCCGGGAAACTGATGCGTTTTTTACCTTCCCAAATTTGCCTAGCTGCTCCGGTGCAAATAAATGGATTATTGTCTTTATGGCAAAGGCATGGGTTACTACCAGAATATTGCCGCTTTCCCCCGTCTCATGCCTATGGGCGGCATCCATGAATGCAGCTTTCAGGCGTTCTTCTATTGCCTGGAAAGGCTCCGCCATTCCTGTCGTATCATGTTCATAAAGGACATCCGCAACATCGGGGAGCCGCTGATTCAGCTCTGCAAAAGACGCTCCTCCCAGCCAGTCCGATACATTCTTTATGAAAACCGCATTATTCTCCGCCTCCATACACCCCAGGCACCATTCCCGAAGCCTTACGTCCCTTTCTATTGGCACACCGTTCTTTCCGTTTGCTTCCAGAATCAGTTCTGCCGTCTGTATGGCACGGAGCATATCGCTGGTATAAACCGCATCAAAATCAATTCCCTTTAATTTTTGCCCTATGTCAGCCACCATCTGCTTTCCTGCTTCGGTGAGCGGTGAATCAGCCCATCCCTGCGCCCGCTCTAAGCTGTTCAAAAGCGTCTGACCATGCCTGACAATGTAAAAACGAACCATGCTTTCACCTCCGTTGACAGTATAAGAAATTGACATTAAAATAGCAAGCAGTTATTTTTTTGGTAATAACTATCATATTACAGTGAGTATTTAAAAAGAGCCGTCATCCAGCCCTTTCCCTTGTTATCATTTATCCATTTAATTCTTACCTCTTACCCATATGCAAACACGGAAACTCTGCATACTATCACGGAAACCCTTATATTATCATGAAAACTCCCATCGGGTTTCCGTGATAATATAGTAAGTTTCCATGTTTGTATATGGGTTTTGACTGCGAGTACCGACTTTTGCCTACGAGTATATACTATCCCCGTGAAACAACCCCTGAACAGAAGTTTGCACCCCCACGAATTAAGAATCATCAGAACAACCGTCAGCAGTTCATAGCCACTCATAAGCAAAGAAAAGCAGGCGCATCATTTTGGGAAATAAATATATTCTCCATTTGCAACATAAAAAGGTCCGTCAGAAACAGCAACGAATAATTTAACACCGAAAAGAAGATGTGCTGTTTCCATTCCGCCTTATAAAACACTGTGCAAAATGCCATCAGAATTAAAACCATCAGCAGCACTTTAATCCCCATTGGGACAAAATAGCCGCCAAGATATGCACTGGCAAAGCAGAAAATATACAAAACAACATATCTGCACTTTCCCAACCACCCCGTATCCTTTTTCTTCAAAAACGTGTCAAAGAAATATATGCTCCCCCACGTCTCTATCGCCATGATACAGAATGAAAGTACCCACAATGCCATAATCACTCCGCCCCCTTAAACAAGGCATACTGCCGTTTCACTTCCGGATATCTTGACTTTGGGACGGATATCACCTTCCCTGTTGCCAGGACCATGACATAGCTGCTGAGCTTCCCGACATACCGCATATTGATGAGGAAACTCTGGTGTATCCGCACGAAGCCCATCCCCGCCAGTTCCGCTTCCAGCTCACCCATCTTCTTATAAATGCTGTACGTCTGCCCCGCTGTGTAGAACACGTTCTTGTGCCTGCTGGTCTCGATATAGATGATGCCGTCCACCCGCAGGCGCACGTTCCCCTCTACAAAGCCGAACTCCACCACCCGCTCCGCCCACAGACTTTTAACAGTGCCTTAAGCATGCTACGGTCATCCTTACTGTCATCACAAATCACTATCTTCATTCTTTTTTCCTCAATTCTGGATTTTTTCATTATAAACTATATCGGATTATGGAATATCTAAACAAACGCTTACCAAACGCCATTGCACGAAACGACTATAGGTGCAGATTATAACCGTCTGTCATTTTGAAATATAAAGAAATGGATTTTGAATTCTTAAGATATCACCGGTGCCGCTTTTCTTCCTGAAGAAAACATATGGATCATTAAAGCCGGGCAGATAGATCCCGCCTATACTGCCTGTTCCTGAAAAACACCTGTTGTGCAAAGAACCGCGAACCGAATTGACCTGTATTATTTCACTTCTTCTGGTAAGTTACCTGTTAATATCTCAATACAGTAACTTTGTAACGATACCCATTATTCTCCAGAAATTCTTCACCCCAGAATACCACTGCCTGATCACTTACAATCTTTATCCCGTTCATGCTTTCATAATTATCGTTATACAGGACGACGGGCTGGCCATCGACTTTCCCGTCCACAATGCGCACACCGCTGATCTGATACATGGAGTAATTGACCCATTCCATCAAAAACATGTGATCTCCGTTTGCGCATACACAGACGAAGGGATCATAAGCGCCCGCGTTACCCGATATCAGTTTTGTTTTTACCGGCTGCGAACGGATATCCTTGATCAGATAAACATCCCCGCTCTCTTCCTGGACGAACAGACCCGCCTGCGTATACCTGACAGGACAGGCAGGCGTCTTTGAATATTCCGGCAGCGTTTCCATGGTAGCAGTATCCGGCAGGAGCAGCCAATTATAAGACATCGTATTGTCAAAAGTACCAATCTGCTCCCGCACATAGATCTCCGTGCCGTCAGCATTGGGACAGACATTCCTCCATGCAGGTCCATTTCCCTTCATCTGAAACGAAACGACTGTATAGCCAAAGCCATCCTCCGGCTCAGTTTCCATCTCATAGCGGGTCACCTGCCATTCCTTATAGGTGTCTCCGCTATCGCCGTTCTGCCAGGAAAAAAGCATAGTGCCGTCATCACTCCAGATATAGGAAAAATTCTCCTCCTGCTCCCGCCATCTGTGCAGAATATGCCTGGTCCCCTGACTCGGACAAAGAACGGCCAGAGCCATCTCCTCCCCATCCTGCACTTCATAAGAAAGATATCCTCCACCCGGGGCGATCAATACATTTGCCAGAGAACGGCCGTCCACAAACACACTGCTTAAGACAGTATCTTCCCTTGTGTCAATAACCTGATAGACATATCTGCCATCTTCTTTTTTCACCAGGCAGAGCATATCTGTCCCCACATCTCCCCATGCCAGACTAATCACATTCTCTGCATAACCACTGCCAATGTACTGCTGGATATGATCGAAACGAAATTTTTCCGAATCCATTACCTGCTTTTCCAAGGGTGGAAGGACAATGGTCTTCTCCTGCTCTCCCACACCGCAGCCGCTTAAAACTGCCGCTGTCAGAATCCCTCCCCAAAAAACAATACAGCGTTTACGTTTTCTTTGTTTCATATTTCCATTCCTTTCGCCCCGCTTTTAGACTTTCCCATGCTGGTCCACCGCCGGAAAACAGATGGTAAATATAGTTTCTTTACCGGGAATACTGGCCGCCTTAATGTACCCCTGATGCTCCTCCATGATCCTGGCGGCAATAGAAAGTCCAAGGCCGGCACTTCCCAGCGCTCTTGATAACCCCTTATCCGCCCGGTAAAACGGTTCAAAAATCATTTCCAGATCATCTTTCCGGATTCCCTGCCCCTGATTAGATACCGTGACCCGAACCTGCCCGCCTTGTCCTGTGAGCTGAATATGGATCGGCTTTCCCGGTTCTCCGTATTTGATGGCATTGTCGATCACATTGATCAGTACCTGCCGGATCTTATCTTCCTTTCCGGCCACAGGGAGGCATTCTTTTGTCCCTTTCAGTATCAGCGTATTATCATAACGGTTGGCTTTGATCTTCATGGTTTCCGTGACATTCTCTACAATCTCTGCCAGATTCAGCCGCCTCACATCCTCTGTATCCGCCTTATCCTGCAGTTCCAACAGCTGTACCACCATTCGGTGAAGCCGGGTACTCTCCTTCAATATGTGTCCTGTTCCGGTATAAAACAGCGCTTCATCCCCGGGCCCGTTTTTCTCCATCAGCTGCGCATACCCGGAAATCGTGGTAAGGGGCGTCTTCAATTCATGAGTTACATTATTGTAAAATTCCTGGCGGCTGCTCCACAGCGTGAGAATACGGTCCTTGTCATCCCGGATCTTTTGAAACTGTTCCTCTGTTACCTGAAGCATTTCCATATAATTGGAAAACAATTCCCCGATCTCATCCCTGCGCCCCTGAAGCTGCAGACTGCTTAGAATCATGCTTCCCTGCCTGCCGTCAGCCAGATGGGTGGAAATCTCACTGGCCGCCTGGCTCAGCCTGCGGATGGGCAGCAGTATCCGATAGACTGTAAACCAGATGATCAGACAGATCAGGGTGAAGACCGCCACTGTGATCCAGGCCATCCGTTGGATCATATCCGACTGTCCCCTATAGAATCCCCCATAATCAAAAAAGCTGCTGATAATCCCGATAAACTGCCCATTGAGATTCACGGGCATGGAAAAATATACCTCACATTGACCGCCCTTTCCATAGCGGACCACAAAAGCGCTTTCCTGTTCTCCAGCTCTTGCAAAATCCTCCTGCTCCTTCCGTAATGCAAAAGCCCTGGCATCTCCTGCCAGCAGCGCTCCCTCAGGACTGCAGAGAAAAATCCCATCATATCCGGCATTCCTTAACTGCTCTTCTATCTCGTTCTTATACAGTTGAAAACTGACGGCATCCATCCTGCTGTCATTTAACAGCAGCGTCTGCTGTACATAGAGCAGACTGTTATCACGCACCCGCTGCATCTCCTCCGTGATCTGCTTTTCAATCTGATACCGCATCTGTATTCCCACAAAGTAAGCGACCAAAAACATCCCGGCAATCCCGGGCAGCACAATCCAAAGGCTGCTGCGGAATAAAATACTGTGAAAAAAGCTACGTTTCTTCCGGTGCATACTTATACCCCACTCCAAATACTGTAACAATAGCTTCTCCCGCACGGAGCTTCTTCCGCAGACGCTGTATATGCATATCTACCGTTCTGGTATCCCCCGCATATTCATAGCCCCAGACAGCATCCAACAGCCTTTCCCTGGTAAAAACCTGCCTTGGATGGCGGGCCATCCACACTAACAGGTCAAATTCCTTCGGCGTCAGTTCCACCGGCTCCCCGTCTTGGACAACAGCCCGCTCATTTTCATAAATCTGGCCACCCGGAATGCTGATCTGCTCTCTCTTTTCCGGCCCAAGGGTCTTCTGAAAGCGCCGCAGAACCGCCCGGATGCGGATATTGACCTCCCTTAAGTCAAAAGGCTTGGTGATATAGTCATCGGCTCCGCAGGACATCCCGTACACCTTATCTTCAATGGCTCCCCGTGCCGTAAGCATAATCACAGGGATATCGTATTTGCCCATCATCAGCTTTAGCAGATCCACTCCGCCTAAGTCGGGAAGCATCCAGTCCAAAAGCACTAGCTGCGGTTTAAACTCTTCCATCGCCAGCATTCCCTGTGCCCCGGTATAAACACATTTTACGGTAAATCCTTCCCGGCACAGGTCATATTTTAAAAGATCCGCAATGGGTTTTTCATCTTCTATGATGAGTATCCGCGTCGCACCAGCATCCCTTTCTCCCACTCGTTCCATCCTTACACCTTCCTGCCCGCCCTGACGGGTCTTTCGTTTGATATTTGGAAGCACCTTGCTCAAAATTCTTCCGTTTACTATTGGAAAGCATCTTTCTCAAAGTATATCGGATACTACGGCAGAAAACTATAAATCATCCCTGTTTTTCTACTGCGATCCGCTTTCCCTGTCCTGTATTCTCCAACAGCTTAAAAAGATACTCCCTGTGAAATGTTACTGTGGACAGCTTTTGTATTGTTTCATTGCTGATAGATGCGAAAGAGCGTTCATTGTCTTTCCAACAAACGCTCTCCTGTCTTAATGGGAAATCTCTTACTGATCATCCATTGATACTGCAAAGGTATCTGCTATTAACGGCAATAAAGCTCCCCACCCTTCTTCCGCTTCAATAGGATAGCAATAGTTGACGCCCCATACATCATTTTCAAATTCATTAAGCCTGACTTTATATATCACTTCACCTTCCTGCCTGGTCATATCAGAATTTTCCAATGTATAGCCGGCACTTTTCAATTCCTCCTTAACCTGATCTCCGGTTTTGTCATCATAATGAGTTATCCAAAGTTGAACCTGACCATTCAGCACAATCTTTCCCTCAAACACAGCTGTCCATGCATCGGTTGCGTGCTGCTGCCAGTCTTTGTCTGTTAAATAAATGACATATCCTTCTCCTGCAAAAAGTGTGGCGGGTATTTCCTCCATCTCACCTTCTCTCATGATCTTAAGGACCATTTTTTCCTCTGTATACTCTTTTTCTGCTTTCTCCGCTTCTGCCTCTTTCTCTGTTTTCTCCACTTCCTCTGTTTTCTCCGCTACCTCGGCTTTCTCTGCTACCTCGGCTTTCTCTGTTTTCTCCACCTTCTCCTCAGAAGTTTCAGGTACTGGCGTATTTTCCAATATGGCATTATCAGCCGTGGAATCCTCAACAGGCAGGATATTCTCACTTTCTGATTGATCTGACTGGCCAGACTGATCAGATACAGCCTCTGCATTTTCTTTTGTCATCGAACAGCCTGTCATCGTTCCAATACTGATCGTAAAAACAGCTGCACATATCAATATGGAAATCCCATTTTTCTTCACTTTCTTTATAAATCTTTTTCTCATAGTGTTCTTTCCTCCGTAATAATGTGTCGATAAAACAGTTCTTTTAGCCAGCCAATCCAAAACCGGCAGCACTCCTATCATGCCCGCGATACCAAATCGCACGCATCATACGCCCCGGCATCTGCTTCCCCTCCACAGTATCCCCAGGGAACCCACATATTCCACACATAGCACCTTCTCCTTTGTTTTTTATTTCCATGGAGATATTCTAGCAAACAAATATATCAAGGATACAATGAAATTGTATCAGAAATGTAAAAATTGTTCTTTAACTGATTATCCGAAACGCTTTCTTTATCTTACACCCACATAACTTTTCCCAATGAAATAAAAAGAATCCGCGAAGAGCGACAGCGATTAGATCTTACACAGGCACAGTTGGCAGAAGATATTGATATTCTGGCAGGGTACATCCTGCTTTTCTATCAGCCTTTTTATCAAATAGCGGGTATTTTCTTCATCATCGCAAACTGCTATATTCAATCTGGATCACCTTGTACCAACGTTTTATTACCAATAAGGACTGTTATTTCCCGTCCATCTATTTTACCGGCAGATATTGGTGAAAAGGAAGAGGGGATGTTGTATCTGGGCACTTGGCGGTAGTGACTGGACATTTATAAAAAACATCTTTTCCCCTATAAAGGAGGCGGATGCCCCACTGGGTGGCACAAACACAAACCACCGTGTAAGCATATTACCCCTAACTTCCCCACTTTCCAGGTAATTTCCGTTATCAGCCGCCCGGCCTGCAGAAATAACAGACCGCCGCATATGGTGGATGAAGTCCATAGTGCGGCGGTTAGCTTTTGTGTATTATCCTAAAGATTTCAGGTTTCTGCGGTATTTCACCATTTCCTCTTCACTTACCGTATCCATGATGTGCTGCAGCTCGCTGATCACAAAATCCCGCTCCTTCGGCAGATAGGCGGTAACCGGGTAAAAGTTTGAACTGGAGTTGGCAAAAAGGTGCGTCCGTATCTGCAAATTTTTGATGAACACCTGCAGTTCCTCCAGACGCTCTTTTTCGCCGGCAGGGGCAAACTGCCCCTCCTGCTCCATGCGGTACAGCTCCGTATCCGGGAACAGCGTGAGGGAATCTACCGAGATAAAATATGGGTTGAGCTGGCTGAACAGTTCTGCGCTGTTCACCGCATTCCAGTACCCCCTGCCCTTCCCCGCAAGCCCGGTCATGTAGACAAAATAGTATTCAATCCCCGCCTCGTCCAGCTTCCGGCACTGCTCTAAAATATCAGCCGCCGTGTACCCTTTGCCCGCCAGTTCAAGCGTGCCGTCGTCACCGCTCTCCGTCCCAATGGTCAGCCCGTTTATCCCCATCGCCCGGAGCTTCTTAAGCTGCCACACTTCCTTGTCCCTGATGTCCCGGATGCTGGCAAACATGGCCATCGTCTGGCATTTGATGAGGTAATCCCTTACCGTCAGCGCCCGGAGCTTCAGGTTCTCATAGCTCATGGCAAAAGGGTTCGCCCCCGTCCAGAAGATACGCCTCGCATATGGCTGGTAGCTTTTGATCTCCGCCAGGTCTTCCTCGAACTCCTCCATCGGTGACATACGGAAACACTCATCTTTGTAAAGGCTGCAGAAACGACATTTTTTATAGGTGCAGCCGGAAGTCGCCTGTATGATGACGGAATTCGCCTCGTAGGGCGGCCTCCACGTCCTTCCTGTAAAGTGCATATACTCATCTCCTGTCAATTCATATCCTGCATCCGGCTTTTCAGTTCTTCCATGTCAATTTCATATATCCCCTGATACGTTTTCTCCACATATCCCCTGTTATCCTTCAAGAAATAGTAGATAGTTCCGATGATCTTATCTCCATCTAAAATACTAAATTCCCCATAGTAATCCGAATCAGGATGTTCTTGTACCGCCAGCTTATCTGTTGCCTGCGCAGATGAAATAACAGACACGAATTGCCCGATCCATTCTCTATCCGGACATGAACAGGAAAAACCGTCTATGTTTGTAATTTCGACGGCCGTTATTTGTTCCGCATCAGGCAGTTCAAGCGGAAGAACGGCCGGTTTCTCTCCACACCCCGTAATAAACATGGAAATAACAGCAAAGCAGTTCAGCAGTCTCCTTCTTCTCATATGCGCCTCCTACAGATGGCGGACGCTCTCACGGTAACGCCGCAGTTCATCCTCGCCCACATTCTCTATGACATCATCAAGGAAAGCCAACAGTTTCTTCTTATCTTTTGGCAGCGCCCCGTGAAGCTGGAATGCATTGGAAGCGCCAAGCGCCGCAAATTCCGTGGGAATTTCCAGTCCTTCCACCAACGCCCGGACTTCCCTGTACTTTTCTGTCTCGCTTTCCTCTTTCCAGTTCCCCTGCCGGATTTCCCCGTACAGTCTTGAATCCGGGTAGATGGTCAGCATATTTGCGCCGACCAGGGCAGGATGGAGCTGATTGCATACAGCGGCGGTAATCCTTGCCCCGTCCTCCCCGCGCCCTGCGCCGGATATGCCCGTCAGATAGAAAAAGCTGTATCGGATGCCCGCCTTGTCCAGCCGGCCGCACTGCTCCAGAATGTCAGCCGAAAGATATCCCTTATCCATGAACCGCAGCGCCTCGTCATCCGCCGTTTCGATGCCGATTGTCAGCCCGTCATAGCCTGCCCCGCGCAGAGCCGCCAGTTCCTCATCCGTTTTCAGCGTGACATCCGTAACCCTGGCAAAACTGCCGATGGTCTCCATCTCCGGGAAATATCTGTGTACCAGCTCCGCAATCTCCATCAGCCTGTCATAGTTCAGCACGAACGGGTTCGCCCCTGTCAGGAAAGTGCGGGATACCTTCCTCCCGAAAAAAGAGCGGTACATCTTCTGTGCCTCTTTCAGATCCGCCTCTATATCCTCCATCGGTGACATCCTGAACTGGAAGGGCAGGTCTGCGTAAAGCGTACAGAACTTGCATCTGTGGTGCGTACAGCCCGCAGTAACTTCCAGCAGCAGGGACGATGCTTCATAGGGCGGCCTCCATATGGTTCCTGTATAGTGCATCATTCATTCCTCCTTAAGTCTTTCCTCTTTTGCACTAAATTACCTCTAAAATTCCATGAAATCAAGTACTGTCTTTTTTAGTCGGTAGTATATTTTTTCATACTTTTGATAAAAAGTATACTATCTGTCAAAAATAACCGTATCTTGATTTTTTTCCACTGCCGGGATATACTCATGGGAAAGAGGTGGAATGAAATGGCTGAAAACAAATTCAACAACGAGGAAACCATTGCCCGCTGCGTCCCTATGAGCAGGCTCCAGTCCGTGATCGGCGGCAAATGGAAAATCCTAATTTTATGGTATGTGTCCTTTTACAGAGTCCAGCGGTTCGGGGAACTGATGCGCCGCCTTGACGGCATCACGCAGTCCACGCTCACCAAGCAGCTCCGGGAACTGGAAAGCGACGGGTTCCTCCATCGGGAAATTTACAAAGAAATCCCGCCGAAGGTGGAATATTCGCTCACCGAGTTTGGGGAGAGCTTCATCCCCGTCCTGCAGACGATGATGGCATGGAGCGAGACATACCTCTGCCCTGATTACAAGAACCCATATGAGAAATAGTGCATGGGGATTGGTTCATTTTGCAGATACAAATCCCCCGCTTTCCAAGTAATTTCCCTTATCAGGCCGCCCGGCCGGCCTGGGAAAAAAGCAGACCGCCGCATATGGTAGATGAAGTCCATAGTGCGGCAGTCTTTGTATTTCATATTATTAAATATGTATCTTAAAATCTCCAAAGTCAAATACACCATTCCCTTGTTTCAGTTTCCCTTTATCGGCTAACTTGCTGAATCCACTTTCTATCCTGCCAATTATATCAACAGTTATACTCAACCGATGATGTCCGGGCAAAATCCGATTTATACTTAGATTCTGTATTTTTCTCACAGATTTATTAAATAGTTGTGGGTCTGTGGACGGATAAAATGCATCAAGGCATCCCTCATATATTAAGTCGCCGGAAAACAGATATTTCCTATCCGGCTCATAAAAACAGCAATGTCCTGGTGAATGTCCGGGAGTATGGATAACTTTTAATTTCCTGTTTCCTAAGTCCAGACAATCCCCATCATGCAAAACCTGCTGCGGCATCCCCGTGAAAATTTGGTAATCATCAAGTATAAAATCTTTCGGGAAATCACATGGTTCACACATCAGATTTCTTTTTACTACTTGTAAAGGAATTGGAAATCTGACCGATAACCAGTCCTTCTCTGCCTTATGAACTGCTAGATTCTCAAAATATTTATGCCCACCGATATGATCCCAATGAACATGGGTGGTGACTGCCATAACAGGTAAAGATGTAAGGCTATCCACAACCGATTTTATATTGCCAATCCCTAAACCTGTATCAATCAAAACAGCCTTTTCCGTTCCACATATTAGATAGCAATGAGTTTCTTCCCAATGCCTATATTCACTGATAGCAAAAGTGTCCTTATCTATCGTTTCAACTGTAAACCAATCCGTCATATTCACATCTCACATTCTATTTTTATTTTATTCCATCTCCCTGAACGTGCCAGCCATTCCACCCACAAGGCTCCACTGGCGCTGCATATAAGATTTCAGATTTTCTGTACTTTGCCGATAATCCTCACAAGCCATTTTCGGATTATTAAAACTACACACTCTGCCAGAGCAGCATACAGCCCTGAAATTCAGCCGACAATCTCCCGGTATCCTTCAGCCATGAAAGGTAAGACCGCACCGTGCTTCCCACCAGCACATACTGCTCAAAATTCATGGAAAGACCATAGCCTTTGAAAACTTCCTGCAAAATACGCTCAAAAAATATCGGCTCCTTGCAAATAGACAAAATCTTCTCCGCCACTTCATGTACCTTATCCCTGTTGTATCGGACAAGTTCCTTTATATCGACAGACGCCTCCGCATGGGCGGGAACGAACATGGCCGCTTCCATCTCTTCCACCATATCCAGTGTTTTCAGATATGCCTCCACGTCATAAATGAATGAAACGGCATATTTATCCAGCGTCTCCCTGCTGCTGATGCAGTCAGCAAGGAACACCACATTATCCGGCATACGGAAACCAACCATGTCAAAGAAATGCCCCGGCAAGGGTATCACTTCAATCTCCTTCGGAAAACTTTCATCTGAAAAATCCGTCACATCGCTCTCCTGCGCCATCAAAAACTTGTGCCGCAAATCCTTACACGGATAACCACCATAAAGGAAAGACGGCTCCAATATCGGGTATTTTGTAAAAGCCGCTTCAATACCACTGGAATAAATCTTACATCCCGTCTGCCCCTGCAGATACTTGTTTCCGCCGATATGGTCTGCGTTGGAATGAGTATTCAGGATTGCCGCCAGATGCCATCCGTTATTATCCAGTATCTGCCTGACTTTCCTTCCCGCATCTTTGTCATTCCCACTGTCCACCAGATAGACGTTCTCACTGGCCGCCACATAGACGCCTATCTTCGCCGGGCAGTTTATGTAATAGCATTTCTCACTGGCCTGAACCAATTCATACATTTTCCGTTTCCTCCTTTAATTATTCGGATAAAATATCACGTTATAGGCGGTGCAGGCTTTATCTGAAACATTGTGGTATGCATGGGAAACATCCGCCCGGAAGCGTATTGACTGTTTTTCCTCCAGCAGCACTTCCTTCCCGCCCATTACCATTTTCAGCGTCCCCTGCACCAGAAAAACATATTCTTCCACGCCCGCCACATGGGGAAGTGATTCATGGCGCACTCCTGCATCAAACTCAATATAGAACACCTCCACATTCCTCACTGGGTCAAAGGGAAACAGCGGGTAAGCCCGCATCCCTCCGTTTTCCTCCGTG
>OFGR01002068.1_pt1 | contig 14139 bp, 12 predicted proteins | sample 1521811 | NCBI WGS metagenome assembly OFGR01 (sample SAMEA3504098, study PRJEB24116) | mouse gut metagenome | biome: mouse gut; feature: mouse-associated habitat; material: faeces | place: Denmark | collected 2011
TAGCACAGCCCTTGGAGAGGGGCTCTAATAACTACTACTCTATAATACAAGGAGATCGTAATGAAACAAAAACTCTCAACCAGGCTGATTTCCATGCTTCTGGTGATTGCCACGCTGGTCGGCCTGCTGGCCGTCCCGGCCAGCGCAGCCGATACGCTGAATAAAAGCGGCAGTGTGAAGATCACCCAGGATGGGTTCGGCAATTTTCTGAGCAAGAAATCCGGCGGCACCATTGGCGGCGGCTACTGGCAGTACACCAGCAACGACGGCCTGACGGGAAGCGCGTACTGTATCAATTGGGGCCTCACCGGGGTGTCCCCCAGCAAGTCCCTCACTGTCCAGCCCTACAACCGCAGTCCCCAGACCATGGGGGCCTTCGCCAACGGCTACCCCGCCCGGACGCTGGAGCAGTTCAAGCAGCTCCACCAGGACGATGTGCGGGGTATCGCCAACCTCACCGAGACCGAGTATAAGTATGCCACCCAGGTGGCGGTGTGGGCCACCTGCGGGCAGATCTCCGTCCCCGGAACTACCTTCACGGCGGGGCGCACCGCCGTGGTGGAGCCCACCGCAGACGCCCAGCAGATCCGCATCTTCGACAGCGTCAAGGGTATCCTGCGGCACGCCGCCCAGTGGAATAAACACCTCTATACGGGGTTATACCTCCGGGCCGAAGCGGATAGGGATATCCGGGGTGTGGAAATCATCAACGAGCAAGGGCTTGAGAACGCAGCCCTCAATAATGAAAATGGCATCAAAAAGGAAACTATCAACGGCAAGGAGTATTACACACGGGTGATGTATGTGGCCTCCGCCACCTCCACCTGGATCGACGGTTATAGTCAATGCGGATTCGTATGTGAGCAGAAAGTCGAGGAAGCCGTAGGCATACCTGACTAACACCAGAAACACCCATTCCGAAAGGAGGCGGTGCGTTATGGCACAACAATTCGACTACCCGAAAACCGAAATCCAACTACGCGAAATCCAAGACAAACTGTATCAGCACAGCAAGGAGGTTTACAACGCAGGCGGAAGGCCGGCGTTTAAGGGCCTGCTGGAAGTCATGTCAGCAGAAGCAACCATTATCACAGCAATTCACAACATCAAAGGCAATCGCGGCAGCGAGACACCCGGCGTGGACTCCAAAACCATGCGTAAAGACTATCTGCAACGTTCACACTCGTGGGTGATAAAAGATATTCAAAACGCATTTAAACACTTTGAACCACAGAAGATACGCCGGGTGTATATCGACAAACCTGGCAAAACCGAAAAACGCCCACTGGGCATCCCTACCATACGGGACAGAATCGTACAAGAGTGCATGAGGATTGTGTTAGAACCCATATTTGAAGCGCAGTTCTTTTCCCATTCTTATGGGTTCCGTCCTATGCGGGACGCGGCAATGGCTTTAGAGCGCATTGATATTATCATGCACAACTCAGGATACTACTGGATTGTCGAGGGTGACATCAGCAAATGCTTTGACCGTATCGACCACGCCATCCTCCTTAAACGCCTATATCACATGGGCGTGAGGGACAGGCGGGTACTGCAAATTATCAAGGCCATGCTGAAAGCGGGGGTTATGGACGAATGCGAGGCCAACGAGGAAGGAACGCCGCAAGGCGGGCTAATCAGCCCATTGCTTGCAAATGTCTATTTGGACATCATGGATGAATGGGTATCCAAGCAATGGGAGACCAAGCGTACCAGGCACCAATATACGCAGGAGCAAGGCCGATACGCCGCTATGCGAAAGCGAACGCGCCTGATTCCAGGATACCTCGTCCGATACGCTGACGACTTCATCATCGCCACCGACACCCGTGCCCATGCCGAGAACTGGAAAGCCCGGTTGCAACTGTTTCTCGAAAGCAAAATGAAGCTGACACTATCCCAAGAGAAAACGCTGATAACAGATATCCGAAAGAACTACATCAAATTTTTAGGCTACGAGTTCAAAATGGTTCGGGGAAAGTCCCGCCGGGGCTACATTCCAAGGACGATACCAGACCGAAACCGATTAAAGCGGAAAGCTGAGAAAATTGCGGAAGATATCAAGAAAATCCCGCGCAATTATAGCCAGGAACAAATGATTGGTGCAATAAATCGTATCAATAGCCAAGTTAGAGGGATTATTCAATATTACAAAGGCTGCACATGGGTAAATATCTCCATGAAAAAGTACAGTAGATGGTTACAGCTTACGGCCATGCGCCGCCTGAAGCAGTACAAGGGAAAATGGATTCCGGCAAAAGAAGTGCGGAACCTTCCCCGTGTCCACCAGGAATACAAGCAGAAGATTCCCTCCATCAAATACCGCGATTTCTACATCGGTTTTACCGCATTAACCTTTTGCAGATGGGAAAGAACGCCCCCAAAAGACCAAGCTGAAACGCCTTATACCGAAGAAGGAAGGCAAATCAATTTTGAGCGCACGAAACATAAGTGTATCAACGCACGCTTTGATGAACTGTACTCGGATAAAGCGGCACGGGCCATCAGCTATGGCAAATGGGGGAAACTCAACAATTTTGAGTTCATCATGAATCGGGCCTATGCCCTCAACCGGGACAAGCTCAGGTGCCGGGTGTGCGGCGGCTGGTTAATTTCCAGCACTCCATGGGCACACCGCATTAACCCTAACCTCCCGCTGGACAAGGTAAATCGCGTCAATAATCTGGTCTCGCTCCATAAGAAGTGCTTCATGGCGGTGAACAACCCCTGCCAGGGTATTAGCCAGTTTGATGTAAAAGCACAGAAAAAAATCATCGGTTATAGGGAAAAACTGGTCTCTTCACATACACGCAACAAATAATCTGCATTGATGGAGCGCCGTGTGCGGTGAAAGTCGCACGCACGGTGCGAAGCGGGGGAAAATCCGCTCTGACTACCGGGCCTATCGTGGGCTCGGCAAAAGCGGCGGATTACCTATCGCTATTACAACGACCCGGTGGGCGGCGTGGAGATCATCAAGGTGCGGGAGGACGACCGCTCCGTCCGCATCCCCAACGTGACCTTTGAGATCCGCCGCGCTTCGGACGGCGGGCTGGTGGACAAGCTCACCACCGGCAGTGACGGCCGGGCCAGCCTCCCACTGGAGGCGGGCAGTTACTACGCGGTGGAGATCGAGTGCCCGAAGGAATTCAAGCTGGACGCTGCCCCCCACTATTTCACGGTGCGGGACGGGAAATCCGCCACCCTCACCATTAAAAACAAGGCATTCGCGGGGATTCTGATCCACCTGCGACACGAAGTCGCGTAACAAATTGCTGGAAACAGCTACCCTATCCATTTGGGGCAATCCTACCGTGACCTGCGTGGGTGGTAACGCCCGGGTTGGAAACTCACGGGACAACGTGGAAAGGCTGAGAGCCTGACTCAGCCGGACTGCCAGGATAAGTGTGCCATGGAGAATGTAATGTGAACCATTGTAAGAGTCATCAGGATTGCGCAGGCGAAATAAGGCTGATACGCCTGGACCAAAAGGTGAGGAGAGCGGCTGAGGGGGTTGTGGATACCTCTCAGCAAATGGACATAGTCTCTCCCGGCTCATAGATGGCTCCTAAAGCACACACAATTATTTGTTACGTGGAACGTGGTAAGCCCTATGCGTCCCTCCATAGAGGTATCGACCCCGCAAGGGGAAGAAATGGCGCAGAGGGTAGAGGAACGGGATAAAAAGCGAAAGCCCACCCTGTAATGGGGAGGGATAGGGGTTCAAAATTTGCCCTGACCTGAAAGGGTGCTGACTTATCCCATGGTATTTCATGGCAAGAAATGGAGGTAAACCTATGAACGGTAATCGTTCAACGACGGGGTTGAACGGCCCCGAGAGATTGCCGGACACAGACCGGCTGGATTACCAGTGGAAGTCGATAGACTGGAAAAAGGCCGAAGCTGAAGTTAATAGGCTGCAAGCCAGGATTGCTAAGGCGACCCAAGAAAAGAAATGGAACACAGTGAAGCGACTTCAATATCTTCTAACTCATTCGTACTATGCAAAAGTTTTGGCGGTTAGAAAAGTGACCACCAACAAAGGGAAAAACACGCCGGGCGTGGATAAAGAATTATGGAATACTCCAGCAGATAAAATGCGCGGCGCGCTGACCCTGACGGATACTGGCTACAAGGCGAAACCTCTGCGCCGGGTATACATTGAGAAAAAGGGCAAAAAGGCAAAACGACCGCTTGGCATACCTTGTATGTATGACAGGGCCATGCAAGCACTCTATGCGCTGGCACTCGACCCGGTGTCAGAAACGACGGCAGACCCAAAATCCTTTGGCTTCCGCAAGGGACGCTGTGCGCAGGATGCCTGTGAATATATCTTTGGGGCACTGAGCAAGAAATGCGCCCCGAAGTGGATTCTGGAAGGGGACATTAAAGGATGCTTTGACCATATCAGCCACGATTGGCTGGTGGAGCATATCCCCATGGATCAATCTGTGCTCAAGCAGTTTCTCAAGGCCGGGTTTGTTTTCCAAGACGAATTGTTCTCAACGGACGAAGGCACCCCACAGGGCGGCGTTATATCCCCAATCCTGGCAAATATGACACTGGACGGTATGCAGGAACTTCTGGCCAGCCGCTTCCATAAAAACAGCCGAGGGAAGATAGATGTACAGAAGAAAAATGCCAATAAAGTCAATCTGGTGCGATATGCAGATGATTTCATCGTCACAGCGGCAACGAAGGAAATTGCGGAAGAAGCCAAGGAACTCATTCGCAGTTTTCTGGCAGCCAGAGGTCTGGAGTTGTCGGAAGAAAAGACGGTCATCACTCACATTGACGATGGATTTGATATGCTGGGATGGACTTTCCGCAAATTTAACGAAAAACTCATTATCAAGCCGTCGAAGAAAGCTGTAAAAGCCTTTATTGTCAGTCTGTCCGAAACCGTTCTCGGGCGGGGGAAATCCTGGAAACAGGAAGTGCTCATTGAAAAGCTGAACCAGCAAATCCGAGGATGGGCTAATTATCATCAGTCCGTCTGTGCCCAGGAAACCTTCTCCCTCATTGACCACAGGTTATTCCAGCTGTTGTGGAAGTGGGCGAAGCGGCGTCACCCTGAAAAGGGCCGCAAGTGGGTAAAGGATAGATATTGGCACACGAAAGGGACACGGCACTGGGTATTTTCCTCAGAAAGCTCAGAGTTGATAGCCCTCAGCTACATCCCCATTATCCGCCATACAAAGGTACGAATGAACGCAAATCCCTACTTTGACACCCAATATTTCATCGACCGGAAATTCAAACACGGCATGAAACGGTTATCCGGAAAGTTCAAAAAGATATGGAAAAACCAAAAAGGGTGCTGCTATCACTGTGGTCTTCCCATGGACATTAGCGACAGCGACGAAAAGGATATCTTCTATAAAATCCCGAAGTCCATGGGCGGCAAAGACGAGGTTCAAAACATGGCCTACGTCCATAAACATTGCCAGATAATTTTCATGGAGCGCCGCGCGAAAGCGTGATGAAATGCTTGAGCCGTATGAGGGGAAACCTTCACGTACGGTTCTTAGGCGAGAAAGCGGGAGTAATCCCGCCGACTTAGCCGGCAAGATTGATTCCGTCACCAAGAAGGGAATTTACGGCGTGCGGTTCCTGGTGTATGACCAGAACAAGAACCCCATCGGCGAGTACAGCTCGGACAACCAGGGGTATGTCTATATCGACGACCTCACCGTGCAGGGCAAGGGTCGGCTGTACATCCGCGAGCTGGAGGCGGCCCCTGGGTACGAGCTGGACAAGGAGTACAAGACCGTTTACGTCCAGCCGGGCCGGACCGTGGAGATCGTGTGGGAGAACACCCCCGTTACGGGCCAGATCATCAAGCTGTCCGACTACGACAAGCCCGCCAAGCTGGGCGTCTCCATCACCAAACGGGGCAACGCCCAGACGCTGGCGGGCGGCCAGATGCGGTACGACTTCACCATCGCCAACACCTCCAACGTGCCGCTCTCTGAGTTTTACTGGCACGACCGCATTCCCACCGACGCCGCCCGGGCCACCGTGCTGACCACCGGCACCTACAGCGCGCGCCTGAATTACCAGGTGCTGTACAAGACCAACTACCGCTCCGACTACCAGCTGCTGGCGTCCAACCTGCTCACCAGCAGCAACTACTCCTTCCACCTGAACGCCATCCCCATGCAGACGGGGGAGCATGTCACCGACATCCGTTTCGAGTTCGGCAAGGTGCCTGTGGGCTTCCAGTCCGTGGCCAAGCCCACCCTGATGGTGCAGGTACTGGGCACGGCGGCCAACAACTACCAGCTCGTCAACCGGGCCGATGTGGGCGGCAAGTACCAGGGCACCTGGCAGACCGCCCAAGCTTCCTGGCTCACCACCGTGCGCAGGCTGGGGCCTGTGCCCACCCTGCCCCAGACGGGGTACTAAGCTGAACAGCGGGGCGGCTCCGATAGGGGCCGCCCCGTCTGGCTTCCGATATTGCGAAAAGGCAGGTGTGTCTCAGCAGTAATAGTCCGTGCGGCCAAAATATGCCTGCCACTTTTGCAGAACCTCGCCGCTCCGCGCCTCAATAATCTTCATGATGTTATTCAGGATTCTTGGCGGGATGGCGGAATTGTTGTGGCAAAGATAGCAACGCCCTGCCCTGGTGATCCAGATTTTTGTGGCTTTTGCAGAGGGAGAGCCTTGTGACACGTGGACATGGACTGGCTCCAGCGGATCATTTTCGTTAGACCAGAAGTACACCCAGTAGGATCCAATCTTAAAAACTTGCGGCATTCTCAAATCCGCCTTCCTTCGAGAACTGGAGGATCAAATGTGCGGTGGATTCAATGACCTCCCGGAGGCGGGAAAGCTCGCCTTCCGAGAAGCCCAGCACGTCCTCCCACCGGTAATCGGGCAGATAGCACGCCGCATGGTGAAAGCATTCCTTTTCGTCCGGCCGTTCCATGTAGACTTTTACGGTTCCGTCTGAGCCCATTTCAGAATGAACGATCTCCGTTCCGTCATCCAGCGTCAAAAAAGGATACATCATTCAGCGTCAGTCCTTTCTGTGCCACAATCATCTGTTAGGAGCTGCCTCTTATTATAGCAGGGGCGGCGCATTTTATCAAGAAGGTGATTTTCATAGAACCCAAAAAGGGGAGGGAGGGAGAGAGCCATTTTCTGAAGTTCGGGAAAATTTCTTTTGTTTTTGCTTGACATTCTATGAGGGGTGTGGTATAGTAAGTTTCGTTGAACAGGTAAGGAGCAAAAAGCTTGTTCCTTGGTTTGTTTTTATAAGTTAATAATGGTTTCCTTAAAACTTCATGTTCGGAATATCTGGGGGTATAGATCAGCTGGGAGCACACGTCACCAGTGAAACGACCCCGATTTTGTCCCAAAAGTTCGCAAAATTAGCAGTTGACAACTTGCGAGAAGTGTTCTATAATATGTGACGTTGATTGAAGAATCAACAGACAATAGTCCAAAAAAGTTCTGGGAAAAGTTCATATGGGGGTATAGCTCAGCTGGGAGAGCGCTTGAATGGCATTCAAGAGGTCAGCGGTTCGATCCCGCTTATCTCCACCAAACAAACCACAAAGCTACGGCTTTGTGGTTTGAACTTTTTAAGAAAAAACTGAGGATTCGGATACCAAGAAAAGGGGCTAGGGGTACTCCTGTCGAAGTGTCCTTAGTCCTTTTTCCGTCTCTTCCCTTTTATCCGGTGTTAGGAATAGCACTAATGCGAGTCATAGCTACGAAAACGCTAGAAGAAGCCATAAAAAATGCAGATATGATGTGTTCACAAAAAATTAACACACAAGATATTGACAGTTTCTGCTTATTCATTCATAATGTTAGCACTCGAATATTTTGAGTGCTAAAGAGGTGAAAATGAGCATGCTGTCCTTTATTCATTTATCTGACATTCACTTTCAAAAATATAGCGGTGACGCTTATGACCTAGATGCTGACCTGCGCAATGAGTTGCTTATTGATCTCAGCAAAAATTTTCCCCAAAGCATTTCTAACGCAAATGGTATTCTGATTTGTGGGGACATCGCTTTCAGCGCCCAAAAAAAGGAGTACGCTGTCGCCTCCGATTTTTTGGAACAGTTATGCCAACAAGTTTCCCTGGATCCATCTATGGTTTTCTGCGTACCTGGCAACCATGACGTGGATCAGGGAATGACTAGGGGAAGCCGGAGTATTAAATCCTTACAGCAGGATATTGAGATAGCAAATCCACAGGAAGCAGAGAAACTTCTAGGCCAGATATGCCGCAATCCTTTGGATGCCCAAACCCTATGCGCATCTATCGAGCACTTCAATGCTTTTGCCACTAAATATCATTGCGGATTTACCCAAAATGTTCTATTCTGGGAACAAGATATGCCGCTTAATGGCACTTATACTCTTTGTATTGTTGGGATGAACTCTACGTTGATTTCTAGCGAGAGAGATCATGTGGATGAAACCACGGAACGTCCAATGCGTCTGAGTCTCTCTCAAATCCCCAAACGGCGGGCAAACACGATTTTTCTCAGTCTTTGTCACCACCCGCCCGAGTGCTGGATTGATTTGGATGGTAAGTTACAAACCAAAATGGATGCTCGGGTAGCTGTTCAGTTATACGGGCACAAGCACCTCCAAACCGTTCGGCAAACAAAGCAGGGCATTGCTGTAGGAAGTGGCGCAACCCATCCCGTGCGGACCGAGATGGATTGGATTCCTCGATATAACTGGCTAACTCTGGAGATTGGGCAAAAGTCCGGAAAGAATATTTTGATAGTTCATATATACCCCCGAGTTTTCAACAAAGATGAGACTGCATTCGTTGTTGACCCCGCACTCCAAAACGGCCAGAACTATCTTGAGTATCACATTTTTCTGGATGAGCCGGAAGACATCCCTAAAGATAACGTATCTGAGGGGGCAAACACAGTGCATAAGGCTGAGGCTAAGCAACCAATGAGTTGCCCACTTTCAGTGGGTTCTTGGGAACGAGCGTTCATCTACGACTTTATGAATCTTTCGTTTTATGCCAGAAAGCGCGTTATAGAGACTCTCTCTTTAGATCAACCGGAGGATGTGGGAAAGACACTTACCGAACTATTAGATTGTTACATAGAGCGTGCCAAAGAAAAAGGCCAGGTAGAGAAGCTTTTAAAACAAGTCCAGGATGAAAGAGAAAGGTCGTGACAAAGCATGAATCGTAACCTGCACGAATGGTATCTGGATGTTGGGATTATCCTTCAAGATGGACAACTGGAAAAGCGGGTTCTGGGAATCGAGAAATGTGTGGAGGCCCTTGAAAAAGAAAAAGACTCTGGCCACACAATTGTGCGGATCACAACACTTGTTAAATTATATTATGGTATCCCGGTTGATGAGGAAGCAAGAAATTTATTTGCAGATTTCTTTTCTACTGAGGACCCCTCTTTTTCTGTTCGTAATACGCAGGAGCTTGCACTACTGGCCGGTGCCACGCTGGTGGCTTTAGCAGAGGACTCACCTTATTTTTACCTTGCAGAACTTCTGTCTCTTGCTGTTTCTTTCGGCCGCACACCTACATCAACGATGGGAATACTGGAGCATATTCGCACTCAGTTTGATGCGAGTCGAATCAAATTGCGGGAGAAAGCGAAGAACGTTTCTATAAAGCCATTCCCTGCAAAACAAATTACCGAACTTGAAAAAATGAATGCTGAGGGAAATGAGGAAGAATCGAAGCAAATCACTGAAATTATCAAAATTCTGAAAGTGTTTCAAACGTCTTATTCTGATTTAAGAATGAAGGTGCAGCAACTTAGCACTGCAACATCTATCTATGAAGAGGACTCTCAGCTACTATGGTGGATTCTATCGGAGTGGAGCGAGATGCTCCACTGCTCCCTGCATATGGTGAAGGTCCAAACGTCATGCTTGGTTCTGGGCTGGGAAGGCGCCAGAATGGTAGAAAATTTTCCTGGTCCTTACGCTATGGAAGGTGTATTACAAAAACAATTTAGGGCCTGTGAGGACGGAACAGGCGAAGTTGCATCTTTTACCCTTAGTGAGATAATTGCAAACACGGCGTCCGAACTCCGAGCAGATGTTATAACAGAGTGTCAGAACACATCGCTTGCAAATATGCTGCCGCTGTGTAGTGCCATTATCCGTTCCGATAACACGGAAAGTGTGGATGAGTGGTACCCAAAGTACCGCAAGGAGCTCCTAGGGGGAATAGATGTTCCACCCAAGACTTTCTTGGACTACGCATGGCAGATATATTTGGAACATCTTGTATTACGGTGCTGTAGTGAGTTGTAGTGAGGGATAAAATGACTTATGGCTGAAATAATGGAAAGAGAAGCTCTCCCAATTCCAGAGGCATATTCGGAGAACGCCACTGGCGCAGAAACCACATTTCCTCTGGCCCTGGGGCGAGCCTTGCCCTTGGATGATTTATATCCTATTACTGCTCAGGAATTCTCCCGCTTTTTTGCCATTATTGGGGATACCGGCAGCGGAAAAACGACTCTCATTACTTCAATCTATCATCTGTTTTTAGATGGAAAGTCTCCTGCCCCGTTCCTTTTTGCTGGATCAGAGACGTTGTGGGCTTTAGAAGAGCGCGCATTTTATCTTCGTGTTGCATCCTATCGTTCCGATGCCAGCATGGAACGAACACAACGGGGCATTGAAGAAAATGTTCTGCACCTCCGATTGAAAAATCAGGACACAAAGCGGATGCTGAATCTTCTTTTCTCTGATCTGCAGGGAGAGGATTTTGACAGTGTTATTGCAGATGTGGATGCGGCAAAAGAAACCTTTTCCGCTCTTTTCGCTGCGGCGCGGCATATTGTGGTGTTGCTGGACGGTGCAAAGCTACTTGGTAGCACCTCCCGATTTGCAACCATCCAGAGGGCAGCTCATCTTTTGCACACCTTACTGGATGCTGGATTACTGAACGAGCGATCCCGGGTGTTCCTTACCGTCAGTAAGTACGATATAATTCTAGAGCAGAACGATCCTAAACTGGCCGCGAGGATTGAGCGCATCCCCGGTATCATTACATCTCAGCTTCCGGATTTAGAAAATCGCCTTGAGTTTTTCCACTTAGCTGCCATGCCTGCTGTTGCTACGGAAGAAGTCCCCGTGGGCTACAATGTTTCAGCACTTCTGAACGCACTACTCGAAACGCCCCAACAACCAATTATACAATACGAAACACCTCCTATGCGCTCCCAGTGCAATTTATGGAAGGGCAGGATCATATGATGGGTACAAGATCATGTTTTATAGTGGGGTTTCCCTCAGCAGGCAAAACCTCTTTCCTAGCGGCTCTGGCATATTCCTTAGAACAACGGGAAACCCCCACCCGTCTCAAATGGGAGCAGTTTTCTGGGAATCAGCAATATCTGGTAAAGTTGGCAGAGACTTGGTGTGCCGGAAGCCAAGTTCCCCGAACGATGCTCAATACCCAACAGGATGCTTTACATCTCGGATTGATAGACACAGATGGCAGCACATATGACGTTACTTTTCCAGACCTCTCTGGGGAAACGTTCCAAGCTCAGTACATTGACCGTGAGATTCGGCAGTCCTTGGCAAAAATGGTTCGAGATAGTGGTAGTTTTCTTTTGTTCCTAAACCCCGAAAAAATTATAGAACCTACGCTGATTACTAATTTGCCTTCGAATACGAGGCATAGTGAGGATGCGGAGAGCATAGAGGGGAGAAAGCGGAACCCCCTGGATGATGACTCCACTGCGGCCCAACTTGTAGTACTTTTACAGGACTTTTTGGCTTTGCGCAATTGGCAACGGTTCCAATTGGGAGTAGTGGTTTCTGCGTGGGACATCGTAAAGGATGATTATAGGCTTCCACAAGATTTTGTGAAACAGCATCTCCCTCTGCTATGGCAATACTTGGTTTCCAATAGCGACGTTCTTTTTACTCGGTATTATGGGGTCAGCGCCCAAGGCGGTAGTCTTCAATCTCCAGAAGAGGCTGAGTGTCTAGTGGAACAGTTTGAAGACCAGCCACTGCACCGTATCCTTGTGGTAAATGAGTCAGGGATAGTATCCCATGACATCACACTACCATTATGGGAGATGATGGGTGCACAAACGGAGGATGAAACGCTATGACAGTTCATCAGGCACTGTGGGGCTATTCTAACGGACACCACCTACTTTCGGCGTCCGTAGCCTTGTCCACCCCGTCCCGAAAAATGTTGGAAACTTTGACGGATCTGTCCGGTTCGGATGCTCCTAATACATTTGACGGTTATCTAACTGGGTGCTTCCTGCCAGCCGATGGGTATTATGCTTTGAGCAAAACCTGGTTTGCCCCCGAAATGGAGCGTCCAGGGTGTGTCTGGACTCATACGCTCTTTCTTGAAGCTGACTCAACGGCGCATTGGGATGACCTTGATTTAGACAGTCTGTTCCGTAGGCCACAGCAGGATAAAACAAATTATCAAGAGTGCTATAGCGTTCCCCTCTCTTCAAATACAGTATCATCATCCACCTCTTCTCAAGCAGAGACGGATGCGTTGGCTCTTTTTTCTAATCTTATCCGATATCCAGAACCATTTCTTATGTATGCATCTGGAGTAAAACGGTGGAACGCTGCATTGGAAGCACTGCTTATCCTTACCGGTCCCCGGTTCTCTCAGGACATTTCCTTTTGCACTGGCTCACTCTCCAACCGAAAACTTGGGGGACAGCCTCTCACTTTGCAGGTCGTTCCAGAACGTCTTTTCAAAGTTTTGTTACGCACAGCCCCAGGAAGTCGAATCCTTTCTATAGAGGAGAAAAATGCTTTACAGGATACTGTCGAAGAATCATTTATGACGTTGCAAACCTTTCAACAAACAAAAAATTTACTACTTTCCTGCAACACAGAGTACGATAACCGTCATTCCTGGCCTCTTTTCAAAGAGTTTTATACCGAGATTTCTAATGGCGTCGCCTTTTCTTTTCACCAAGCAATTGAAACCCTTGGGAACCAACCAGATGCCTATGATACTGTCAAAATTTTATGGGCCTTGTTCTGCGCAGTATTCTCTCAGAACCGGCAGAAGACTCACGATGCACAGGCAGAAACTCTTTTTAATTTTTTGACACTGGACGAGCAGTATGTTTCCATAGATACTACTCGGTCTCAGACTCTTGAAAGCATTCTCACCCGTTTGTGGACGCACTGCCGCCAGAAAATGGTCGATTTAGTTCCCAAACTTCTTACCTGTGCGTTAAACACCGCTGGCGAGGTAGCAGTGACATTCATCGTTTCCCGTCTTTTCATTGGAGAATATACCGAACTGCTCCGACAGAACGCTGCTATGTGCCTGCCTATGCTCCGATTAAACAGAGAACTAGCCCGGTGTGAGACTCTGTGGCAATTGCCGAAAGACTTTCAGGCTGAGGCCCTGCGGGAACTCTGGTGTGGTGATGGACGAATAGTAGCAATTCAAGCAGAAGATGTGGCCATTCTTCATTCTATTTTCCGGTACGGTGATAGTGGACTCTTTCGGGAGGTCTTCAAAACCTTTGGTAGCAACGCCATTGAGGTATACTTCTCCTACTTCGGTAATGGCAACAGTACCAAGCGGGCTGCTGCTTGGAGTGGCCTATGCCGGGAGGATCCGGCCCTAAGCGTTCACGCATTGTGTATGCTTTCTTCTTCTGCTCCAGCACTGTTTACAGCAGTGATTTCTGTGTTAGACCCATGCTGTGATGAGGTCCTGTCTATATCGGGTGATGTGTGGGAACAGTTGTACCAACGGTTCTGCCGAAACAGCAATGAAGCAGCCACCGCATATGCTCAGTTTGTGTTACCCTTGATTCTGTGCTCTAATGTCGCTATTTCCTCAGAACTTCTTAACTTTTCATTCTGCACAGTCCATACTCTCCTGGCCCAGAACTCTATGGATTACTCTAGGTGGGAATGCCTATCATCTTTGTTGCCGGAAATTCCGTGGTATCAGTCTTGGGATAAGTGCAAGCGTTTGCGAAAAGCTGCAAAGCAAAAAGGCATCCACGTTGAGTGGAAATAGAGCATAAAAGCTGGATAGTTTATTTTCTCAGACTACGTTGTCTCTGTTCACGTGTAAAGTTGATTTTTCAATAAAAATCCAAAGGGATTTTTGACTATCTCTTTATAAGTTCTTAAATGCCGCTAAGT
>OFGR01002069.1_pt1 | contig 14123 bp, 10 predicted proteins | sample 1521811 | NCBI WGS metagenome assembly OFGR01 (sample SAMEA3504098, study PRJEB24116) | mouse gut metagenome | biome: mouse gut; feature: mouse-associated habitat; material: faeces | place: Denmark | collected 2011
GGGGGGGTATACACTGGAGCAAGCGCGTTAACTGTGTTCGTTTCGCATTTGTTTGTTGCTGGTTGTGTCTGTTGCGAAATAATGGAGTATATGTTTTAGCAGCAGTGACACCGTTTTTGATGTTTTATACAAAGAGATATTATAAGCGGATCGGATTGATCTGTATGTCCATTATAGTCGGGTATTTTATATGTATGGGACCGTTGATGAAGGTTGTACAGATTCCCAAGGGAGATTCACGAGAGGCTATGACAATGATTGTGCAGCCTTTGGCTAGAACATACAGGGAAGAGGGGAAAGGTTCTTTATCGCAGGATGAGAGAGAAATGATACGGCGGTTATTTGGAAACAATACTCCGTGGTATGAGTCTCATATTTCGGATGCTGCTAAATGCCAGTTTGACAGTAGGGAATTTTTGAGTCATATATCAACGTATATGAAACTATATATTGAGTTGGGCATTCGTTATCCAGATGTGTATCTGGATGAGATACTTGCCAACACATATGGAAATTGGTATCCGCATGAGATCCTTCCAGATTCAACCTGCTATAGAATGTATTTTGAATTTCCAGAGGTGTCTGCGAAGGAGCACGGAAGTAAGTTTCCGATATTGTACGATTTTCAGCAGAAATTATGTAGGGAGAACACTTATTTAAAAGTACCATTCTTATATTTAATATTTTGTACGGGGATTGTATTCTGGATAATTGTTTTCTTATTGTCACAGATTATTATAAGAAAACAATATCGTAAAATGTTGGTATTTGTACCATTTGGTGCGTTGTTTTTCACAATTTTATTAGGACCGGTAGCGTTATTGCGGTACACATATCCCTTAATGGTTGGAATACCTGTACTATTTGCGAATGCATATGAGGATGAACTGGTTAAACGTGTTTAGGAGGTTGAAGTGATATGCAGAGGAAGATACTGAGTATAATAAAGTATACTATTTACTTAGGATTGATCGTTGTTTTAACGTTGCCTTCGCTTATACTGACATTGTATTCTTATCCAGTGCAGGATGATTTTCATTACGCATATTATGGTCGGGAACTGATGCGGCAGGGATATAATTTGATCACGATGTCGTTTGCTAAGACATGGGAATACTATATAACATTTTGTGGATGTTATACATCATCATTCCTGGGGTATTTTTTTTCGGCAATCATCAACTGTAGTGTTTGGGGTATTCGTATATTTGAGCTGTTAAGTGCGATTATGTTCTATTTGGCAGCATATGCGGTGCTGAGAGCTTTGATAATATATGTTATGGGATATAGCAAAGAGAAGATACCGCCAATGTATATTTTGTTGCTATTATGTTTTAATGCGCTCATTATTTATGGGGAACAAGAGGTTTTTTACTGGTTTATTACATCAGTTCAGTATTTGTTGATAACATCATTTATATTTTTCGGTATTGCCTTGTTTTTGTATGCATTAGAAAGTAGAAGTAAAAAAGCGGCAGTTGTTGCGGCAATACTTGGATTTCTGGGAAGCGGCGGGGCATTGAATATTGCTGCGTTTTGTTGCATTTTGTATTTTCTGTCAGCAATTTGGGGATTCTGTGTTAAGAAAGAAAAATCGATGTCAGGAATTGTTTTTGGGGTGACTCTGATAGGGGGATTGATCAATGGACTGGCTCCTGGAAATTTTATTAGGGCAGGGGAACCGCTTACGATCAGCAAATTGTTTGAGGCAATGATAGATTCCTTTGTATATGCATTCTCTAGGATGGAGATGTTTTTGAAAAACCCGATTTATATAGCAATTGTTATAATTCTTGCAGTGTATTTGCTAGTGTGCAAAAGGAAAAACAGTGGGTATGGATTTTATATGCCTGTTCTTTTTTCCGTAGCAGCGTTTTCTTTTGTTGTTGCCATCATATTTCCTGTTATTATGGGATATGGGAAAGATGCTTATCATGCGATGTGCCGGAGTAATTTTATTTCGGATACTGCTATTCATTTTTTTACTTTTTTGAATTTACTTTATTGGAGAGGATGGCTTGAGAAACGTTTCCCGTCTGTTGCGGTTTCATGTAGATTTGAAAATGTGATATTGCTTGCTTCTGTGTTGTTTTTTGTTGTGATTATAGGGAATGGCCGACTATTGGGGAAAGGTACTCGAATATGGAAAACGGTGCCATTTGTGCGTGAAACGTGGGAGTGGTACAGTGGCAGACACAGAGAGTATTCTGATTATTGTATAGGAGTATATAAACAGATCGAGGAGGCAGATGGGAATGTGGTTGAGATAACAATCAAAGAAGTGGAGGATCGGACATGTATGATCAATTCGCAATTCTGGATTGGATATTATGATATGGACAAAGAATGGGGCAATCGTTCGATAGCGAAATTTTATGGCAAGGATGCAGTTTATATTTTCTTGGAGGAATAGATTTTGGGGAAGTATGTAATATGATGCAGCAAAAAAAAATAATAGGCAGACGTTATAAGGAATGCATTATGTTTGCAGGCATCTGTGTTGTTTTGGCATTCTATATGACGTGGTGTATGTCGACAATTGCATATCGGGGATATATATTTGAAGTACTGCATTTTGTGAGTACGCTGATTACAGCATTCCTTTATGTATGCTGTATTATGACATTTCAAGTGTACTGGAGAGCACCGCATCTTGGGAGGCAGCTCCAAATTTTGAATTTTGGTATTTTGGCGGCATTTGTATTGATAATCCTATCAGATATGAGGGAGGCTAGTCGTTGTCTGCTGTTGACGGATCTCATATGGATCATAGCAACGGGATACAGCTGGCGTGTTTTGGCGTGTTCAGCTGGCAAGGGACTTTGTGGAATATGGTCATGGCTGAAAACAAATTGGGATCTGGTTATCTTGCTGGCGGCGGCAGGTATAGTAGGTGTATTTCCCACCATGCTGCAGTTTCGCTGGGACGGCGCACTGTACGAACAGGCATGCAGGACAATGGATATTCATTCTATGAGCAGTCTGGGGGCTTACGCGCATCTGGCGCAAGGGTATGGCGTGCTGTTTTGCCTTGTCAACGCAATTGTTCCAGACACCGGTTATGCGATGGCGGTGACCAATATGGTCATGTATCTGGCAAGTATCGTGGCATTTTGGGGCATCATGCGCCAGATCGTTCCGGGAAAGAGCAGATGGTCGTATCTTATGCTCGCCGCCATGTATGCTTGTTCGCCGTACACGCTCGGTATGGTCAATTATTACAGCCTGGATTATGCGACATTGTGCCTGTTTGTCTGTATGCTGTATTTCTGGCTGCGGCGGGAGTGGATCCTGCAGTTTGCGGCAGCGCTGTTTGCTTGCTTTACGAAGGAACCGGCGATCGTTTCCTATGGAGCATTATGTGTGGGATTGGTGGTCGTGGAGATCGTACAGCAGCAGAATACAAAGGTTACTGAGAGGATCGGCAGTCTGTTCAGGAGACTATACTATTATCCGATGCTTCTTACAGGTGTATTGTGGGTGATCACCTATCTTTTTCTGGGTGGCTGGAATGCTGGAAATGGGGGAACTGCGCTTGATGCGGTCTATATGGCGGACAAGCTTAAAGTGCTTTATGTATTTAATTTTAGCTGGATCTTTACAGGTATCATTATTTTGTGCAGTACACGATTGGTGACAGGAAGAACGGGAAAGCAGAATACAGCATGGTGGTTTGTACCGCTGATAGTGAGTACAGTTGGATTTACACTGTTCAGCATCGTGTTCAGGACTGTCAACCATGCGCGGTACGCAGCACAAATACCAGCAGTATTATATATGATCGGAGGATATCTGCTGTTCATGGTACTCAAGGAAAAAGCGGCAGGTATCATAGTCGGCATTCTTGCCTGCCTGATGCTGGCATCATCTTATCTGGCGATTGATCCTGTCAGCAGATTGTGCTTTCCTGTGCTTGATACGGGGCGGGGGCAGATGTTTACGACCGGGGCACCAGCACCGGGAGACAGCATGATCTATAATAAGCAGATGCTGGATATGGAATTTGCGATGAATGAAGCGGTGGGGTATGCAGTTGATCATGATTGTATGGTGATCATGCCTATGTACGGAAGTTCACCGAATATTTTTGACGGGTTGATGCAGGAGATGGAGACGCAGGAATATGGATGCTCAGCACGCACTTATTGGTCGGTAAAGGACAGCAAAAGGACGAATTATGAGGGCGGTGATACGGTTCCTTTCATTATATATGAGTGGAGCAGTACGGCGGACATTTCACAGCTGCCATTGCAGGATAAGGACAGGCATTGTTATATATACGCATCGATGTTGGGTGAGGATCGGGCTCAGCAGATTCGGGAACACTATGCGGATGCAGAGTACAAAGAGTATGAACATGGTGGCTGGACGATTTCCGTGTTGGTGTTTTAATATACACGTTGTTTATCATGAAATAGAAGCGATTTTGGAAGGATGAAAAGACAGGGCAAAAAACGGGACAGTTTCCCATGAGGCAATAAATTGGGATTGAGAAAGAGCAGGAGAGAATGCGTATTGTGTTTAGAAGGGAGAAATTCATTGCGGACAGATAGGAGAATAGTCATCACAGGACCTACTGGCGCGATCGGTATGGCACTCATCAGGCGATGCATGGAGGAGAAGATCCATGTTGAGGCAGTCTGTCATATAAAATCAAGCCGGATCGCGCAGATACCGCAGGATCCATATGTTCACATCGTTGAAGCTGACCTGGCGGATCTGCGTCGGCTTGACAGGAAGGATCTTGGTCTTGCGGAGAGGGATCGTGTGGATACCTTCTATCATTTTGCATGGGAAGGGACAACAGGTGCGTCGCGTGATGATATGCCATTGCAAATAAGAAACATTCAGTATACAATAGAAGCAGTAGAGCTGGCACATCGGTTGGGGTGTGATACATTTATCGGAGCAGGTTCACAGGCAGAATACGGAAGAGTGGAGGGCATACTGACAGCCCAGACACCAGCTTTTCCAGAGAATGGATATGGTATGGCAAAGCTTTGTGCAGGTCAGATGAGCAGACAGCAGTGTGAAGTATTGGGAATGAGACATATTTGGGTGAGGATCCTCAGCGTATATGGACCATATGACGGACAAGCTTCCATGGTGATGTCCACCATCAGAAAACTGGCGGGCGGAGAGCGGGCATGCTTCACACCCGGTGAACAGATGTGGGACTATCTCTACAGCGCGGATGCGGCGGGGGCGATGCTGCTTCTTGCAGAGAGAGGGATCCATGGTAAGGTCTATGTGCTGGGAAGCGGACAGGTGAAGCCGTTAAAGGACTACATTTTGCAGATCCGTCAGGCAGTGGAGGCACAAAACGGATCCGCAGGGGAGCTGGGGTTGGGCGATATCCCTTATAGTGAGAAACAGGTCATGTATCTGGGAGCCGATCTCACAGAGCTTAGGCAGGATACAGGATTTGAACCCGATGTAACCTTTGAGGAAGGGATTCGGTGCACGGTCAGCAGTGTGCTGGAGTGAAATGGAATATCTGGTGGAGGCTAAAATGAAAAAGATCAGTGTGATGATTCCCTGTTTTAATGAGGTGGAGAATGTAGAGCCGATCAGCGAGGCAGTGGTAAAAATGCTGGAAACTGAATTAAGCAATTACGACTATGAGATTTTGTTTATCGACAACTGCTCCACAGACGGGACAAGAGACAAGCTGGAAAAGATCTGCTCGCAGAATAAGAAGATCAAGGCGATCTTCAATGTGACGAACTTCGGACAATTTAATTCACCGTTTTACGGGCTGTGCCAGACGACTGGGGACTGTACGGTATCTATGTGCTGTGATTTTCAGGATCCCGTGGAACTGGTGCCCCGGTTTGTGGAAGAGTGGGAGAAAGGGCATAAGATTGTTTCCGCGATCAAGACAAGCAGCAGGGAGAATCCGATCCTGTATTTCCTGCGATCCGTTTACTACAAAATGATCAAAAGTATGTCGGCGACGCAGATGATCGAGCATTTTACAGGGTTTGGTCTGTATGACAAGACTTTTATCAATATTTTGAAAGAACTGGACGATCCGATTCCGTTTCTGCGCGGGATCGTGGCGGAGTATGGGCACGGGTTCAACCGAAAAGAGATCGAGTATGAGCAGCCGCAGAGAAGAGCCGGAAAGACACACAATAATTTTTACAGCCTGTACGATGCGGCGATGCTGAGTATTACCTCATATACGAAAGTAGGACTGCGCCTTGCCACGCTTCTGGGATTTATTTCGTCTGGGATCAGTTTGTTAGTGGCGTTGATCTATCTGGTGATGAAGTTGATCAATTGGCATGAATTTCAGGCGGGCAATGCGCCAATGATATTGGGGATCTATGTGATCGGTTCGCTGCAGCTGTTCTTTATCGGGCTGCTTGGGGAATATATTTTAAATATCAATACACGTGTGATCAAGCGGCCGTTGGTGGTGGAGGAGAAGCGGATCAACTTTGACGATGCGGATTAGATAAAAAGAATTGTCTAAAATCTGACTCATGTCAGCGAAAATGTGATATAATGATAATGAGCGCAGGGGTTTTAAGATAACGGAGGAATGGTAATGGATAGGGAGAACAGAGTATTTGGCAATAATATGCGATTCTACTCACATCAGAAGGGAAGGCGGCTTAAATGGCTTGCCGAACAATTGGAATGTTCTGAGTATGATGTTCAGAAAATGATGGATGCACGTTTCTTTTTGGACAGGGAGGAGCAGGAGCGTGTGGCGGAGATTCTGGGAGTGACATTGGATGTCCTGCATCAACCTCTAGATGATACCTGCTATGAGGATGTGGGCTGCTTTGAATGCAGAGGTGAGTTTTCTACTCCTGAAAATAAGAAAATAATTTTAGATTTATTTGACACATATTGTGATGTTCAGGAAGTTTTGGCAGAGGAAGGATTGAAGTTTCCTTAAGGAGAGTTATGATTGGCAGGAATGATGCAGATGCAAAGTTGATAGCTAAAAATTTCTTTTTAACAAAAAGTAGAGTAGATGTCCAATCATTGTTTGAGGTTTTGACGATATGCAAGGAGAAAAACATTGGGCTTCAGTGGAAAGATATTAATCCGACGGTATGTAATGCCATGCTGAAAAGACAGGATAAAGTAAATAAGCTGAAAGAATTATATAACGGATGATTTGTCATATATATCAGGAAACAGTATTTCTTAGAAAGAGTATAGGACGATAGGATAAAGAACGTAAAAATATTTTTTTATGTTTGGAAAACTGGTACTGTTCGGTTGCCAACAAAGTAGTGAAAAATATGCGCCAAAATGCTTGCATTATGTGTGCAAAACTGTTGCTGTTTATGCCTTCATTGCATAAAATTGTGTCAGAATTAGCTGGGGCGTGAACAGTAATTATGCGAATTCATGACATATTGTCAGTGCTGATTATAGATCGTAGAGTTGTGAGAATAATGTTAATATTGATAATCAGGCAGTGGTAAAGCGGGATGAAGAAGGTTGGAGCAAAGATAGTGAAAAAACTGGAACGTGTGAGATCAAAAGCTAAAGAAATATATGGTTGGGTATGTTCGATCCTGGCTGTTTTGGCATTGAATTGCAAGATGGAGTACATCGATGGCGGAGGAATTTCTGGTCTCCGGCATTCCTTTTATTCCTACAATTTTGTGGATGTGTTTCTCATGGCTGCCATCTTTCTTCTGATTCGACATGTCAGAGAGCAGGGCGGAATGCGGGACAACAGATGGGTACGAATATTCTCACTGCTGCTTTCAGTTTCGTATATTGTGTCATTAAGTTATTGTAAGTATGACAGCGCAGTATTTCTGCTGGGGGATCAGGTTCAGATGCTTCTCGCGGTAATGTGTATTATTGGGTATGATATCCTTATATATTATACACTCTGTCTGCTCATAATGTATCTGGAGAGGAGTAGAAAGGAACCTGCCCGGCAGGATAGAGCAGAAGGTCTTACAAACAGACACGTGTGGATTACAGCTTTTATCATTATGCTTCTGTGCTGGCTGCCATGGATCCTCATGAATTATCCAGGAACGGACGAGCCAGACTCCGTCAATCAGATGAAACAGTTTTTGGGGGATCGGGAATTCAATGCCCACCATCCGCCTTTATCGACGTTTATTATGGGAAGCCTGTTTGTGATAGGAAGATCGGTCTGGGATGCGAATTTTGGATTTTTTCTATATATTCTTTTGCAGACAATTCTCGGGGCGCTGATATTTTCGTGGAGTATATATGAGATCCATAAGCTGGGAGTCCGGGGGAGATACTGCATTTTGGCGACCTTGTATTATGCAGTGCTGCCGATGTGGGGCGGCACGATGCAGGGGGACGGAAAGGATATATTATATGCGGAGTTTGTCGTTTTCTTTGTGACATGTCTGGTAAGAATAATTGTTACAAGACAGTGCGGCAGGAAGGAAAGTATTCTTCTGATTGCGGCGAGTATACTGACAGCCCTGTTGAGAAACAATGGTATATATGCAGTGTTGCCGACGATACTGCTCCTGGTGTGTTATCTGAAAAATGCGGAGCGCAAAAAGATGTGTGTTGTCCTGGGGACGGTGGCGCTGGTCTATTGGGGAGTTACCAGGGTTGTATATCCTGGCATGGGAATTGAAGCGGGATCTGTCAGGGAGGCATTGAGCATACCATTTCTGCAGACTGCAAGGTATGTAAACGAATACGAAGAAGAAGTGACAGCGCACGAGCGGGGAGTCATTGACAGCGTGCTGGCGTATGATTCCTTAAAGACATATGACCCTAAACATTCGGATTCTATAAAGAATACGTATAAAAATGACGATTCAAAGCTGCCGGAATATTTCAAAGTCTGGTTTCAGATGTTCTTAAAACATCCTTCATGCTATATATCGGCAGCCTTGAATTCCGGGGGCGGATACATGGCTCCTGTCATGGTAGGATTCCCTGCACCGATTGGAATAGAAAGTGATGAGTACTTTTCAGGGTTGGGTGTCGAACATATTTTTAAGGATCGGTTTGCTGACTTTTTTGTCCAGATTGAGCTGGCGAGTATGGAGATGCCAGTGATCAGATACTTCTGTATGGCTGGCTCATATACCTGGATCGTGCTGATCTGTGCCATGCTGCTGTTGAGGGAGAGGCTGTACAGTGGGATCATTTTGTTTGTGCCGGAGATCATGAATGTGCTGGTGTGCATAGCGTCCCCGACATGGCATATCCGATACGCCCTTCCTGTAATGGCGGTCGTGCCGTTGATGATTGGATGGACATATTTTCTGTTTCTGAACGAGGGGAAAGACCGAAATTGAAAAGTGGTATAAAGTGATGGTGGGAGAAGATGAATTGTGATATAATATTTGGGAAAGCAGGTATTTTATTGAGTAATCTTAGAAAGATAATGGGATAATCGAATGAAGAATGTGAAAACATTTTTTTCCATGTTTGGAAAATTGGTGCAGATATTGAACAGGAAGCAGAGACGGGACGGGATTATCCTGTTTTTTCTGCTTATTATCGTGTCGCTGTTAGAGATGTTGGGGGTAGGTGTTATTGTTCCATTTATCATTACCATGCTCGAACCAGAGAAGATCATGACAAATCAGTATGTTGCTCCGATTATAGATCTGTTTCAAATCACGGATTACCGACAGTTCATGTATGTGGTATCCGGCGGGATTATTGTCATATATGTTGCGAAAAATGTTTTTATATTGTATGTAAATTATTATCAGAGTCGTTATAGGAACCGATTGGAGAAGGATCTGAATGTAAAGATGCTGTCCTCGTATATGAAACAGCCATATACTTTTTTTCTTCGGATCAATAGTGCGGAAATTATCAGGGGAGTCAACAGTGATATCACGAATGTAGCGTCTATTGTGGATTCATATTCAAGCATTCTGGCGGAAAGCCTGACCTGTATGGTTATTGGAATATTTTTGGTGTGTATGAATCCATTCATGGCGTTGTCATTGTTAGCAGTTGCTGGAATTACAGCACTTGTGATTATTATGGGATTTAAAGGGATAACAGGAAGATGCGGTACGCAGACAAGGGAGGCATTTTCTGAGAAGTTTAAGCATATGAATCAGGCGGTCAATGGTATAAAGGAAATATCAGTAGCGCACCGAAAACCATATTTTGTTCAGCAATTCGCGGACTCTGCGCAGAAAGCAGCGGAAAGTAATACAACATATCTCTGGATCAGTAAAACACCCAGTCGTTTGATAGAAACCGTATTTATTGGGAGTCTTCTGATCGTTGTGACAGTAAGCTATGGTATGGCAGGAAATAACTTAGAGTTTGTAACTGCGCTGGGGGCAATAGGGATTGCGGCAGTGCGGATTCTGCCATCTGTGTCGACCTTGACGAATGGAATGAATGGATTGGTATATATGCGCCCGTCTTTGGAGGCAGCGTATGATAATCTAATGGAGGCCGATAGATACCAGCACACGGTGGAAAGTGTTGAAATAGATAGTCCTGACAAGATGGAATTCTGTGATAGCATTCAGGTGGATCATATATCCTGGCGCTATCAAAAGGATCTTCCGCTTGTGTTGAAAGAGTTGGATTTAGAAATATGTAAAGGTGAATCGGTGGCTTTGATCGGGGAATCGGGCGCGGGCAAGTCAACCTTGGCGGATATTTTACTGGGATTGTTAAAGCCAGAGAGTGGTCGAGTCCTGGTTGACGGAACAGATATTTCTTCGATTCAGTCAAGTTGGTCCAGGATGATAGGCTATGTACCACAGATGGTCTTTCTGATAGATGATACAATCAGACAAAACATAGCATTTGGGATTTCAGAAGAGGAAATTGATGACGAGAAAGTCTGGAATGCATTGGAAGAGGCGCAGATGCGGTCTGTTGTTGAAAGCATGGGAGGGCTTGATGTGATTGTTGGGGAACGTGGTATTAAGCTCTCGGGAGGACAAAGGCAGCGTATTGCCATCGCAAGGGCGCTATATCATGATCCGGATATATTGATATTGGATGAGGCAACCTCTGCGCTTGACACTGATACAGAAAGTGCGGTTATGGAAGCGATTGATGCGTTGCAGGGACGAAAGACATTGATTATTATTGCGCATCGATTGTCAACGATTCAGAACTGTGATAAAGTATATGAAATCAGGGATCGGAAGGCATTTCAAAAATTAAAGTAAAGGTTTTATAATGAAAATATGGAGAAGTAGGACAATAAATGAAGTTCATAGTGAAGAAAAAAGTCAGGTGATTCTGGGATCGTTGGTTCTGTTGCTTTTTGCTGGTATTTTGTTTATGAGGAGTTTTTATAGTTTTTCATGGTCAGACGAATCACTATATATGGCAGAAGTTCACAGATTGTATCTGGGAGAAAGACCGTTTGTTGATGAATGGCATCCAACTCAGTTTTATGCAGTATTATTGTTACCGTTTTATCGAGTATATGTATGGATCAAGGGGACAACAGAAGGAATATATTTTGCATCTAGGATTTTTAATCTTTTGCTTGCGTTTATGGCGGCAGAGAGTACGTATTATGTTTTAAAAAAATATTTTGAGCTTGAAAACTGGCTTAGTGTAGCAGGAGGAACAATAATTCTTTTGTATAGTAGAGCCAACGTGGGGGGGATTTCATATCATAATTTTTTCTTTTTCTGTTTTATTATAGCAGAAATGTTATTGTATATTGGGATCCAATGCCATAGAGCAAAAAAGAATTCACTGGTATTTGTGGTGTTATCTGGGATATCAGGGGCAGTTGGGGGAGCGGCAATGATTGCTATTCCTACATGTGTATTTGGTGTTGGAATCATTTATATTTCGATAATCATATATGCAATAAAGACCAAGACAATAAAGAAGTTTACCCCTATATGGATTCACATTGCAGGCATTTTGCTGTTAGGCACGATGTATTGTATTTTTGTTTTTTCAAAGATTACATTTATTGATTTTATAAATATGTTTCAGTATTTGTTTATGGATGAATCGCATCAACGGAAGGGAATTGTTGATGTAATGAATAATGTATGGTGGGTGGTAATATTTTATGGAAAAAATGTGCTGGTAGTTGCTGGTTTATTATTTATTATGAAAATAATATTGAGGCTATTTCATAAGGCTACGGATGAGAAATTAAAAGCTGTTGCGTATGTAATTGTGGTCATGATTGGCACTTTGAGTTTATATCGGTTATCAGATTCGCACATGAGTGCTTATGTAATATTTGCTTTTACTGGAATAGGATTACTTATAATAGATGAAAGTATAACAAAAAATATATTTTTTACTGGGTCAGATATTAATTTCTTTCTTCTTATTCCAGCTCTTGTTATTGCCTTAACATTCATTTTAGCATCTGCAACAATTGATCCGGCATACGGGGGGGGGGCACTTTTGGGGCTGGTTAATTTGTTAATTATATCTAAATTCATCCAGTCTTTTTCGGTGCAAAGGTACAAAATAATAGTGAATTGCATGACTGTGGTAATGATATCTGCATTGATTGGCATGTTGCTTTGGGTAAGAGTGAGTACAGTATATAGGGATGCACCCATTAAAATGTTAGATACCATAATTACAAAAGGACCGGCTAAAGGGTTATGGACGACTAGAGAGCATGTAGAGCAATACAATGCCTGTTTGGATGTGATGGATTATGTGAATAACCTTGAAAATGGAGATGATGATAAGATTTTAGTCAGCGTACTCGCACCTTGGATGTATGTTTGTACAGGTGTGCATAATGGAGCAATATCACCATGGCGAATCTATCTGGATGAACCATTGATGGAGGAGTACTATCAATTTCATGAAATAGAAAAATTAAAATACATTATAGTGTTAAATGAGGATATGGGGGGATACATGGGGGCAGGAAATCCAGAGGGGACGGACTATAAGCCTAATAAAAATAACGCTGAGGGATTTTTGTACGACTATTTATGCAAAGATTTTTGGGTGAAAAAAGAGTTTGAATGTGGAACACTTTATATGAAAGATTGAGATTAGAATCAGGTGATAAGAAGAAGTATGCTTATGTGGAGTTTATTGTCTGCATGATGGGGGAAGTAAAAATTATAGGGAAGAAATAATTGCACCAATTGAAAAGTTTTATAATATATTCGGTAGAAAACCAGATATGTTTGCATATCCATATGGGGCTCTGATTACGATAGATAGCAGAATTATAAAATGTACCAAAGAAAACTATAAATATGCGTTTTCAACATGTAGAACATACTATCGGAGTGTGATGGGCGAAAAAAAATATTTAATACCGAGAGTAAATATTAATGAAAGTAATTACAAATTTTTTTTGAATTGTATATCAAAATAGTTTTTATGTGTTTTTTGTTGGTATGTTATCAATATATCCTAATATCCTAAAAATCAAAAAAATTCAATTGGGGTAGTATGTGGATGATTAAGTTATCAAGAGAATATACTGCTAATGTTTTAGTTATAAATGAGCAAATATTGAAGCTAATGTAAGTGAGGAAGTGGAATGAATAGTGGAACAGAAGGACATAGTTTTATCAATTATAATACCAATTTATAATGGTAGCAGGTATTTGGACAGGTGTATAAAAGCAATTATGCAGGAATATCAGGAAGGAATAGAAATTCTTTTAGTTGATGATGGTTCTGTTGATGATAGCTTTGATAAGTGCGTGTGGTGGAGTACCAAATTTAAGTGTATAAATGTATTTCATCATGATAATCATGGGGTAAGCTATACACGTAATAGGGGAATAAAAGAATCTCATGGAAGATATATTTGGTTTGCGGATGTAGATGATGTTATTCTTGCTGATAGTATTAAGAGTATTTTAAAACTTATAAAAGAGCAATATCCTGATATAATTTTGTTTGGATATAGGAGTAAATTGACAAGAAAACAGTTAAATGAGTTTGATACAAATCCCTTAAAAGAAGGTAGGTATTATATCGAACAAATTATCAGGGAATTGTTTTGGGATTTATATAGGAAAAATTTGATACACAATATAGGTAATAAAGTGTATTGCAAAGAACTGATATTAAAAAATGAGATCCAATTTGATGAAAGTATATCCATATATGAGGATGCCACGTTTTGTGTACAAGCGATGCGGGCTTCACGTGAGATGTGTGTTTGTGCAAAAGCGTGGTATTGCTAT
>OFGR01002072.1_pt1 | contig 14110 bp, 19 predicted proteins | sample 1521811 | NCBI WGS metagenome assembly OFGR01 (sample SAMEA3504098, study PRJEB24116) | mouse gut metagenome | biome: mouse gut; feature: mouse-associated habitat; material: faeces | place: Denmark | collected 2011
TGCGGAAACTGAAAGATAACAACGGGAATTATATCTGGCAGCCTTCCGTGCAGGCAGGGGTGCCGGACATGATCTTAAACCGCCCTTATCACACTTCCTCTTATGTGCCGGAAGTGGCGGCGGGCAGCAAGGTGATGGCGTTCGGTGACTTTTCCTATTACTGGATCGCTGACAGACAGGGCAGGAGTTTCAAACGTCTGAATGAACTGTTCGCGGCCACCGGGCAGGTGGGATTCCTTGCTTCACAGCGTGTGGACGGCAAGCTGATTCTTTCGGAAGCAGTAAAAACCATGAAGGTGAAGGCTTCCGCATCATCAGGATCATAAGAAGGGAGGCGGCAGGGATGGCAGTCCTGACATTGGAGGAAACGAAACAGTATCTCCGTGTTGACAGCAGTGATGAAGATTCGTTCATTTTGGGATTGATTGAGACCGGGGAAAACCTGTGTGCGGATGTGGCACGGATGGAGAAATCGGAACTGGAAGCGCATCTTCCTATGGCGCGGATTGCCGTCCTCTATGCCGCCGCCTACTTGTATGAACACCGGGAGCAGGCAGACCACGGGGAGCTGGTGGGGACGCTGCGCTCCCTTTTATTCGGCATACGGAAAGAGGTGTTCTGATGGCGCTTGGGGAATGGAAGGATAAAATCACCATACAGAAGAGCGTGGCGGGCAATGACAGAGCCGGGAACCACATTTTATCGTGGCAGGATTATTACACCTGCCACGCCTATGTGAACAACCTTTCCGGGAGCGAGTATTGGGAGGCGGCACAGCTTAATGCGGAGAAAGAAGTGTTTTTCCTTATCCGCTATTGCAGTGAAGCCGCCGCCATTGACACGGAGCATTTCCGCATTATCTTCCGGGGACAAGTTTATAACATCACGTTCATTGACAACGTGAAATACCAGAATAAAACCATAAAGCTGCGGGCGGCTTTGGAAAAGAGGTAAAAATGTCTGAAAGAAAAGTATCCATCGAGCAGATGGCGGAGGCGGTCATGGACGGCCTGATCGAGTATGCGAGGCTTGCCACGGACGTGATGAAGGACTGCGTCACCAAAGCCGGGAACACGGTCAAGTCCGAGGCGAAAGCCAATGCCCCGGTTCGGACGGGGCAGTACAAAAAGGGATGGGCGGTGAAAAAGCAGAAAGAAACCGCCAATTCCTTAGAACTGGTGGTGCATAACAAAAAGCGTTACCAGCTCACCCATTTATTGGAGAAAGGCCATGCCAAACGTGGCGGCGGGAGGGTGCGGGCATTCCCACACATCGCCCCTGCGGAACAGGCAGGCATGCCTATGTGAATTACAGGGCGTTCTCCCGTTTCGTCCGGGCGGTGCCGCTCACTCTCGTCTACGAGATGGAGGAGCGGCAGGGATTTTTGCAGACCACGGAAGGGAACGTGATCCACTATGGTTTTATAGAAAATTTCATTGATAACCTCGGAAAGAAATTTCACATCAGGGAGATCGCATTCGACAGGTGGGGCGCTGGTGGAATACGAAAGCTTGGTATTCCAACCGTAAAAGACCGCATTTTCCAACAAGCCATAACACAGCGGCTTATACCGGTATACGAACCGCTGTTCACGGAGAACAGTTACGGTTATCGCCCGGGAAGAAGTGCAAAAGATGCCATTCAGAAGGTAAAGGAGTATGCAGAGCAGGGATATACCTATGCGGTAGCATTGGACTTATCAAGATATTTCGACACCCTGAATCATGAGATACTCTTAAATATCCTGCGCAGAAATGTGAAGGATGAAAGGGTAATCCAGTGGATTAAGAGGTACTTAAAGAGTGGTGTGATGGAAAATGGGATAGTCATGGAAACAGAAGAAGGCTCGCCACAGGGAGGAAATATTTCACCGCTGCTGGCGAATGTCTATCTGAATGAGTTCGACCAGGAGTACGAGAAACGAGGAGTGGCTTTTGTACGTTATGCAGATGATATCGTATTGTTAGCCAAAAGCGACAGAGCTGCAAGGAGACTACTGGAATCAAGCACGAAGAATCTGGAAGAAACGCTGAAATTGAAAGTGAATCAAAAGAAAAGTCGAGTGGTGAGTGTGTTTGCAATCCGAAATTTTAAGTTCCTAGGCTTTACATTGGGAAAGAACGGAAAGGGCGTATATGTCCGAGTTCATGGAAAGTCATGGAAGAAAATGAAGTCAAAACTGAAAGAGCTTAGTTCCCGAAGGTCTTGTCAGAGCATACGTCCTTCATTAAAGAAGATAGAGAGATACATGCGAGGATGGCTGAATTATTACGGAATAGCAGATATGAAGAAGAAGATAGATGACCTCAACTCATGGCTGTACCACAGAATCCGCATGTGTATATGGAAACAGTGGAAGTTACCTAAAACCAAGAAAAGAAACCTTATGAAACTAGGGATACTGGAATATTTTGCACATCAGGCTGCAAACAGCCGCAGGAAATACTGGTATGTATCGGGAATGGGAGCGGTCAACAGAGCATTAACAAAAGAAAGACTGATAAACAGTGGCTTTTATGACTTAGCCACAGCCTATCAGTCAGTGCACGTCAACTGTTGAAACCGCCGTGTACCGAACGGTACGCACGGTGGTGTGAGAGGACGGCGGTTAATCACCGCCTCCTACTCGATTATATATCGGTACAAATAATAGAAACTTTAGCCTTTTCTTTTAATTTTGAAAGAAACTTTTTTTGCCAGAATAATTTCTCGTTCAAAAGACACACAAAACAGCCATGGATAAACCATAGCTGTTTTCGGTCCAATGAAAAATATTCATCTGCACAAAATTGGTGGCGTATGATGAAATGGTTGATTATATTTTAATATTGCGGAATACATCATCTTTATCATCTTGTTCAACACAGAGATAGCGCTTTGTGATTTGAAAAGAGGAATGGTTAAAGATAGCCATAAGAATAACAGGATCGGCGCCTTGTTTCCATGCGTGATAACCAAAGGTTTTGCGTAGGGAAAGGCAGCTAATATGGCCTTCTAATTCGGCGGCCTCGGCGGCTGCACAGATCATGCGGTATGCCTGAAATCGCGAAAGCGGTCTGTTTTCGTTGCGGGGGCTGGGAAAAAGAAAGGGATTGCCAGTCTGGTACATAGATGTTTCCTTCAGCGTGTGCTGATAGTTTGTTAATGTGATGCGAACTTCATCATTGAGCAGTATTCGATTTTCTTTGCCTGTTTTTTGTTCTTTGACTGTGATGTGCTTTCGGACTTTTCCGTTGTGATAAACCATGCTGCAAGTCAAGTTGAGTATGTCATTAATTCTTAGGGCGGTGTTCATTCCAATCACGATAATTGTATAATTTCTTGCGTTTGGTTTCGCCGTTTTATAATAATCTTTAAATTTTTTCAAGGATTCTTTATTTCTAATTGGCTGTGTTGTCCCCATATCTGACCTCCTGCTTTGATGTAGGTACTTTCGAAATCTTTTTTGCACCTGATATTGTGAAAGTTCATAGTTACATTATTTTAATGGATTTTAATCGGACTATTTAAAGTGCTATACGCGATAGCTCTTATCTATAAGGGTAGCGATAGCATTTTTTTAATGCAACAAAATACATAAAATGTTGCGTAGAAAATTGCACTAAGGGGAGTTGTTTCGTTAAGTAGAAAGGACTGATAGCATTTGCTTAGACTATCTGTACACAAGAATGAATTTATTATGGTTGGAAACAATGTAAGGATTACATTTTTGGGGGGTGTAAAGAATCAGGCACACATTGTGATAGATGCACCCAAAGAAATTAATATCGCAAGAGGGCGTGCGATTGAAAAACGGGCGGCCAAAGAGGATACATGTATTCTTTGAAAAACGTGTGTTAATAACCAGGGGCAGCTCATTGTAAAGATCGGCGCGCAGACGGCACAGAGGCGGCTTCTGGATATTAAATAAATAACAATTGAATAGAGAAAAGGCGGTGAAACGGATTTTTGCCGCGACAGTAAAATGATCGGACCTGATAGTTTCAGGGAGGTCCATTTAACACAAGGAGGTATATTTATGGTAGTACAGCACAATTTACAGGCAATGAATTCAAACAGAATGTTAGGCATCACACAAGGAACCGTAGCCGGATCCACAGAGAAACTCTCTTCTGGCTACAGGATTAACCGTGCAGCGGACGATGCAGCAGGATTATCAATTTCTGAGAAAATGAGAAAGCAGGTCAGAGGACTTACACAGGCTTCTTCCAATGCAGAGGATGGCATTTCTTCTGTACAGACTGCGGAAGGCGCATTACAAGAAGTTACAGATATGCTGCAAAGAATGAATGAGTTGGTGGTTCAGGCTGCAAATGGTACAAACTCTACAACAGACCGCCAGTATATCCAAAATGAGATTGATCAGCTTGTCACAGAGGTTGACCGCGTTGCGGAAACAACCAAATTTAATGAAACCTATCTGTTAAAGGGAGATCCCAGCGCCAAGGCAAAAAAGACTTATACACAGAACTATACAGTGACTTATACAGACTATCAGGGACCCAACAAAGATGTAAAGGTTCAGGTAAATTATGTGGGTTCTGATGCGTATATCTTTACTTCTGCATCTATTAACAATGCGGCAAACGGAGGAAGTGCACTGGCACATTCCATTACAACGGGGGCTAATATTACAGAGTATGCAAGTTCTGTTAAAAAGCAGACAACGCAGCAGGATGTTAAGATAAATACAACAAGTTACACAGCCTTTAAGATGAATACAGTGAAAGGTCTGAATGTCACATCAAGCACGATTGATGGTATAACAAGCACAAAGGATACTTTTATTTTGGATAAAACAAACAATCAGGTTATTAAGATAAATGCAGGAGAAGATTTGTCGAAATATCTTGAAAATGTAACGACAGACGCGAAGGGCGAAACAGTAACATTCAAGGAAATGGCAGATGGATTTGCACTGTTGGAAAAGCAGGACAGCGCAGAACTTAAGAGCAAGGCGCTGATGTCAGAAAAGAAACTGTACGATTCGCTTGGCAATGAGGTTTCAGGAATCAAACTCAGAAATTATTTTGATACAGCGGGCACTTATAAGGGTGGATTGTATACTTCTAAAGAAGCAAATTCAGGAAGCCTTTTGAAAGGAAAGGCTGAGGTTGCGCAATATGTGAATACAACTGTGAATGAGGTAGCTGCGGACTTAAGCTTTAAGCTGCATGTTGGTGCTGACTCAACAGATACCAACAAAATTACGGCTAAAATTGAATCCATGTCATCAGCAGCCCTGGGTGTCAATGTTTTGAAGAGCGCGCAGGCATTGTGGATACATCTGGACAGAAAGTGACAGATGCGATTGACGTTATCGCAGAAGCACTTCAGAAAGTATCTACACAGCGTTCCGCACTCGGTGCGATTCAGAATCGTTTAGAGCATACGATCAAGAATTTGGATAATGTCGTTGAGAACACAACAAGCGCTGAGTCTGCAATTCGCGATACTGATATGGCTACAGAGATGGTAAAGTACTCGAATGCAAATATCCTGGCACAGGCAGGTCAGTCTATGCTGGCACAGTCAAATCAGGGCGTTCTTTCCTTGATTGGATAATAAAATATATGCGGTTTCTGACAAGATGTCTGGCAAAACCTACCATTAAAATTGAGCGCCGATGCGCTCAATTTTTGTGTAAAAGAACTATGCAATGAAAGATTCCCGCGTCCAGTGCGCAAGAAGGGGGCAGAACGGAGGTTTAATGTGTCAAAAATACCAGTTTCAGTTTGTATTATAGCAAAAAATGAGGAAAGGTATATTGAAAAATGCCTGCAAAAGCTTACAAGATATGGTTTTGAAATTGTTGTCACAGATACTGGTTCCACAGACAGGACGAAAGAACTTGCAAAGCAATATGCAGATAAGGTAGTAGATTTTGTGTGGACAGATGATTTTAGTGCGGCGCGGAATTATTGTGCCGCTCAGGCTTCCAATAATTGGATTCTGGCGCTCGACTGTGATGAATGTATGGAGCATATTGATATAAAACAGCTTAGAATTATTATGCAGAAATATCCAAGGCATTTGGGGGTTATCAGACTTAAAAGCCTGATTTATACAGAAACAGGTGAAAAACGCTTTACCAGTGATGATATTACACGGTTTTATAACAAAAACTTTTATCAGTTTGAGTCCGAGATTCATGAACAGCTTTGTCCGCTTAATGCGCAGGCAGCCAGAGAGAAACATGCAATGCTGGTTCTTCCTGCAGAAGTGATTCATTATGGATATCTGATTTCTGAAGAGGAAATGCAAGAAAAACAAAAGCGCAATTTGCAGATGCTTCATGCCGCACTAAAAAAAGATCCCAACAACCCCTATCTTTATTTTCAGATCGGACAGTCTGAATTGATTCTTGGCAATCATGAGACTGCATGTAAATTTTATGAAAAGGGATTATCCTATGAAGTATCGCCGGATATATTGTATGTAGAGGTGATGATAGAATCACTTGCGACAGCCTATATCCATTCTGGAAGATTGGATGATGCACAAAAACTGATGGAAAAGTATCAGGGTCAATGTACGACTGCAAAATATGCTTATGTGCAGGCAAATGTCTATATGGACAATCATCAGCCAATAAAAGGGCTTCTTTATTATGTAAAAGCGACGACAATGCCAGATGTGGATACGCTTGGCGAGGGATTACTGCTTTGCTATAAAAATATTATTGAATTGTATACCCAGATGGGCAATCATGAAATGGCGGCGCTTTTTACTGATAAATATCAAAAATGTGAAGCAGAATGTGTTCGTATTTTTGGTGAATAGGGTTTCGCCTGACAATTTCAAAGTGATTATTTACCGTAGGCCGTTCACAGTAACAGTTTGGGGCGATATGGAAAGTTTTGTTTTGCAGAAATCGTGTCTCATACAAGAGTTATGTGCTCAATCCTTGAAAAGAAATCGTTCACATCAAAAAATGTTTGATTGGCAACATAGGAATCTTGCGAAAGTATTTATAGTCCGATATAGTTAATATAGGCATGAGAATTGATTCAAAGGCGGCATGGAGGTTAATGTGAAGATTGCGGTTTGTGAGGACGAGCTAGAAGTACAAAAAATGCTTGCAGAGAGCATACAAAAGGTCTGCCCGAATGCGGAGATTTTATGTTATTTGTCTAGTGAAGCGCTCCTAGAGGCAGATGAACAGATAGATATTTTATTTTTGGATATTCAGATGCCAGGCAAGAATGGAATGGAAACTGCAAGGGCGCTGCGCAAAAGAGGTATGGACACCATTTTAATTTTTGTTACGGTCATAGAGGAATATGTCTTTCAGGCATTTGATGTAGGAGCATTTCATTATTTGGTTAAACCATTTGAACAAGAAAAATTTGCTGAGGTATTGAGAAATGCAATAAAGCAGAAAATAAACAAAAAAGCAAATGAGACGGAATTTCCAAAAAAAGAATCTCCATGCCTGATGATAACCACAGATGGAAAACATCTGACAGTGAATTTAAAAGATATTGTATATGCAGAAGTATTTAACAGGAAAATCATCATTCATACAATGGATGGGGAGATTGAATATTATGGAAAAATGAAAGAACTTGAACAGAAAGCAGGAGAACTGTTTTATCGTTCGCATAGGGCGTATCTCGTAAATTTGGGATATATCACAAAATACAATGCGACAACGATTTGGCTTGAAAAGGGACAAGCACTGATGGCAAAGCAGAATTATCCAGAATTTGTAAAGCGCTATCTGAAATATAATCAGCAGGAGAGAAGGGAATAGGTAATGAAATCGAATCCAATCTGTTGGACAATCGTTTCTGTGCTCGTTACGATAATAGAGAATCTGGGCATGGCATATTGTTTTTATTATCTAGCAAGACCTTTTATGAAACAGAAAAAAAGTGCTTTGTATGCAGGTGTAATTTACTTTTTTTCGATGATGTTAGTCAGATGCGTTTTGCATCGGGATAGTTTTGAGATGTATGCATTTTGTGTGCTGCTTGCTTATTTGGCGCTCTGCTGGATAGATCGGAGAAGTTATGAACAAAAGGTATTTCTTGCGATGACATTTTTTTTGCTTCGCTGGTTTGCTTCGGCAATGGCAGAAGTGATATATGATAATTTATACAGTTTTGCCGAAAATACGGACTTTATGCAAAAGCACCTCGATCTTTGGCTTGCTTTGTACATTGTGGTTTGTTTGGTTTATTTGGTATTTGAGTTTTTATTTATAGGAGTTAGTGTCTGGTGTATTTTGAAGGCATACGTATATAAGTATGCAGATATGGCAAAAGGAGAACTTTTGATGCTGCTGATGCCTTTGTTTGCAGGAGTATCAGGATACATTGTAATACATTGTTATCGCCGCTTTTATATTATAGAATCTGGAGAAAACAGAGTAATTTATGATGTTCTGGCGCTGCTGTATTATGGAGTAACCATTATGATTCTTGTAGTGGTGGTTGTGTTGTATCAAAGTATTAAGGCAAAGCAAGAGGAAGGGCTGCAAAATGAACTGCTTGCCGCACAAGTTGATAGTATCAAACAACATATTGAACAAGTGGAAAATCTATATCAGAATATTCACAGTATTCGGCATGATATGACAAATCATATTATGACATTAGAAAGGCTTTACGAGAAAAATGAACTAGAGGAAGCAAAAAGATACAGCACAGAGCTAAAAATGGTTCTTGCAAAAGCAGCAGGCACTATCAAAAGCGGAAATCCAGTGACAGATGTTATTTTGCAGGAGAAAAAACAAGCAGCAGAGCAAAGGCATATGAACTTTTATTCCGATTTTCATTATCCTGCGGAAACAACTATCAATGCTTTTGATGTGAGTGTCATTCTGAATAATGCGCTGCAAAATGCAATAGAAAATGCAGGGGGATGCGAAACACCTTATATTTCAATTTCGTCATACCGCAGAAAAAATGCCTATATGATTGAGATCAAAAACAGTTTTAAAGGAACTGTTCAGTGGGATGTAGAAAGTGGGCTTCCGCTCACCTCAAAGTGCAAAACAGACAAGCAAACACATGGTTATGGGTTAAAAAATATACGCAGGGTTGCAGCCAAATATTTTGGCGAGATTGATATTGCAGTGGCAAACGGCGAATTTTGTCTCAGTATTTTGTTGATGAATACAAATGAAGATGCGCCTTTCATCTAAGCAGGATCTAAAACGTGTTTGGCTCACAACAAAAAAACGCCGTTCCACATCATGTCACTTTAATTTGGCAAGATGTGTTCCGAAAAAATAAGTGAGAGTAAGAATCAATATGCTTTATGTATTCTCAAAAATCAGTCACAAAGAGACTTCGAGAGTACGTTTTATGGAAAGGAGAAAGAAATGACAATTGGCAATGTAAGTGGAATGGCAGTTCAAGGCACAGGCGGAGGGTTACAGCAAGGAATGAATGCGCAGACAGACGCTGTCAGCAAAAATATTCAAAAACAGATCATGGATGCGCAAAAACAGCTTCAGGAGCTCTCTTCAAACAATGATATGAATATGGAAGAACGCATGAAAAAACGCCAGGAAATTCAGCAGCAGATCAGTGATCTGAATATGCAGCTGCGGCAGCACCAGATTGAGCAGAGAAAAGAACAGCAGGCAAAAAAAGCAGCGAAGGAGGAACAAACAAGAGGAAACACACAAGCAGAGTCAGGCAAACAAAAAACAGGACTTTCAAAGGCAAGTATGCATGCGATGATTTCGGCAGAGTCTTCTATGAAACAGGCGCAGGTACAGGGCAGTGTTGCAACCAGCATGGAAGGAAGAGCTGGTGTTTTGAAGGCGGAAATAAAGCAAGATGGGGCAACTGGCGGAGATACAAAATCAAAAGAGGAGGAGCTTGCACAAGTAGAACAGAAAGCAGAGCAGGCAACTGCATCACAGATGGAGTCACTTGGCAAAGCAAACAAAACAATAGAGGAAGCGGCAGAAAGACAGGAGCAGACCGAATCTGTGGAAAAATCCTCAGAAGAATCCAAAGAGAAGAAAACAGTGCAGACGAACCAGACAAAAGATGATGATAAAATGCAGCATCAAGAAGATGCGGCTGCTACAAAACAGGAAGTACAGTCTAGTGTAAAAAAGGACGCAGAGCCATCAGATGACAAGTATCCTTCGATAGATATTCGTCTGTAAACAAATGCAACGTCCTAGGCTGAACTTTTACCAACGAAACAACAAAATTTAATTTCATCTTGACATTTTCCTTATCTTGGCACAAGATTATAGTAGTAAAATGAAGGTAGTGTTAGTGTGAAGCCGCCAAAGGCGGCATGAGGGATTATTATGCGAAAAATAGATTTCAAGATGGAACGTCCAGGACAAGTCAAAGAAGGGGATGTTGTCACAGTCACAGAGGGAGTACTGCCAAGTAATTATTATTATACCATCAATCCGGCAGTTGCAATGTCGGGAAATATTCCTTTTCGTGACAGACTGAAATCAAAAAGCGGCACTGTGGTTTCTATCGAAGAGAACACACGGGGATATTATATTACTGTGGAGTTTGATGAACCAGAAATAAGTTGATATGATATGTGCTTGGAAGCGCTGTGAATAAACGCGCATAAAACCCGCAGACATTGAAAGGAGCATGATTACAAAGATGAAAAAAGTTAGTACAGATAAGGCACCAGCGGCAATTGGCCCATATTCTCAGGCTGTCATAGCAGGAGATTTTTTATATGCCTCTGGTCAGATACCAATCAATCCAGCAACAGGAGCAGTTGAAGCAGAAGGGATTGCGGCACAGGCAGAGCAGTCTATGAAAAATGTTGGGGAAGTCTTAAAAGCAGCAGGTATTTCCTATGACAATGTTGTTAAGACGACTTGTTTTCTGGCAGAAATGGCAGACTTTTCAGCATTTAATGAAGTGTACGCCAGATATTTTACACAAAATCCAGCAAGAAGCTGTGTGGCAGTCAAAGATTTGCCAAAAGGGGTATTGTGTGAAGTTGAGGTAATTGCTTATTTAGGGTAGTGTCTGGCTGACTTAGGAGTTGAGATGTTTTGAGAATGAAAAATATCGTTTTGATTGGTATGCCAGGAGTTGGAAAGAGTACGACGGGAGTTGTATTGGCAAAAAATCTGGGAATGTCTTTTATTGATTCGGATCTTGTGATACAGGAGCAGAAGGGGAAGAAGCTTCATGAGCTGATAGAAGAACATGGGCTGGATGGGTTTCTTGAAATAGAAGAACAGGTGAACTGTTCCATAAGTCCCCGTTCTGCGATCATTTCTACAGGCGGAAGCGCGGTTTATAGTGCTGCGGCAATGGATCATTTTAATCAAATTGCTATAATATGCTACCTGAAGCTTTCCTATGAGGGAATTCAGGAGCGGCTTGGAGATTTGGCGGAACGTGGGGTGGTGCTTAGAGAAGGTCAGACTTTGAAATCATTGTATGATGAGCGAACACCTTTGTACGAAAAGTATGCAAATCTCACAGTAGAGTGTGAAAATAAAAATATTCGCGAGATTGTTATGGAACTTGCCAAAAGACTTCGATAAAATAAGAATAAATTTAAAAGAATAATTGTAGAAAAAAATCACATACTAATCTAAAAAAGGAAAGGTATGTGGTTTTTGTATGATGGATTATATCAATGCATTCTGGGTTGGCGGTTTGGTATGTGCACTTGCACAGATTTTATTGGACCGGACAAAGATGCTTCCAGGACGTGTGATGGTTCTTTTGGTTTGCATCGGTGCAGCAATTAGCTTTTTTGGATGGTATGAACCCTTTGCAGAGTATGCGGGAGCCGGTGCAAACGTGCCTCTTTTGGGATATGGTAATATACTCATGAAGGGCGTCAAGGAAGCGATAGACAAAGATGGGTTTATTGGGTTATTTAAGGGCGGATTTACAAATGGGGCAGTAGGGTGCAGTGCAGCGCTCATTTTTGGATATCTTGCAAGCCTAATATTCCATTCTAAGGTGACAAAGGCATAGATATATTCAGGAAAGTTCTTCAAAATCTAAGCCAAAGTCGGAAAGAAGCTGGCGGACATAAAGATCCCATAGTTTATCCACACTTTTATCCATGACAAAGGTAGTAAATGCAGAGCCGGTTATACAGGTCACTTTGCCCTTTTCATAACGGATATTAAGGACAAGCGAACGGATGAAATTGTCTGCAACTTGGCAATCGGGATTTGCAGCAATTTTTTTTATCAGTTCTGGCGCCGCGTGGAGAACGACTTTGAATGAAACAGGGGTTTTCTTTCCTTTGATTAATTGAAAACAGAACGGACGAAGATCCTTCCAATAAGAAAATTCAATTGATTTTTCGCTGCTTTTCAGTTCTTCAAGTTCTTCCTGGCTATAAAAATCTTTCACTAGATGTCCATCAATGTGAAATGTGTTAAAAGTTGTGATCACTGCTTCCGCTGTCAAAAAACAATCAAATTTGTTAGACAGAAGCAGTGCATTCATAATATCTTTTGTCACTTTTATTTCCAAAGCATTCATAAAAATCCCCCAATATTGCGCAAAATCTTTCCAATTTGGTTCTTTTGCGCTGTTTCTAATCTGAATTAATCAGATTTATCCATTTTTTCTTTGAGTCTCTTGTAATCACTGTATTTCCACATAGATATTTTAAGTTTTCTGTAATCCTGCATATAAATTGATAGCGGCATTACAGCAGATACAAATTTAAAATTGGCAATGCTGGTAGTATTGACACGCTCAAATTCCTCGTAGGGCGCAAAAATCCTGCGAAGTTCACTGATGTCTTCTTCAACACTGACAAATTCACCGTTTGGAAGATACAGGGTACTTCCTTTTTCTTCTTGCAGCGCATACATAATATAATTTTTTGGAATATAGCTTACAGTATCATTTGTATGAACGGACACGGTTACAATATTGCCGACAACATTGCGATCTCCCAATAATAAATATTCTGGCAGTGGATCAGGAATGTAGGGTTTTTTGGCATGGATAACATAATCCGGCAGATTAGGAATCGCAGTATAATCAATTTTTGAGGAATATAATATCAAAGGGGCGCGATATCCCATCATGGTAAGCTGTTCGATGATTTCTTCAACAAGTCCTGGCCGAGAACACATATCCATAAAAATAATATTATATTTTAGTGGATTGATAAGAAAATGGTCCTTGTCACCATAGGAGTCTATGTACAGAATATTGGGTGTACCAGCTCTCTTGTCAGATTCTCTTGAGAGAAGGCGTTCAATATGTCTTCTGTCGGCTACATTATCATCACACACTGCTACATGCATGGTAAACGACACCCCTTTCGTTTGTATTATATATGATTATAAGAATATACGTTTTTATTCCAGTTTAATGTTTAACTCACCCATAGATACTTTGATTTCACTCATATCGCCATACAACGCATCGGTCTTTTCTAAAATGATAGGCATGGAAAAGTCTGTCTGAGAGCGCTGTTTTGAAAGAGAAAGAATTAAGTCCATCTGTTCGTCAGTAAGTCCATAATAATCATCACAAGCCCTAAGCGCTTCCTGGGTCTCCATAAGCTGTACGGCAAGTATATGAGCGCCGTTTTTTATAATTTCGCCATCTTCAAGCATACTATACAGTTCATCCCAGGTTCCCCAAAATGCTGCTGTAATATAAGGTTTTATTTCTCCATCTATATTTTCCAGAACATATTGTAAAGTTTCTGATTTCGCAAGCTCGACAATGGCTTCTGGTGCGTCTTTAAAAAAGTTCATTGCATCCTGATAGGGCATTTTTACGGATGTATCTTGAAATACAGCAATGATATACTTCTTGCCAAAGGTAATCGTGCCACGGCATCCCTGGCTGTTATTCATACAGTAATTTATGTTATCCCAAGAGTGTTCATAATTTAACTCTGGATATTCTCCGACTGTTACTGCATGAGCTACCGCCATAAAGATGCAACCATTATAAAGTTTTTGAGGGTTGATTTTTATTTTTTTGCAAACTTCATACATATAAATACCTTTTTAGAACCTGATTATATTTAGTATTCACTTGCCACCCACAATGCAGATTTAAAACCTCAATTTCAGCTATTATATCGAATATTGCGAACGCAGAATCCATTGAAACAAAAAGCGCAGCTTTTTGCAGATTGAGCGCGCTGGCGCTCA
>OFGR01002074.1_pt1 | contig 14103 bp, 14 predicted proteins | sample 1521811 | NCBI WGS metagenome assembly OFGR01 (sample SAMEA3504098, study PRJEB24116) | mouse gut metagenome | biome: mouse gut; feature: mouse-associated habitat; material: faeces | place: Denmark | collected 2011
CGCTATAATTCAGCATGATATTTGGATCCGAAGCATGACCGCCATTGGCTGTGACGGTGCAAGGGTTGTCTTCCCAAGCCATGATGCGCAGAGTAGAGCCGTGGGGCACATGGATACCTGCGCCGCCGGCTATGAAGCCGAGGGCGTCACCACCTTTGACCGACATAGAGCCTTCAACGGCGATTATCACATTGCCCGCAATCTCTATCGCAGTTCCTTTGCCGGGCTGCATCTCGATTTTCAGATTCTTGACATGATAGTAGGTGTTGCTTCCTGCACGTCCGAACTGAGCCTGTTTGGAGGATTCCCAACTGAAGACTTCGTTGTACTCGTAGCTCACGCCATCAACGTCAATAGCCCAAGATGGCGAGGATGATGCAAGGACAATCAGCATAATCAGCCATCGCCTGCATTTTTCCTGAATGAAATGTTTCATGATGTGATTTTTATTATAAATATGTGTTATTTTTAATTTTGCCAAGGCTCTTCTGATGACGGAAATTGGATATAATATTTGAAAAAAATAGCGTGAGAGCCGTACCTGCTGCTCTTCCTATTTACAGAGGCTCTCGCATTGCCTGTCACAGTAGAAAGAGCAACGCTAAGCCTCACGCTGTATGAAATAATGAACTGAGATTGCCTTCATGGGGCAATCTTCATTTGATTTTCATACACGAGATCTACCGTTGCTACATTCCTGACTGTGACAATGAATTTGCGAGATTCCTGTAAATCAAGAATTAGCGTAGAGTAAACGCTATTGTAGTTATGTCTTCATATCGATACGAGCTAATAATCGGCACACATAGCGATATGAAACTGTAAAATTAATACCAATCAAGCTTTTACCCAAGTAATTCCACATTTTTAACAATGGTCAAACTCGGCTCTTTCATTTAAAATTCTGGAGATATGCCTGCATGACCGGATTAGGCTGACTCCCACAGTAGGTGACAGCCCATGTTTTCAGTGTACCCAAAAAAGTTTTATCGGACAGCGATAATTCTAAAACATAAGATATGAAAAAAGGAGATTGCGTTTTACAATCTCCTTTTTTCATTGCGATTAATTTATAATTTAATACGCTTATTCTTCATATTTCTTCACAATCACAGTTGCATTGTGACCGCCGAAACCAAACGCATTTGAGAGCGCGGCACGTACGGTGCGCTTCTGTGCCTTGTTAAAGGTGAAGTTGAGAGTATAGTCGATATTTTCATCCTCGTCACCCTCTTCGTGATTGATTGTGGGAGGTACTATATCTTCTTGTACTGCTTTGATTGAGAACATAGCTTCCAAAGCACCGGTGGCTCCGAGAAGGTGACCTGTCATAGACTTGGTTGAGCTTATGTTGAGCTTGTGGGCTGCATCGCCAAACAATTCTACGATAGCCTTCACTTCCGATACATCACCAACAGGGGTCGAGGTACCGTGAACATTGATGTAGTCGATATCCTCAGGCTTCATGCCGGCATCATCAAGCGCCATCTGCATAGACAGCTTGGCACCAAGTCCGTCGGGATGGGTAGCTGTCAGATGGTAGGCATCAGCCGACATACCACCGCCCACTACCTCGGCATATATCTTGGCTCCGCGGGCTTTAGCATGTTCCAGTTCTTCAAGAACCAACACAGCCGAGCCTTCGCCCATTACAAATCCGTCGCGGCTTTTGCTGAACGGACGGGAAGCTGTTTCGGGGCTGTCGTTACGGGTTGACAATGCATGCATTGAGTTGAAACCACCTACACCTGCAGGGTATATAGCAGCTTCAGCACCACCGGTAACAAAAGCGTCGGCTTTACCCAGACGGATATAGTTGAACGCATCAATTATGGCATTGTTCGATGATGCACATGCCGATACCACACCGTAGTTAGGTCCGTGATAGCCATATTCCATAGAGATGTGACCCGATGCTATGTCGGCAATCATCTTAGGAATAAAGAACGGATTGTACTTGGGGCCGTTTTCCTTATTCAAGGCATAATATCCGGCTTCCTCTTCAAATGTGTGCAAACCGCCGATACCGGCAGCCACAATCACACCTATACGATTGCGGTCAACGCCTTCATATTGCTCCAGACCGCTATCTGCCACAGCCTCACGGGCTGCTACGAGGGCATACTGGGCATACAAGTCAAGCGTACGCAGTTTCTTGCGGTCAGTGATGTGTTCTGAGGCATTGAAATTCTTTACCTCACATGCAAACTGCGTTTTGAACTTGGAGGCGTCGAAATGAGTGATAGGACCGGCACCACTCTTTCCGGCTTTGGCGGCTTCCCATGTGGTTGCCACGTCATTGCCGAGCGGAGTTATGGCACCGAGACCGGTCACAACTACTCTTTTTAATTCCATTCTGAGTTATTGAGTGATAATTAAAAGCGGGTTAAGCGAGGAGAGAAGCTTAATTTGATGGGGATGAAACCGCCCCCGATTAGTTCTGGGCAGCTTCGATAAATGCGATAGCGTCACCTACAGTGGCGATGCCTTCAGCCTTATCATCGGGAATTGTGATGCCAAATTCTTTTTCAAACTCCATGATGAGCTCTACAGTGTCAAGGCTATCAGCACCGAGATCAGTGGTGAATGCTGCAGTTTCTGTAACTTCGTTTTCGTCTACACCAAGTTTGTCTACGATGATAGCTTTAACGCGTGATGCAATTTCTGACATAGTTTTGATTTTTTATAATTAATAAATTCAATTTGCGGTGCAAAGTAAGCAATTTTAATGCAAACAATCAAACTTTCAGGTCATAAAGTTTCACCACTCCACCATGCTACATACGTTTTTTTATTCGCATGACACACTTTTCAATTCACAATGTCGATATTTTCAACGGCCCGGCGAACAATATTAGCTAATTTTGCATTATACGATTGTGGGATTCCACACATAATAATATTTATACCGTTTTCAACACATTTATAGTTATTTCATAACATGAAATTCAAATCATTCATCTACACCGCTTCTCTCGCAACAGCCCTATCCATCGGGTTCATCGCATGCAATGGCAACAATAACTCATCGGCCGACAACAGTTCAACATCGGATATAACCAACTTCCGATTCAATGAGAACATCAAATCGGCAAGCCGATGTTATAATATAACCTCTGACGACTTCAACTGCTACCTAACCATAACCACATCCGTACAATGGCCTGAAAAAATCGCCGAGTACGACATAAGCCACCTCAGGGATACCATAATAGCCCTCACATACCCAAATTCAAAAACCACCGATATAGACAAAGCCATAATTGGATTCGTCGACGACTACGCTACATATCAACTTGGTTCCGAAGCCAAACGCATCGACTCCATACCCTCCGGAGCTGACGACACCCGGATTTACAACTCCGACGTCCGTCTTACATTAGCCGAAATCACCCCACAGACCGCCACATATTCCGTAGATTTCAGCACTTATCTTGGCGGTGCGCACCCCAACTCCGGCTCACAACCCTTCACTTACCTGCTCAAGGACGCGAAAATCATAGATATAGACTGGCTGTTCACACCCGGTTACCAAGACACACTCATCCCGATATTGCAGGATGCTGTAGCCCAAAGCGCCGGCATCACAAAGTCCGAGATGTTCGAATCCATGTTATCCAACTCATTCCCTGTCTCTGACAATGTTTACATTCTCAATGGAACCATAATATTCCATTACAACCCCTACATACTTCTCCCCCACTCCTACGGACAGATTGACGCATCGGTAAGTCCGTACCTGGTGCGCGACATCCTCACCCCGCAAGCCAAAGCGCTCCTGCTCGACTAAGATACCTATATAGATTATAAACACAACACGACCACGGCAATAGTGTATTAAGCACCGTAAGCCGTGGTCGTGCCGTATTATCTATTATCGGGTTTACCGCAATAAATATATCAATAGAATTTACGTATGCCCATTACCTCGCGAGCCTCGCGCAATGTTGCCGCCGCACGTTCGCGTGCGCGTTCAGCACCTTGACGCAATACCCTGCCGATATAAGCATCATCATTGCGTATATCCAGAATACGTTCGCGGATAGGCAACGTTATCTTCAATATATCCTCGGCAAGCTGCTTCTTCAAAACCCCATATCTAATCGAGCAATCAGCATAGGCATCCTTGAAATGTTGCAGCACATCCGGAGCCGAAGTCAGTTCCATAAGCGTAAACAGATTCTGCACCGGTTCCGACACTGGCGAATTAGGCTCTTTGGGGCCCTCATCCGTCACAGCACGCATCACTTTCTTTCTCAACACCTTCTCTTCGTCAATCAGATATATGCAGTTGCCTTCGCTCTTGCCCATCTTTCCTGAACCGTCAAGCCCCGGCACCTTCACCGGCTTACCGCCGAAATCAAAGTTTGTAGGCTCGGGGAACAGCTCCACGCCATAGAACGAGTTAAAGCGACGGGCAAAACGTCGGGTCAACTCTAGATGCTGCTCCTGATCCTTTCCCACAGGCACCTTATGCGCCTTCTGTATCAATATATCCACAGCCATAAGCGTAGGATAGGTAAGCAATCCAGCATTGACACGCTTATTGGAATCCGTACCTATGATTTCGCTCTCTATATTGTCACTGTCGCTACGTATTCCCAAAGCCTTGCGTGCCTTGTCCTTGAACGATGCCGTGCGCATAAGCTCACCGATTCCCACATGCATATTGAGCAACAGATATAGCTCCGACACCTCAGGCACATCGCTCTGGACGAAAATGGTCGACTTCTCGGGATCAAGACCGGCGGCAAGATACTCCGTAACGATATTCTTCACATTCTCATGGAGCAACTTCGGGTCGGGAGCAGTGGTCAACGCATGCAAATCAGCTATAAAGAACATATTATCGTACACATCGCTATCCTGCATGCGCACAAACTTGCTCAATGCGCCGAAATAATTGCCCAGATGCAGATTTCCCGTGGCGCGTATGCCACTAAGCACTATTTCCTTACCTTCTTCTTTCATAATCAATATTTAAAATCTGTAACCTATCACACCGTGTAGGTTGTAATTATGTATATTGGGATTTATTATACCATTTTCGCGCGCGCTGTTCTTGATTCCGATCTGGAACTTGCATCCCACCACCAGATGGGGTCCGAAATTAAGCGACGTACCGAGATGCACACCGAGGTCACCTCGGTTAAAACTGTTTATGAACGTTTCCCGCGAATGAAAATATCCGGTCTTGATATTCACCACCTGCGGCACCAGTTCCTCCATTTCATTGATATCGGCGCGATATATACGCTGTTTCTGCGTGCCGCCTATACCGTAGGCGTAGTACATACCCGCATCCACATTCCAGCGCACACTCTTTGCCACATTGAACCGGAAACTCATGAACACCGGGATATTCACATAATAAAACCGATTGTCCACAAACACCGCGCTCATGCTCATGTTATCCGACCCGAGCACAGCCATATCTATATTATAATTATTGAGCAGCAGATCCAGCTCTGTACCGAAACCGAGATAATTGCGGAAGCCGAACACAGCCCTCGCGCCAACGCCCAACGAATACCCCATATTCACATTCAGATTCTGAATCTGGGGAAAACATCCGCGATAATTCTGCGTCACCGACGAACCACCGCCGAGCGCATGCACATCCACCTCTATAAACTTCGAGGGAGCGGAATAGTCCACAAATCGTGCCGACGCATCCTCTACAACCACGCTCATAACGGCAAGTACCGTCATCGCCAATACATATAATCTTAGCTTCATAACGCTTCCAGTTACTTATTCACAGCAAAGTTAAGCAATTTTATCAACTATACGGCAAAAAACACACACCGCCATGCACAATAATATTACACGCCCATTTTTATTCCTTTTTATTTTGACATAACGCACCGTTGTTTTAACTTTGTCACCCGTAACCGCTATACTTGTGAATATGCAAATATCTCGAAAAAAACTATGGATGTCCTCGCGCGACTACATTTTCATCGCATTCGGCATCCTTCTCTACGCCTTTGGCTTCTCAGCATTCATTTTTCAGGAAAAAGTGGTTATCGGAGGGGTGGCAGGTATCGGCACCATCATCTTCCTGTTGTCAGAACACTGGTTCGGCTATGGCATTCCGGTCGCCATATCGCAGTTTGTTGTCAACATGGTATTGCTATCCTTGGCTTATCGCATTGTCGGCAAGCAGTTTGTCCTGCGCACAATATTTGGGGTTGTCCTGATTTCTCTTTTCATCGGATTCCTCACACCAATGTTCAACAGTCCATTGGTCGATGGCCAGCCATTCATGAACGTAATCATCGGGGCACTCATGTGCGGCATTGGATTGGGGCTGTCATTCACGCACAACGGTAGCACAGGCGGCACCGACATCGTCGCAGCCATGGTATCCAAACGCTCCAATGTCAGCATCGGACGCACCATGATTTACGTCGACATGTGCATCATATCATCATCCTACTTCATCGTCCACCAGATTGACACCGTAGTCTACGGCTTCATCGTACTCGTCATAGTGGCATTGATGACCGATATGATTATCAACACCAACCGTCAAGCCGTCCAGTTCACGATATTCTCACCGCATTGGGAAGAAATAGCCACCGCCATCAACAACGAGGCCAATCGCGGCTGTACCGTCATCAACGGCATGGGATGGTACTCCAAACAAGAGGTGAAGGTGCTCCTGGTCATGTGCCGTAAAATCGAATCCGTGACCATATTCCGCATCATTAAAAGCATCGACGAAAACGCCTTCATCACGCAAGCCAACGTCAACGGAGTCTACGGCAAAGGCTTCGATGCCATGAAGCTGAAAGTGACCCCGCACCACACCAACCATACGGTTCATAATACCGACACACCGGTCAAGACTTCCGACAGCAAATAACGTGGCGGACAACTATCTCGAACGAAAAATGGAGGACTACCGCAGCGGCCGCACAGCCACTGCGCCTAAACGCACCGGCACATCACCATCACGCGCCAACGACTGCCGCTTGTCCGTAACCCTGCCGGCTCGCATATTTGTCATCGACGGCACCGACTCACCATGCGCCGCCATCATACGCACACTCCGCAAAGCCGGATGCCAAGTGGCATTCTCCTCCGCCGACACACGGGCAGGCAATCTCCTGGCGCAATCCACCGGTTCGCAATTCCACCCCATCCCGAAAGACGACGATAGCCGAATCCCAATATGCCATAAACAAATGGGGCGGCATCGACGCTCTGATTAACACCCGTCGGGAACTCCCCGCCGTCATACATCAATTTCTGAACGAACACCACATCCCGCACCTGACACTTAACGCCACTCAGGTCACACCCGACACCTTAGCAGGCATGAGCCTGATTTCGCTTACCCTCTTGGCGGAAAAGCAACCCCTCAAATAATCCTTACTCTCGTTATTTCAACCTGTATTGCCCCTTCTTGGCTGTTCTGGAACCATAAGCCACCGCATGACGTGTACACGCATGGTAGCACCCCAGACACATTGCGCAATTATCGCCCCAGCAAGGTCTCCCATCCACCATCTCGATATTACTCAGCGGACAAACCTTGGCACATCCGCCGCAACCCACACACTCTCCGGTAGCATGCAGCGGCTTGGGCGACATCATGTATCGCATGAACAACGGATACACCACACGCGTCTTCAGCCACGCGCACTTCCCCTTCAACACATCATCTATCGGCGACGCGCACTTTATAGCACGTGCCACACGGCGCACCCTTTCGGACATAGCTTGTAACTTTCCAGTCTCCACATCAGCCGTATCAACGTCAAATCCGGGCAACAGCACATAAGTATTCGGCATAGTCACCGAATGCGCCGCCACGCCGCGCCAACCGCGCCGACGCATCTCCTTGCGCCACATTTCATGCGTCAGCCCCGTATCATCGCCACACGTACACACCATATAATGCTTCACATCTGCGACCTCACCACGCAACTCCACATGGCGCATAAAACGGCGCATCACCGGCGGCACGCCCCACGAATGCACGGGAAACATCCACACCACACGCTCGTCAGCACCTATATCATACGACATGCGCTGATCCTTCGCACCCACCATCACCACACTATCACCAAGCAGCCCGGCAAGCAACCCGGCTACACGCTTGGTGTTTCCCGTACCTGAAAAGCAGAATATCATCGTATGGTCACCTGTGTAGCTCCGTAGCCATATTCTCTGAACGAAGCGTCCTGCACATCATTACCCTTGTATCGGTGATTCAGTTCCTTCATTATCGCATTGCGCAGCACACCCTCACCCTTACCGTGGATAAATACTATCTTCTGACCCTTGTTCTTGCGGTTCTCATCCATCACGCGGCTGAACTCATCCACTTGCAGATTCAGCATATCCGCGTTCGACAGTCCTCGGGTGCTGTCCACCAACTCGGCGATATGAAGGTCCACTACTATCACATCACCCCTGCGGTCCTGCTTGCTGCGGCGTTTCACCACCCTCTTGCGCGGAGCCGGCACATCCTTTTTCGACCGCAACGCCGTTTCAATACGCTCTCCGTCTATCGGCTTGACCTTATTCACTATCTCGAATGCTATCACGGGCACATCGAAATACATATTCTCCTTGAAGCAATGCAACTTCGCAAATTTCGTAGTGTCCACCCGCAACTCCACTGAAGCCGGTCTTTTCAAACCGAATCCCTTATCGCGCTTGAATGCTATGTATTGTATGGCGACACGCTCCATACCGGGCAGATCCTCTCTGCCCACTTCGCCTATAAACACCTGAATGTTCGGCTCCACTATTCCTGCATAACGCGTCGTCCACTCATTCGAGTCATCGCTGCGTGTCAGATACGAGAAATACAGGAAATAATTCGAGTCATTCACCAGATATGTATCAAAACTCGTGGCGGACAGTTGCTTCAGGTCATGGGCTTCGTAGCCCAGCACCACATTAAGCTTCTCCCCTTCCGGAGTCTCCTCTATAGGCATCTCGTCAACCACCGGAACAGCTGCAGCCACAACCTCCTTGGTCACCGCCGCCGGCTGGTTCATGAGCACCCGCCTGGACCGGGAGAAGGCGGAGGAGGAGGCCGCGGCCCTGGCGGAGGAGACCGCCCCGGCGGAGGAGATGGTCCCCAACGCCGCGGACTATTACAAGGATATCAACAACGTCTACAGCCTTCTGACAGTGGACCCCATCGAGATGGCCTTCGGCTACAGCCTTCTCCCCATGGTGGATGAGAACAACGGCGGCAAGCTCATCGGGCGCAACGCCCTCTTCCGCCGGCAGTACGCCCAGGATATGGGCGTTGTCATCCCCTCCATCCGCTTCCACGACTCCTCCGCACTGGGCACCAACCAGTACGTCATCAAGATCAAGGGCGAGGAGGTGGCCCGGGGGGAGATCCTGGTGGACTACTTCCTGGCCCTGGAGCCGGCCAATCCCACCGGGGAGATCGACGGCATTGAGACCGTGGAGCCAGCCTACGGCATCCCCTCCCGGTGGATTCTGCCGGAGAACAAGGAGATGGCCGAGATCTACGGCTATACGGTCATTGACCCCCTGAGCGTCATGCAGACCCACTTGAGCGAGGTCATCCGCTCCCACGCCCATGAGCTGCTGGGCCGGGCGGAGGTGATCCAGCTGGTGGAGAACCTCAAGCGCACCTCTCCGGAGGTGGTGGAGGAGACGGTGCCTGCGCTGCTCTCCTACGCCCAGCTGGAGCGCATTCTCCGCAACCTCCTGCGGGAGGGGGTCCCCATCCGGGATCTGGGCACCATCCTGGAGACCGCCGGCACGGCCCTGGCCACCACCAAGGACCTGGATATGGTCAGCGAGAATATCCGCGCCGCCCTGGCCCGCACCATCACCCGCCGCTTCTGCGAGCACGGGCAGCTGCGGGTGGTCACCCTGGACGCGGAGGTGGAGAAGCGGATTATCGCCTCCCTCACCAAGAACGAGCAGGGCATTTATTTGGCAATGGGTCCCGACCTGATGCAGCACATTGTAAGCCAGCTGGGCGATCAGATGAAGAAGTTCAGCGACCTGTCCCAGACGCCCATCGTGCTGACCAGTCAGATCATTCGCGTGTACCTGAGCCGTATGCTGGCCCAGTTCTATCCCAGCCTGTATGTGCTGTCCTTCAATGAGATCACCAACGACGTACAGATTCAAGCCATCGGCAATATCACATCCCCCCGTGCGGACAGCGCGGCGCGGAAGGTGGTGGCCTCATGAGTGGGGCAAAGGCGCACTATACGGAAGCGGAAATTGAGCAGATTCCCACCCAGGAGCTGCTGCTGCTGTACAAAAGCACCGGCCTGGAGGAGCTGAAGTGGCCTCTGGTCCTGCGGTATACGGGGCTGGTCAAAAGCATCGCCCTGCAAATCCGGGGCGTCTACAGCAGCTTTGCCCAGGTGGACGACATCATCCAGGAGGGCTTGCTGGCTCTGGTCAGCGCCTTGGAGAAGTACGACCCGGAGAAGGAGACCAAGTTTGAAACGTATGTCTCCAAGCGGGTCCGGGGCAGCGTCATTGACCTGGCCCGGCGGCAGGACTGGGTCCCGCGGAGTGTGCGCCGGAAGGCAAAGGAGATGGACCAGGCCAGCAGTGAGCTGTTCAACCAGCTCGGCCGCTCCCCCACGGACGAGGAGATGGCCCGGAAAATGGGCATTTCCCAGGAAAAATACCAGGAGGAGCTGTCCCAGACCGCCCTGTGCAACGTCCTCTCCCTGGACTCCCTCTTTGAGGAGTGGGAGCAGGGTCCCCTGGGAATCCCGGACGCGGACGAGGGCGACCGGCCGGAGGAATCCCTGCTCCGGCAGGAGCTTCTGGGGGCGCTGACCCAGGGCATCCAGTCCCTGCGGGAGAACGAACAGATGGTACTGTCTCTCTACTATGAAAAAAACCTGAATATGAAAGAAATCGCCCAGGTGATGGATGTGAGCAAGCCGCGGGTTTCCCAGATTCACACCAAGGCGATCCAGCGGCTGCGGGACTACATGCAGCGCTATATGGAGGGGAATCACTGATGTTTAAAGGCTTTTACAATTTGACCTCCGGGATGCTCTCCCAGGGGAGGCGGCTGGATGTGGTGGCGAACAACATGACCAATATCAGTACGCCCGGCTATAAGTCCGACCACTATACGGACAGCACCTTTGACGAGGCGCTGTACGTGCGGATTGGCAATAAGAACCGGTTGAGCGACGCGGAGATGGGGGAGATCAACCATATCCTGGCCCCCAGCCAGCTCTATACCGATTACACCCAGGGGACCTATGAGGAGACGGAGCTTTCCCTGGACTTTGCCATCCAGGGGGAGGGCTTCTTCGCCATTCAGGGCGCGGACGGCGGCGTGTCCTACACCCGGTCCGGCAGCTTCATTCTGGACAATGACCGGTATCTGTACCTGACCAATCAGGGCCGGGTGCTGGACAATCAGGGAAACCCCATCCAGCTCTACACCGACCACATCAAAGCCGATAAAGACGGAAATCTTTACAGCGAGGAGGACGGCGCATATCTGGGCACCTTAGGGGTGTACGCCTTTGAGGACAACGGCGAGCTGGAGCGCAACGACCAGGGCCTGTTTGTGGGCGACGGCGCGCAGCTCAGTCAGGATTTCAAGATCATGCACAAGTGGGTGGAGCGCTCCAACACGGACCTCATCAGCGAGATGGTGAAGATGATGTCCGCCCAGCGTGCCCTTCAGAGCGCGGGCCAGATGCTGAAGATTTACGATCAGGTGATGAACCACGCCACCAACGACCTGGGCAGGATGTAATAGAGGGGGATAAACAGCCATGAATATGTCCTTTTGGAATGCGGCGGTAGGCGCCCAGCAGCAGATGCTTCGGATGCAGGTCCAGGGCAACAATATCGCCAATGTGAACACCAGCGGCTACAAGGCGGAGGTGGCCACCTTTGCGGAATTGATGTTCCGGGATGTGGAGGGCATCGACGGGGAGCGTCTGCCCAAGGGCACCGGCACCTATATGACCAAGGCGACCACCAATTACACCACCCGCGCCATCATGGGCAGCGACCGGGAGCTGGATTTCGCCATCGAGGGCAACGGCTTTTTCGGCCTGTACGACCCCAGCGACGGGGAGATTTCCTTCACACGGGACGGCTCCTTTACCATCACCCAGTTCTTCCTGCCCCCCGACGAGAACGCGGAGCCAGGCCCCGACGGAGAGGACCCGGAGCCTACGGAGGTCTGGCGGCTGTCCGACGGCGACGGCCGGTTTGTGCTGGACGCCTGGGGCAACTTCATCACCGTGGACCCCATGGAGGAGGGAGCGTATAACCTGGACAACCTGAACATTGGCGTGTTCGACTTCCAGATTTATGACGGCAAGCTCCACGCCGACGACAGCCGGTTTATCCCCATCGACAAGAACGGCGGTGTCCGGGTAGGCAGCGGCACGGTGCGTCAGGGGATGCTGGAGATGTCCAACGTGGACCTGGGGACCGAGCTGGTGAAGGTGATCGAGGCCCAGCGGGCCTACGGCGTGGCCCTGAAGATGGTAATGACCTCGGACGAGATCGAGCAGACCATTAACGGATTAAGATAATTTATTAAGAGAGGCGGAGATATGGATGAATCTGAACAGTTATGACCAGCTCAATTCGCTGGAAATCGACACGTTGAAAGAGATTGGCAGCATCGGTACCGGAAACGCCGCCACCTCTCTGTCGCAAATTTTAGGAAAAGCCGTCCGCATCACCTTGCCGGAAGTGCGTATCATGGAGTATAATGAAGCCATCGAGTGGATTGGCGGTCCGGAGACCGTGACGGCCGGTGTGCTGGTGAAGATGGGCGGACAGCTCAACGGCATTATGCTCTCGGTGCAGCAGCTGGATTTCGTGAACATGGTGCTGGACAGTATGCTGGGCACCCATATCGAGGATTACAGCCAGCTGGACGAGATGGGCCGCTCCGCGCTGATCGAGATCGGCAATATCATGATCTCCACCTTCATCAACGCCTTGAGCAGCCTGGCAAACATTTCGGTGGATTTGACCGTGCCGGCCTTTGCCCTGGATATGCAGGGAGCCATCCTTGCAGTCCCCATGGCGGAGTACGGCGGCGCTTCGGATTATATCATGACCATTGGCGGCAATCTGAGCTGTGAAGGGCGCGAGATGCCCTGCCGTCTGCTTCTGTCGCCAGATATTCGTTCTCTGAATTTCTTGCTAAGGAAGCTGGGCGTATAATTATGACGGCGAAAAAGATAACAGTTGGAATCGCAGATATGAAACTGGCCCAACGGGAGGGAATCCTCATCACCTATGCCCTTGGCTCCTGTATCGGGGTTTGCTTCCATGACCCGGTGGCCAAGGTGGGGGCGCTGCTGCACATCATGCTCCCCCTGAATATGGAGGCCGGGCGGAAGAACACGCTGAAGTACGCGGACACCGGCATCCGGGAGACGCTGCGCCAGATGGAGTCAAAGGGGGCCTCCCGGTCGCGGATCACGGCGAAGATTGCCGGAGGCGCCAAGATGTTTGAGGTGAGCGGAAGCAACGGCCTGGGTAACATCGGCCAGCGGAATATCGAGAGTGTGAAAGCGACTTTACGACGGGAGAATATCCGTCTGCTGGCGGAGCATACGGGAGGGACCGTGGCCCGGACCCTGCTGTTCGATGTGGTTTCCGGCCAGGGATGTATCCGCTCCTACGGACACGAGGATATTATTTTCTAGTCTGGACGGACGAAATTTAGAAAGGTTAGGAGTGTCACCGATGGCAGAGAAGCACAAGAACGAAATCCTTTTGGAATCGGGTACCAATGAGATCGAGATTTTGGAGTTTACGATCAACGAAAATCTCTATGGGATCAACGTGGCAAAGGTGCGGGAGATCATTATGGCCGCTCCTGTCAAGTCGATGCCCCATGCCCACCCGGCGGTGGAGGGCATTTTCAAGCCGCGGGACATCGTGGAGACGGTGATCGACCTGCCCTTCTATCTCAGCGGAGAGCACCAGGAGCATACCTCCCGCGATCTGTTCATCGTGACCAACTTCAATAAAATGTTCATCGCGTTCCGGGTCCACACTGTCGTGGGGATCAGCCGCATTTCCTGGACGGACATTCAGAAGCCGGATAAGACGGTTTCCGGCGGCGCC
>OFGR01002076.1_pt1 | contig 14088 bp, 15 predicted proteins | sample 1521811 | NCBI WGS metagenome assembly OFGR01 (sample SAMEA3504098, study PRJEB24116) | mouse gut metagenome | biome: mouse gut; feature: mouse-associated habitat; material: faeces | place: Denmark | collected 2011
CCGGGATTTCGTTGAGCACCCACTTAGAACCCTCTTTATGCGCCAGAGTTTGGAACGGGCCAAGTTCTAATTTTACAGCTTGTATTTTTGTTTCTTTTCCAGGAGCAACATCAATTGTAAATTCGGTAAGACTATTATAGGTATACATTCTAATTGCACCAAAAGGAGTAGCAAAGGAACAGCTTCCATTTTGATCTTGAAATGATACCGTACCAGTTACAGAATATAAATCATCACCTGTAAAAAGCGATAATGTTATAGTTCTTTCTTTTTTTCCAAATCGTGCAAATTCAAGACGTTGCATTATGTTAGCATATACACTATCTGATGTATTAGTAATTTTGAGACCATCATTTTCTAAAGTTATTTTAAAATTTCCAGCAGCTGTCCACCTATCAATATGGTATTGATTAAAGCTATTTATTATATATTCCGTTGCTCCTCTTTGATTTACAGGATTACCAAAATACCAGTTATCCAGCAAATTCCGATTGCAAAACTGCTTGTAATGCTCCGCAATCGTTTCGTCACTGTCCGGCATTTTCAGATTACCGGCGTTCAGCAGCTTTGGAAGATCGCCAATAGCAATTACTCCGGTTCCTTCGGCTGCTGAATGTGCCAGCAATATATCTGATAATGCGGGGGTATTCATATGTGCTAATTTATCAATTCCAATACTCATTTTTCGCTTGCTCCCTTCAAATAACAAACTGTGATTTTTAGGGGGCAGCCCTTACTTTTGTTTCACTTTTATTTTACAGATTTGAATCAAATATGATTCTTGCGTTACTATCATCGTTCGCAAGCAGTCGATACAATTTCCCCTTGGTAAGCGTGCCTGATGTCTTCACACCTAGAAGTATTGGAGAAACAACACCGCTGCGAAAAACAGAAATTCCGGTTACAGGAAGTTTTTCGCCGTTCTCACTTTCCAAGTAGAACGAACCACGATAGGACACAGCCGGATATGATCTCATATTCGGTATCTGAACCTCAATTTCTACCAGGGTGTTGGTGTTATTGGTTGTTCCCTGTCCGAAATATGCAATAGAATTACCGATAGCATTAGCAGCGTAAAAATATCGCTGACATTTCAGCAGCTCCAAGGCGTAATTTGGATGCGGGTCATTGAGTACCCAGGTGTTTCCTTCCCTGTGAGCCAGAGTTTGAAATGGGCCGGGTTCAAGTTTCCATCTATGAATTATGATTTCGTCTCCTGCTACAGCTGCCGGATGATCAATTTTAGCTATCAATTTACTTAGATTTGATAATGTTGCTGTTACAGAGGTCAATTCCCAATCATCCGATGCAGGAATATCTACTGCTTTAATTGAGGAATCATGTGCTCTGCCGATTACCAGGCGAAATCCGTTATTTCCTTTTGTCAACGCGCTCAATGTAACAACATCGCCATCCTTTACCGAACGGTCTATTATCTGAAAGACGTTGGAGTATGTCGTGCTGCTGGAAACTAATCGTACACCCTGATCAATCGCATGAGCAGTAAGACCGCCGCAGCGGTAACGATCCAGACCATAACCAGAAGTCCATGACGTTACACCGCGCTGATTGATTGAAAAATCAGCGTTATCAATTAAATTTCCACTACCAATCTGCTGCAACCGTCGGTTAATACTTGTAACTCCATCCGGCATCAAGAGTTTATCAGCCGGTAAAATCTGCGGTAAAAGTGAAGCGGGAAGCTGGGCTGTCTCCGTTCCCTTATTAACAAGGAAATTAGTTACCCCCCCCCCGTTCAAAATATCGACTTTTGGCAGTTCATAACTTTTGATTGCCATTATTTTTCCTCCTTTCAGCGCACAGAAAGATGTGTCGGATGCGAAAATTCTGACACATTATGTGCGCTTATTTTTTTATCAATACTGGATGCCAATGCGTTAATTTGAGCTTCCAGTGCAGCGGTATCTTTTCGTGTGATGAGCGGCTTACATGCAAGGATTTGCTCACCGTCCTGTGTGGTTAAAACTCTGCCGTCATGCGTTTCAATCGGCGTGGTAACTTCTCCCGCAAAGATCTCATTTTTGAAATCCGCAATCGACTGAATGACCGCCTGCAATTCCAGCCCGGACGGACCGGCAACGTTCCCGCCACCTAACATATTCAGTCACTTCCTTTCCTGATTTTCCGCACGGCCTGAAGCGCTGCGCCGTCCGATGTCGTAATTTCTTCGCCGTCCTGATTACACAACGTTGTCGGAATTTCACCTGAAAAAATATCAATGTATAACTGTGCCATAGCAGCATCGTAATCCGACTGATTCACTTTCTTTTTATCCAGCGCTGCAATATCCTCTGACGCTGCCTGTGCAACGCTGCCGATCAAAGCCGTAAGCCGCTGCACCGCAGTTTTCAGGGAAAACATTTTTGTCAGCTTGCTCATAGCCTGCTCACCTCCAAAGGCTTATGCATTTTCAGATGGCCCGAGCACTTCATCCAGCATTGCATTGATTTCTTCATCAGTGGCAACCTGAAAGATTGACGTTTCTACACCGTTGATTTTGATATTGCCAGGGGTATCGCTGGGTTCAACTTTGGTTGCGCCCTCTGCGATTGCGTCCAGCTTGGCCTTGTCCGTATCGGTGTAATCGTTCGCGGACAGCTCCTTGCCGTCCTCTTTCAGCACAAAGCCGGAAGTGTCAAGAAATCCTGACATTGCATCGTACTTGTATGCTTCACCAGATTTCACCACTGCGACATTTGTCCCGGCAGGGTAGTCCTTGCCCGCCCCCTCCAAAAAGTCCTCTGTCGTAGTGAATGCATCCGTTACGTTGAACAACAGCCCTTCGCTGGCCTTCGTCAGTTCGGGCAGATCGGCAAAGGCTACGCTGCCTGCCGGATGAAAGGCAGCTGCAACCTGCGCTTTGATTTTGTTGTTCAGCTGTTCCGTGAGCGTCCGCAAATGCCCAACTTTTGCTACTTTGTCATTCAGTTCTGCCATTGTGTGTTTCCTCCGTTTGAATTTATTTGTTCTCCGGGGTAAGTACCCCGGTCAACATCTCGTTTACTTCGGCTTCGGTGGCCGCATTGACGGATAATGTACCGTCACGGGTCACGTTCAGGCCGCTACCGACTTTTACACCGCCGAGCGTGTTTTCGGTGGCAGGCGGCAGCGTGAAAGTGCCGCTCCCCGTGTTTCCATCTCCTACTGCGAAATAGCCGGACGCGTCCCCCGTCAGGTTCAGCACCGCCGGGATCGGTTCGGCTGGAACGGCTTTCGACCAAATCCGCAGCACTCCATCCAGCGTTTCACAGACCGGAGAGAGGCCATAATACCCGGCACGCTCCGCACTTTCCGGCGGGTAAAACAGCTGTGGAATCAGCTTAGCCGTTACACTTTCCACGGGGATATCTGCACGATAAGCATAAGCGCCGCCGTCCGGGTTATCCTGCCAGCCGTCCGCCGGTATGGTAATGGGAAGCTGACGGGTTCCAAGCGCGTCAATCAGAATCCCCAAATCCTGATAGGTGACAAGCCCGGCAGGCGCAGTTACATAAGCGTTGATCTCATTCGAGAGAATAAGCGTCAGCGGAAAATTAAACGTGCTGGGCGGATACATCGGGTTATACGCCGGAATAGCCTGCCGATAATCTCCAAGCGTGCCGTAAATCAGATCAGTTTCTTCACCGGTTTCCGGGTCTTCCGTGAAGACCATAAACTCCGATAAATAAAAGGTGTTTACCTCCGGATGCTCCGCATTGGAAAACTGGATCGTAAAGAAAAACCGGTCGTTCTCGTGCCTGCGGCCGCAGACTGCGCCGTCCGTCACGAAAGAAAGCAGCTCGTGCACATCTGCAAGGTTGGTGTTTTCGTCCACTTTGCCGCTGCCAAAAGCAACGCGGGTAATCTTAAAAGGTAGTTCCAATGCAAGGCACGCCGCCATAACGGCAAGGCCGTGCGTGGTAGGTTTATAAGCCTGATCCATTGGCTATCAGCTCCCTTCTGGTGGGTTCATAATGATGGTGCAAACACTTCCATTCCGCTGGATGCTGAACGGCGGCGGGTTCTGCGGTATTGTATGCACCGCATGAATTCCGGCATTGCCACCCACATGGAGCGTACTTGCAAAATCCGGTTTATACGGCGCTTCCGGAGCGCTCGTTTGCGTGTGCATCCCGGCAGTACCTCCAATATGCAGGGACTGCCGAAAATCGTAGGTATTCGGCTTTCCTGGAATGCCAAGCTCTGCGAGCGTACCGACTGCACCGCCAAGATAAAGAGTTGCGGGCGGAAGGTCGATTGTATAGTCAACACTGTCCAGATGAGAACGGAGATTCTTGTAATAATTCAGCCGCTGCAATACGCGCCGCTGTTTATCTAAATCCCCATTACTTCCCGTGGCATTGATTTCCAGCTTAAAATAATACGGCCTGCCCCCGTACTCAAACCATTCTTTTACTGCAGAGTTTGGATAAATTGCAGAGATAGCAGTTTCAACCGCTGCTTTCGTTCCAAGCATCCGATGAACGCGCCAGCTGTCTTTCAATGTACGGCGTTTTTCTTCCAGGGAATAATCCCCATCCCACCAGTCAACCTTAAAATCATAGGCAAGGATATCAAGCAGTTCTTCATCCAAATTATCAATATTGGGATAGATTAACAAACGTCTGATTTCCTCCGGGCGGCGGGAAAGCGTTTCTGCTGCTAAAGCTCCAAGCGCCTGTATTGTTTCATCCCATCCGATGCCAACCGGTAGCGTCCGCATCAGGTTTTCCGCTGTAATACCGTGCGGATCATTCATCCTCATAGCCCCCGTTCACAATCGAAACGGTACCAACTTCTGCAAGCTGCGGGACCGTCTCCGGGTATTTATATTCCCATCCCAGTGCAAGCGTACCATCCCGCAGGGATGTAAATACCGGTTCCCGTATTTCTACGCGTTTTACGCCCGTTTGCATCAATAAACTAATCAGATAAGAAGGATTGATATCCCGTCCAAGTTTTGCGCTCTGCCATTTTATATATTGCTGTACAGCGGCGTCAATCCTTGCACGAATCGCCGCAGAACCAACCGTTTTTGTGTCGTGCATCCAATAACTAAAATCAATATTATATGGCATAATTTCCGGTTCACCCATGCACACAAGGTCGGTTAAGGGACGCACATTATCCGGGTTACAGGCGTTATATACAGAGGCTTTCATCTCCTCATTTGCCGGGCTTCCGTCCTTCATAAGGATATAAATATAAACCGTAGCCGGAGTGGGTGAATTAGCTACAACATCTGCTATTTCAGAGGATGCGCGTTTTGCATGATAGATGTAATTACCAACCCCGCCCGCCGTGCTGTAACCATCCATACTGGCACGCATCAGATTATAAAACGCTTCATCGTCCAGCCGGTCGGAACCGCCGCCGCTCACGGTAATATTTTCGCAGTGGTTATAGTAATCATACAGGTCAACCAGCTTACTAATTTGCCCGATTGCATAGTCATTTCCGGCAAGACCGGCGGTCTGGCAGCGCAGGCGTACATCTGCATACACCGCGCCAATTTCAATTACAGCATCTTCGGTTGATTCCCAGACAAGCGTGCCGCTGGCATCCGTTACGCGCGTACCTGCTGGAATCAAAACAGCAGTGTTTTGCGGCTCCGAAATGTAAAAGCGTTCTGTACAATACGCCGGTTCTGCTTCCGGGCGGGACTGCACATAAACCAGCTCTGCCAGCGCGTCAAGGTTTTCGCCCTCCGCGCGGCTTGGAATGTTCTGATTGCCGGTGTAGTTATTCAAAACACGCTCCTGTAAAATAGCCGCTTTGACCCACTGGATATACAATTTTTCCAAGTCTGCCGGAAGTACACTTCTGCCTGTAATTTCCTCAAACTTGGAAACAAGCTGCGCTTCCAGCTCCGCCGGGTCAGTGCTTAAAAACTGATAGCTCGGGTTCCTATTCGCCAATGATTTTCACCTCCACTATGGGATTCAGCTCGCCGGGATTGGACGCATTTCCCGTAAAGGTTACGTCTACAACCTCCGCACGCGGCTCCCAGCGCTCTATAGCTTCCCTGACGGCAACTTTCAGCATGTTTCTTGCCACTGGCATGGGCCTGTCCAGAAACGACTGCGACAGGCCGAATTCACGGTACATTGGTACGCTTCCCTTTGGCGTTTTGAGTATAATTGCAATGTTTTGCAGTACAGAAGCGACTGTTTCCGTTTCCAGCAGACGGAGCTTTTTCAAATCCATTGCATTTACCTGATAAGTCTGTTTCATGATTATCGCTCCAAATACTCCTGCAATTCTACGGAGACCGTTACACAGCTGACACTGCCTTTGTAATCATGCGCCTTTGCTTTCATTTTGTGGCTCAGGATTGTCCAGCGGTATTTGCCATAAGCTTTCTCACCAATGACCAAAGGCACAGCTTCTCCAGCGCGTTCATATTCCCACAGCTTGACCATTTCGACCATCGGGTCTGCGCCAAGCTCTTCCACCAGATCAATGTCAAACGACATTTTATCCGGGTCAACACCTGTAAATTCCGTCAGCGCATTTTGTAAATGCCGCTGATGCGTTGCAAAGCGCACCGAACCCGACCACTGCATATTGTTAATCGTTTTTACAATCTCATCGGAGACCTGAAAAACGATTTCTCCCAGGCAGCCAACAACCATTACTGCATCCCTCCCAAAATAAAACCATCCGCATTTTTTACGGGCAGATACAGCACTAAAACCGGCTGGTTGATTTGGGGCATCCATTGTTTAATTGTCAATGGATGGTCATGGCTTTCATACTGCGGAAAACCGCTGCCTCCCGCTCTCTTATCTGTGACCTGCGGAGCACCATAATCTGGAATAAAAGGCCGGTTATCTAACACGACAAGCCAGCCAGAGGGCAGCTTTGTGTCTTCAAAAGTGACCCGTGCAAGGTGTTCATCGTTATTGACGGCAGTCACAATCCCAACCCGGACAAGATTAGACAGAATCTTTTCTATATCCATAAATCAGTACCCGGAAAGCACGCGGCGCAGTTCGACCTTTGTCGTATAACCGGAAGAGTCAACCTTATGCGTGGCCTTTTTCACAATATATTTGCCGCTCCATCCGCCCCAATGCTCCAGCTGTACCGTTACACCTGCAACTAATTCGGGGCTTCCGGGAAGCGTAAGGGACGCGGTGCGGTTCATCTTGTTATGCAGCCGCAAATGCTTTTCCGCCAGTGTTTTCGCTTCGGCTGTATCGGATACTTTTGCAGAGATTTCCAGCTGCTGGTTTGTTTTTGCATCATCGTTATAATCATCAACTTTTGCAATCCCTTCAATACATTTCCCAGTCTTCGGATCAGCGTAATAAACACGGCAGGAGGAATACTGCGAATCTGCCGTACCTGCAATCAGCTGATACTTTGTATAAACACCGCTGCCGCGCTGGATTGTCATTACAGGCGGCTTTTTTTCATACTCCGATTGATCAAAAAGCACAATCATACCGTCCGTAGTTTTCAGTGAAATTCCTGCGTCTTTGCAGAGGCCTAAAAGGAAATCAATATCACTTTCTTTGGACTGTTCGACACGCTTATAAAACGGGTCGGAGGATGCTTCATACATACAGGAAAGCCCGTTGCCGCCCGCCAGTTCGTTTGCAATACCTGACAGTTTATAGGATTCCCACGCCTTATTTTTCTTTGTCTGGCGCATTGTGCCGCTGAAAGCAAGCGAGCTTGCTTTAATATTGACAACCGCGGGCGGACCAGCGGTTGTAATGCTGCTGATTTCAAATTCCCCGCAAGGTAAAGTGATATCTTCCCCGCCGCCCGTCCAGTTCTCGCGGATCAGCGAACAACGGATTTTCAGCTTTGCCGCCGCTGCACCTTCAATCGCTTCATTCAGCCAGTCTTCCAGCCACAACGCTTCCCGGTCTTGCAGTTTTATAGTCAAATCGTCCGCTTCATTTTCTTCGTTATCAACGTATGTAACAGACAACAGATAGGGCAGGATATCATCTGTAATATCAATGCCTGCAAATTCAATAACAGGCCGTGTCCGGCGTGCTGAATTAGGATTACTCATACCTTTACCTTCTTCCATGGCGGTAATTTTTTATTGATTTTATAAACAGGTTCCGGCAGGGTCAGCACAATGCCTGCCGGGAAGCTGTAATAATTCTGATATGCAGGGTTCAGCCTCATTAAACGGTCGGTATAATCCGTGCTTCCCAGCTGGGAATAGGCAATGCTGTCCCACATATCACCTTGTACAGTTCGATAGGTTTTCATTAGAAATCCTCCAATGCTTTATTGCGCTCATGATCGGCAAGCACGTCAAGAATCAATTCAGCAAGTTTTTCAGCCTGCTCCACTGTCAGGTTGTTAAACAAATCTATCAGCGCATCTTTATTGGAGCTGTCGCCGATATTGTAGGTAGGCGAATGATTCAGCGTAATGTTGTAAGTTGCACCGCCGCCGTTTTGTCCGCTGCTGCCGTCAAATGTATAAAGCGGTTTCGGCTCGGTGTACAGCTCCGGGCCGTTTTCTCCAACCAGCGCGGGGCCGCGTTCCGCATTGGAGGTGCCGGATGCATACCACGGAATATTGGCCATTTTTGCAGACGTTTCCGCAGGGAGGATGGTTTCGCCGCCATGCAAGTACATCAGCTCGGGGCCCTCTTCACCGACCCATGCCCAGCCGGGCGGCGCGTCCGGTGTGCCGGAGGCAAAACCGCCGATTGCTTCAAACGAACTCCTTACATTTGCAAGCCCTACATTCAAAGTGCTGCCGATACTTGGGCGGTTGCTGAGTGCATAATTGAAACTATTCATCGCGCCATCTGCTACAGCTTTAAACGCATCCTGCACAATCGACATCTGGTCTTTCGCCGCCTTTGCAAAGGCCTGCATCGTAGCCTCTGCACTCTGCCGGGCTTCTTCGCTGAGGTTCATCCCTTCGATGGTACTTTGCGTATATTCAAGAATTTCGTCAAGCTCACCCTGAAAATCCGTTTTCATCTGCGCAAGGCTGTCCGATGTGGTTTTCTGCTCCTTTTGTAGGGTTTGCCAGTTCTCAACCATCTTTTTGAGGTCGCCGTCATTTGCCTTTGCCATACCGGCAATCATATTCACGCTGTCCGCGCTGCCGTCGGCAAAGCTGGAGATCATTTCCCTTAAGCCCTCAATATCGCCGGCACGGGCTGTCAGGGCGTCAATATTGGAATCATATTGCTGCCAATATTTAATCTGGCTTTCAAGCGCATTGTTAACGCTTCCGGCACTGACCGCCTCTACCTCAGCCGCCTTGTCCCAAAGGCTGTATTGGCCGTAAATAGATTCGTAAGCTGCGGTGTATGCATCACTATACCGCTCCGCAAGGGACAGCAAAGACGCCCCGGCTTCATCCATAACCGACTTGAACCCCTGCATTTGCGCAGAGGCTTCCGCAGAAAGGACTGCGCCGTCACCTGTTGCAGAGGTCAGGTTTTCGATTGCCTGACGGGTGTCCTCGGAGGTAACGCGATAATCAGAAAGCGCCGCTTCACCGTCTGTGATCGCTTTCTCATAGTTTTTTGCAGATGCTTCGGCAAGACTAATTTCGGAAGATATTCCATCCAAAGAGCTTTCCAATGCATAATACTCGCTAAAATCTCCGGTCTTATGTCCTCGTGCGTTGGCTGATTTCATGCGTTCCAGCGTATCCGCACGTTTCTTTTCCGCCTCTTCCTGTGCAATCGTCGCTTTAGAAAGGCCAACCTTATTTTTCTCAAGCTCGATCATCAGATCGGCTTCCTGCTTATACATTTCTGTATAATAATCCTGATATGCTTTTGCCTTTGCGTTCTCCTGCCATGCCGCCGTGTTAGCACGCAAAGCAGCAGTGCCGCCGTCAATTTCGCCGGTCTGCAAATTGATGCCGTCCGCAAGCTCCGGTATGGTTTGGGTCAAAAGCGAAAGAACGTTTTTATACTCCTGCGCACCGGAAGCGTCAAGCGATTTGATATCGCCCATTTGTTCCAGTTTGCTTATGTACACATCCGCTGCATTTGCCGCCGCGAGCGTTTCAGCCATCGTGTTTTCGTAGGCGGCTGCGCCTGTGTCTAGCGTTTCCTGCATCTCACGGGAAGCCTCGGTCAGCTCGCGCACGGATGGCACCTGTTCCCGGTAGGCAGAGGTCAGCGCAACCACACCGCCAGCCGCCACGGCTACGCCTGCCCCAATTTTCAGCGCCAATCCAGCCGGGCCCATGAATAAAGATGCTACGTCAAGCGCCTTAAATACCTTTATAGCAGCTGAAAGTCCGGTTACGGCAGTCGTTGCGCCAAGGAACAGACCGGTTGTTGTCATGATACCCTGCGCAAGCGCCGGATGCGCGTCCACAAGCTCGCCCATGCCGCTGAGCACATCCGCCTGCACCTGGTAAAACATCCGCATTGCCGGAGTTGCCTTTTCGCCAACGGCAATCTGGAAACCTTCCCACGCCGATTCTGCCAGCAGGATGTCGCCGTGCAGGTTGTCCATCTTGATCTTGGCCATCCGGGCGGCTGCACCCTCGCAGTTGTTGATCTTTTCTGTGAGGTTTTCGTAGCTTTCCTCGGATGCCATCAGGACACCAAGCAAACCGTTATAACCGCGCTCGCCTGCGATTTCCTGCGCGTTCAGGACGCGTTCGGATTCGGTCATCTGCTCAAAATATCCGCGCAGTTCGTTGATCGTATCGCCAAGGCTTTTCATGGAACCGTCGGCCTTGATCGCGGTATATTCGTATTCGCCGAACGCCTTGCCGGTCAGCGTTACGCCGCCAAGCAAACCGTTAAACGTGTTGCGGAGCGCCGTGTTGGCAATGCTGCCTTTTACTCCGACGTTCGCCATCAGGCCGGTTGCAACGGCAACATCTTCAATAGAATATCCCAGCGCACCGGCAACGGAAGCGGAGCCTTTGAACGTTTCGCCCATGATACCGATGCTGGTATTTGCGTTCGCTGCCGCAGCTGCCAGAACATCCGAAAAATGCCCTGTTTCTTCCGCGCCCATTTGAAATGCGCTCATGCTGTCCGTGACGATATCGGACACCATTGCAAGGTCTTCGCCAGAGGCCGCAGCCGCCGAAAGCACGCCGTCCATGCCGGACATCATCTGCTCTGGATTCCAGCCCGCCATTGCCATATAGCCCATTGCATCGGCGGACTGTTTCGCGGTGAACTGTGTTGTTGCACCGAGTTCCTTGGCCTGTGCATTCAGCGCGGCAATTTCGGATGCACTCGCACCGGACAATGCTTCCACATTTGACATGGATGCGCTGAAATCCTTGGAAACATTTACAGCTTGCAAAAAGCCGTCCTTTATCTCACCAAACGCGTTTGCAATACCTGCCGCTGCAACTGCTTGCCCGACCGTTTCAATCGCATTCGCCGCCTGATCTCCAAAGGTCTGTGCGCCGCTTGCGACTTCCGCCTGCCGGGTGTGAAGGGCTTCCAGCTGCTGGGCCAGCTCGCGGCTCTCACGTTCGAGATTGTCCGTGCTGACCCCGGCAGCCTGTAAGGCCTCGCCCGTTTGCCGCAGGCGCTCCCTCTGACGTTCCAGGGCGCTGTCGGTGTCCTTGATCCGGTCGCTAAGCCGCTGGTGCTCCCGTTCCAGATGCGCCGTGTTCTGCGCCGCCCGCTGCGCTTCCAGGGCGAGCTCCTTTGCCTTGTCGCTTTCCGCTCCCATGGATTCGGCAGCTTTCTGCGCGGCTTCGCTGGCGCTTGCCTGCACTGCCCTTGCCGCGGTAAGCTCCTGCTGAAGCAGGCGTTCATCGTTTTTCAGGCGTTCGAGCTTGGCGGCAGTCTTGTCAACCGCCGCCTGCTGCTTTTGATAACCCGATATATTCGCCTGTACCTTTTGAAGGTTCTGGATATCACTTCCCAGCTGGGCAAATTCCGCCTTTGCTCGGGAAAAGGTGCTGCTAAATCCGCTGTTCATGCGGGCATTCAGGCCGAACAGAACCTCATATTCTTTCCTATCCGCCATTTGCAGCATCCTCCTTCCCAGGTATTAAAGCGTTGATTGCGCGAAACCAGCTGTCAAGGCTCCGCAGCGGCTGTGACGCCCAATACGAAATATCAGTATGGGATTCTTTTGACAGGATCAGGAACGTTTTGTGGAGCCAGAGTCCGTCTTTTCCGATGCCGACCCCGCACGAAGCAAAAAACCCTGCACCTGCCTGCAAATCGTCCTGAAATCACGTACAGGGATCGTTTTCAGTATCTGTGCATCTAATACGCGCTTTCCATCCTCCTGACGCTCGGCGCAGGCACGGGCCGCCATGCTGCACAGATACATCCCCGTATATTCCGGGATGACCAGCGTTTTTCCAAGAATCATAAGTTCGTTTTCTGCTGCAAGATGGTCCGCGCCGGTCAGTGAATCCCAGCGGAATGTCATACGTTCATAAGTCCGCCCATTCCACGTAAAGGGACGGCTGAATTCATGGACGTAAGTGCCAATATCGTCTTCCTGCCGGGCTTCCTTTTCCAGCTGTACCGCTGCATCCGGGGATGTGCCGTAGTCTTCAGACAGGTCAATAGAGGTATTAGTATTCATAAAATAAGCTCCTTTCAAAGCGCTGCCCGGTTTGGCCAATACGCCAAACCGGGCACGGGTTATCATTACATCATGCCGATTGCTTCACGCACTGCGGCAGCGTTGTCCTTACCGTTCACCATGTGAATATGATTCAGCTGGTCAATTTCGACCACTTTCTTCCCGGCCTTAAACACCGCATACTTGCACACGGTGTATGCGCCGGAAGCGTCTATGGGAGAAGCCGTGCTAACCGTCCCGTGGTTGATCTCTGTTGGACGGATGGTCATTTCAAACCGCGTCTGTTCCATTTCCTCCGTATGATTATTCGAGTCGAAATACTGGTTAGCCGCATATACGGCAACATCATGCCATTCGTTGGTTCCGAGCTCCACCGCAGCATCAGTGACGCTCGTAAAGTCAATATTGACAATCAGGGGTTCAATCATGCCCGCCAGCGGAATGGTCAAATCCCCCATAATCCCCGCGCCGGTCGAGGTAACGGTCTTGTATTTAATCGGCGGCATTTTGACCTTGCCGACGCCGATCAGGCAGCTGCCGTCTTTGTACATCAGATAGTCTACATGTCCATTCGGATAAATCATGATTCATGCCTCCTTATGCTGTCAGCGCCGTCTCCATATAAGAAACGTCGTACTCCAAAATGAACTCAATCAGCTGTGCAGGGACAGGCGGCGCATTGTAAACATGCAGCGTGATATGGCCTGCCAAAAGACTTGTCAGCGGATTTTCCTCCGCCAGCAATTCACACCGTGCCCCATAAAGGTAGCCGCTGCCGCATAATCCGCCCAGCCAGAGATTACAGGTCTGTATGATGGAATCTCTCAGGGTTCTTGTCAGCGGCTTGTCCTGCTTGGACCAGAAGGTGCGGATCAGCGTATTGCCGATATAATCAAACATACGCGAGACCGGGATAAACTGATCCTTTACATCCGTATTGCCGGGAAAACAGGCGGTATAGTTGCCCTTGGCCACCCAGCCGCCCACCAGGAAGTTCACCGCCGTGACCACGCCGTAGTCCCCGGCCACGATGTTGACCTGGGGCCAGTTGAGATCGACCTCCGTGCCGTCTGCAAGACAGCAGGCGTCCATTTTCAGGCTCTTGTTGCTGGGGCTCTCGTAGGGGACGCCGGCATTTCCCGCATCCACCGTGGCCATCAGCCCCGCCAGATGGGTACTCAGATGGAACTGATAGTCCCCCAGCTTGATCATGGGCCAGCAGACGATCTGGTTCTCATCTACAAAATTGTTCTTGTCCTTGTAGCCGCTCAGCTCCGAGTAGTCCCGGACGCCGTTCTCGCCGCAGTCGGCGTCGATGAGGCACTTGCCGTGGAAGAGGCCCATGATGCCCGCCGCCTTGGTGGCCATGACTGCGGCCACAACGGTGTTGTGGGACCAGCTGGGGGCGCAGAGGGTGTCGGGGATCTTTCCCACGGCGGTCATGCAGTCGTCCACATGGCCAACGCCCTCTACGATGTCCGCCAGGATCACCGCATCGGGCTTCACGGCGGTGTAGGAGATAGAGAGCGCCTTGGCGTCATAGGCCGAGCCGGTCTCC
>OFGR01002077.1_pt1 | contig 14072 bp, 13 predicted proteins | sample 1521811 | NCBI WGS metagenome assembly OFGR01 (sample SAMEA3504098, study PRJEB24116) | mouse gut metagenome | biome: mouse gut; feature: mouse-associated habitat; material: faeces | place: Denmark | collected 2011
TCCTTTACCGGCGGCATTGGCAAGATTTCGGGCGTAGTAGTAGGTGTATTTATCTTTACAGCGCTGACCTATTCATTGACCATTCTAGGTATTGATACGAATCTGCAGTTCGTATTTTCTGGCATTATCATCCTCGTTGCGGTAATGCTTGACTGTTTAAAATATGTCCAGAAAAAATAGTTATGATTATAAAAGGAGCCGGAATCAAATCTGGCTCTTTTTATAATGGCAGGCAGAAAGAATCCTATATAAAACTGTACAGTTTACATATGACAGCACGTCTGATATAATAATGCAAAATCAGAATGTTGCAGTATAGAATATATGGAGAAATAAATATGAAGAAATACACAATTCTTCTGGCGGATGATGAAGAATACTGTCCTCATCAGCGTCTACGGCCTGCTGTGGAGCTTCCCCGTCCCCATCATTCTGTCCCTGATGATCAACCAGCTCCGCAGCGCCAGGTATAAGCGGGTGGTGCAGACCGTCCTCTACGCCCCCCACTTTATCTCTGTCATGGTCATCTGCGGTATGATCAAGATCTTCCTCAGTCCCTCGGGGGGACTGCTCAACCTGATCCTGGGCACCCAGGTGGACTTTTTGACCCAGTCCTCCGCCTTCCGCACGATCTACGTGGCCTCCGGCATCTGGCAGGACGCAGGCTGGGGCTGCATTATCTATCTGGCCACCCTGGCCAACGTGGACCCCGGCCTGTATGAGGCGGCCAAGATGGATGGCGCCTCCGTCTTCCAGCGCATCCGGAACATTGACCTGCCCGCCCTGCTGCCTATGGCCATTCTCAACCTGATTATGGCCGCCGGGGGACTGATGAACGTAGGCTTTGAGAAGGTCTGGCTGCTCCAGACCGACCTGAACAAGGCTACCAGCGCTGTCATCGCGGTGTACGTCTACGAGCAGGGCATTCAAAACGCCAAATACAGCTACTCCACGGCGGTGGGATTGTTCAACACGGTGGTCAACATCGCCCTGCTGCTCATTGTCAACAAGATCGCGTCCAAGGTCTCGGACGTGGAATTTGTGTAAAGGAGGGGAGCGGAAATGAGAAAAGCCTCCGGCATGTCCGACCGGACCAGCCAGATCATCCTGACGGTTATCTGCGGCATTATCCTGTTTATCGTGGCCTACCCCTTGTACTATGTGGTTGTGGCCTCCTTCTCCGACCCCTACCAGGTCTACGCCGGGAAAACCTTCCTATTCCCCAGCGGGTTTACCCTGGACGGCTATAAGGCGGTCTTCCTCAACGACGGAATTGTCTCCGGCTTTCTGAACTCGGTGAAATACACCGTGGTGGGCACCATTTTCTCGGTGGTCATGCTGTACATCACCGCCTACCCCCTGGCCCAGAAGGACCTGCCCGGGCGGAAAGCCCTGAGCGTCTTCTTCCTGTTCACCATGTACTTTGCAGGCGGACTGGTCCCCACCTACCTGGTGGTCAAGTCCACTGGACTGGTGGGCAGCACGTGGTCCCTGTTTCTGCCCGGCGGCGTGGGGGTGGGCAATATGATTATTGTCCGGAACTACTTCCAAAACTCCATCCCCCACGACCTGGTGGAGGCCGCCGAGATCGACGGCTGCTCCAAGCTGCGCACCTTCTTCTCCGTGGTGATTCCCCTGTCCATGCCCATTCTGGCGGTGATGGTGGTCTTCTCCATGGTGGCCTACTGGAACGACTGGTTCACCGCGCTGATCTATCTGGGCGGCAAGGGCTCCCCCCTGCCCCTGGTCGTGCGGAACATCCTGATCAAGAGCTCCGCCACAGCCAGCCAGGCGGCCACCATCTCCGGCGGCTACGCTGAGCTGAACAAGCTCACCGAGCTGCTGAAATTCTGCTCCATGATTGTGGCGGCCCTGCCCATGCTGGTGATCTACCCCTTTGTCCAGAAATACTTCGAGAAAGGCTTCATGGCCGGCGCGGTCAAGGGTTGAGAGGAGGAGTTTTCATGAAAAAGAAGCTTTTTTCAGCGGCTTTATCTGCCGCAATGGCGGTGTCCCTCCTGTCCGGCTGCGGCGGGGACTGGTGAACAACGTGAACGACGGCACAGTCAACACCAACCTGGAGCAGACCGAGTTCAACATCATGGGCGGCATCTCCGCCCTGTCCAGCGGCTATGAGAACAACGAGGCGCTCACCGCCCTCCAGGAGCAGGCCGGGATTCACATTACCTGGGAAACTATGAGCGACTCCCTGGCCGAACAGGTGAACATCCGCATTACCGGCGGCCAGTACCCCGACGCCTTTATGGGAGTGGGCTTCTCCAACTACGACCTGGCCCGGTACGGGGACGACGGCACCTTCCTGGACCTGACTCCCTACCTCACCCCGGACATCATGCCCAACCTGTGCGCCATTCTGGAGGAGCACCCGGAGATCCGGGCGGCTATCACCCAGGAGGACGGCAAGATCTATGGCCTGCCCGCCGGGGAGCAGATGACCACCGCCGGCATCGGCGCGCCTATGGAGGAGGCGTTCTCCATCTTCTCCGTCCCCCAGTACAGCATGATCAACAAGGCGTGGCTGGACGATCTGGGGCTGGCGGTGCCCACCTCTCTGGATGAGCTTCACGACGCGCTGAAAGCCTTCAAAGACAACGATATGTCCGCCAAATACTACGGAAACGCCGCTGGGACCACCCTTCCCATGACCACCGGCTTTGACGAGTGGTGCTGGGGCCAGAACATCTTCTACTCCGGCTTCGGCTTCACCAACTGGCCCAACGACGTCATCAACGACCTCCATCTCAAAAGCGACGGCACCGTGGAATTTGTCTGCGTCTCCGACGCCTACCGGGACTGTCTGACCTATTTCCACGACTGGTATGCAGAGGGCCTTATGGATGTGGAGATGTTCAGCCAGAGCGACAGCCAGCTGATTGCCAAGTGCCAGCAGGGCTATGTGGGGGTGTCTGCCTGGTGGTACATCGAGGAGCTGATGGGGAAGTACGCCAAGGATTACGTCTTCCTGCCCCCTCTCACCGGGCCTAAGGGCACCCAGTATGAGAACACCTGCGGCGTTACGATTCGCCCCGGCTCCCCTATCACCTCCGGCCAGCTGAACATTACAAACAAATGCAAGAGCCCAATTAACTTGTTGAAGTTCTATGACCTGTGGTACAATGGTGAGACCGTCATGCAGCTGCAATACGGCCCCATCGGTGTGTTCTTCACTGGCCAGGACGACAAGGGCATGTGGATGGCCATCACCGAGGCGGAGGCCCAGGCCAAGTACGGCAAGAGCGCCGGCGAGGTCCGCAACGCCTATGAGACTATGGGACCCAAGCTGATTCTGGCGGAATATTACAGCAAGGTCTTCTACATGGAGGACCGGGCCATTGAACGTCTCACCGATTTGGACCAGTTCTGGATGCCCTATGTGGAGGATACCACCTTCTACCCCGTGGACTGCGTGTTCACCGGGATGGAGATGGAGACCATCGACTGGCACAAGGCCGACTTTGAAGCGGCGGTCAAGGAACAGGAGGGCCTGTGGCTCCGGGACGGCGGCCCCACCGACGCGGAGTGGGATGCCTACAAGGAACGCCTGTCCAAAAAGTGCGGCATGGACGACCTGCTCCAGGTCTACCAGGACGCCTACGACCGCTACACAGCGGCAAAGTAAAACCCTGTAGGGGGCGGACTCCCCGCCGCCCACCCCTTTCCGCAAACGCCCTTTAATATGTCAGGGCGGCACAGAGTCCGCCCCCTACAACATAATTCCGGAGGAATATTCCATGACAAGTGAACTGCTGCAAAAGGCCCGGGACTTTGAAGCCCAGTACGGCCCCCACATCCCCGACCGTGAGCGCCCCGCCTTTCATGCCACCCCCACCATCGGATGGATGAACGACCCCAACGGCTTTTCTATGTACAAAGGCGAGTGCCACCTGTTCTATCAGTACCACCCCTACTCCAACGAGTGGGGCCCCATGCACTGGGGCCACCTAAAAACAAAGGATTTTATCACCTGGGAGCGGCTCCCGGCTGCCCTGGCCCCCGACCGGGACTATGATGCCGCCGGGTGCTTCTCCGGCGGAGCGGCGGAGCTGCCTGACGGGCGGCAGCTGCTGATGTACACCGGCGTCCAGCGCAGCCACAACGCCGAGGGCTTTCTTCAGGACGTCCAGACCCAGTGCGTTGCAATCGGAGACGGGGTGAATTATGAAAAGTGGGGCGAAAATCCGATCCTGGACGAACGAGACCTGCCCGAGGGGGGCAGCATCGTTGACTTCCGGGACCCCAAGGTGTGGCAGGACACAGACGGGAATTTTTATGCCGTCATCGGCAACCGTACCGCCGACGGCAGCGGGGCGGTTCTGCTGTATCAAAGTCGGGACGGCCTTAAGTGGGAGTTTGTCCGCACCCTGGACGCCAGCCGGAACCAGTACGGCAAGATGTGGGAGTGCCCCGATTTCTTCCCTCTGGACGGCAAACAGGTGCTGATAACCAGCCCCCAGGATATGACCCCGGTAGGGCTGGAGTTCCACGCCGGCAACGGCACCCTCTGCTTGATCAGGGACTATGATCCCCAGGGGAAAGGGTTTGTGCGGCAGCATATTCAGGCTATTGACTATGGAATCGACTTCTACGCTGCTCAAACCCTGTTCGCGCCTGACGGCCGGCGTATCATGGTTGCCTGGATGCAAAACTGGGACACCGCCGGAGCCAAGCCTCACCACTGTCGCTGGTTCGGCCAGATGACCCTGCCCCGGGAGCTGTCCATCCGAAACGGACGTCTGTACCAGAATCCGGTCCGGGAGCTGGAGAACTATCGGGACTGTTGTGTGATCCATAGAAATATCCCAGTCTGCGGGGAAATCAACCTGCCCGGCGTCCAGGGACGGGTGCTGGATATGACCGTCACCGTCCGTCCCAACGGCGCGGAACCGTACCGCTGGTTCCGCATTCGGGTGGCAAAGGACGGAGAACATGAAACAATCATCCGCTATCGTCCCAGCAACGGCACCCTGAAAATCGACCGCACCCGCAGCGGCCTGCCTCGGGATACCGTCCACACCCGCAGCTTTTTGGTCCGCCCCCAGGACGGCGCAATCAAGCTGCGCGTCATCCTGGACCGGTTCAACGTGGAGGTCTTTGTCAACGACGGCGAACAGGCAGCCACTACCGTCATCTACACCCGCCAGTCAGCGGACGCCATTACCTTTGAGGCAGGCGGCTCTGTGCTGATGGATGTGGAAAAATATGACTTGGTATTTGACGGACCAGAAATGGAGACATAACCCATGGAACAAAAACGGTTTGATGTTGTTGCGCTGGGAGAACTTCTTATTGATTTCACTGAAAACGGCCTCAGCGGCCAGGGGAACCTGCTATTTGAAGCCAATCCCGGCGGCGCGCCCTGCAATGTCCTGGCTATGCTGAAAAAGCTGGGCCGCTCCTGTGCTTTTGTGGGCAAGGTAGGAGAGGATATGTTCGGCCATCTGCTCCGGGATGTGGCGGAGGAGGCGGATATCTGCATGGACTACCTGATATTTGACAAAGATGTCCGCACCACGCTGGCCTTTGTGAAAACCTTCCCCAATGGGGACCGGGGTTTTTCCTTTTACCGCAATCCGGGCGCGGATATGATGATAACCGAAGAGGAACTGCCCCTGGAGGCCATTACAAACAGCCGTATTTTCCACTTCGGCACCCTGTCCATGACCCACGAGGGTGTACGGAAAGCTACCTATAAGGCCATTGATACGGCCAAACAGAGCGGTGCGCTGATTTCCTTTGATCCCAACCTCCGACCGCCTCTGTGGAACAGCTTAGAGGAGGCCAAGGCACAGATTGAATATGGTCTGGCCCATTGTGATATTCCCAAAATAGCAGATAATGAGTTGGAATTTATGACCAGCGAGACAGATTTGGACAAAGGGACGGCCATTCTCCGGGAAAAATATCCCAACATCCGCCTCTTCAATGTAACGGCGGGGGCTGAGGGCAGTTGTTCCTACTATGAGGATAAGCGGGTGTTCGTCCCCGCCTGTAAGTTGGGCGGCGTAATCGAAACCACCGGAGCCGGAGATACCTTCTGCGCCTGTGTGCTGAATTACGTGTTGGAACACGGATTGGATGGGCTGACTCTTAATGATCTGACAGAGATGCTCCATTTTGCTAACACCGCGGCCTATCTGGTCACAACCAAAAAAGGAGCGATCCGCTCTATGCCAGAGTATGAGCAGATCAAATCTGTATCTAGTGTGTAAAATAAGCAGTCCAGAGAATATTGTAGACCAATACCAGGTAGCGGCAAATCTACAAATACCTGTCAAGCCCAAAAATGAAAAAAGTGAGAGAAATTTTAGTGGTGTCAAAAGGGCATGACAAACCAAGTCGGTCAGCGAGGAATTTTTGCGAACCGGCCGAGCAAGACTATTATTTCCGGTTAAGCGGCGGTGTTTGTCCCTGCATCCAGCGCCATCAGATGTGCTTTCAGCGGTGATTGTTTTATGTTCCATTTACAAGCCTCCCGAATCAAAAGTGGTTTCAACCGGCGTCCGCCGCTGTCCACTGCCATTCAGCTTGCTGTGTGACACGAGTATGCGGTGTTGTCCGCTTCTCAACTGCTGGCGGTCACGATTTTCTCTTTCTCTGTCACGCCCAAAATCCACTCAACGTTGTTTTTGGCGGTGAGCAGTTCTATCATTTTTTCTCGCGCCTGCTTGTACTCTGGATACCGCTTTTTGTTCCCGGAATAGTACCGCTTTTGCTTTTTTAGGACGCTCAATCGGCGATTCTGTTGCATCTATCAGAACCACCTCATATTCTATGTCACTTTTCAGCGACGCTTTCCGGCCTGGCAGTGAAAAGGTTCCGTCCCGGATCAGCGTATCTTCCACCCATTTGATCCCTTATCTTTTCGTATTTCATACCCCTATTTTAGCATAGCACCTTATTTTCGCAAGAGCTCTATTTCTGTCCATTCAGGTCATCCGATCCCTTCTTATCTTTAATTACGGAAGTAATAACATCATGCAGAGGAGCAAAACAATCTGGCTGTTTAGCCCCAGGCCAATACATCCGACAGACAGCGTAAGCAGAATGACGATTAACAGGCTCAACGCCTCTCGGACGGTTAGGTTAATATTTGATAGAAATTAAACTTTCCCCTGCCTGTACCCGGTATGGTCCTGATGGGTGGCAAGCAGCTGTTCAACCTGCCGCTTCGAATACTGAAATGAGCCCTTATCCAGCACATACTCACAGTAAACAACTTTTCCGCCTCGTTTTTTAAAGCGCTCAATGGCCTGGGTAATATTCTTTTTGGCAAAATTGGCGTATACCTTACACAAAATCAGCACATCTACTTTTTTCAGCTGCCGCTTAATGGCATCGTCACTGTCATCATTGGTCATATAGACAATGTTGTTCAGATTATTAAAAACAGTAAGTTCATCAGCCATAACAGTTTTATAATATTCATCATTACACAGTACCATAACACTGGCATCGCTTCCGATGCGGGCAATTTCAATGGTGGAAGATGTAGTAAAAGCCAGGTCCACAGTCTTTATAAGCTCTGCTTTCTGAGGGATCAACCGGAGGATTTCCTGATAATGCTTCGGTGTTGTGAAAATCAGTTCGGCGTCCTGGATCATCTGCTTGGGCTGTGATATAAAATCGTGTAGCACTATACCGGAGCAGTGTACATTTTGAATGCTGTCAAGCTGGGCTTTGGCCATGTCAATACATTCAACACAACAGTCGATAAGGGAGACTTCAACTGGACGCGGAGCGATGCTCCGCTTTTTTAATTCATCCTGAAACAAGGCCAGCAGTTCATTGGAGCTGATTGCAGATTCCGGAAAACGCTGTAAAAGGGAAGCGATGCCTTGCTGGGCAGCTTTTACTACATTTTGAGAATCTTTTTTGGCAATGTAAGAACCGCTCCCTTGAAGTGCGTTTATTTTCCCTTCATTCTTCAAAAGACTATAAGCAGCCTTTACGGTGGCACGGGTCAGAGAATAGGTCTGGCATAAACTGCGCTCTGTTGGCAGCTTATCGCCGGGAAGGAGGGTTCCGCTGTTTATCATATCTACGATTTGTTCATGAATTTGCCGGTACAAAGGGATATCGCTTGTTTGGTCCAGTTCCAGTATCAGATTTTCCATTTTATATCACGCCCCAAGTAAAAAATAGAATCGGTAGCGAGCTCAACCGAAATGGTCGCAAACCAATTTGACTAAATGATTTTCTCTATTATAACACGGCCCCATTTTTTTGTAAATATGTATGATAATCTTTGTTTAAATTTGTTATTTTTATAGAAAATATCATCTTCTCGTTTGAAAATGCTCCGACCATATTGACATTGAAGCGACCAAATTATATAATTATTAAAAAATAGGGCGAAATGGTTGAACCAAATTAGTTGTATTGGAGAAATGAACCCAGAAGCCAGGCAGGAATCGTAGTCAAAAAGCCTAAACTGCATCAAAAGGTATCGACCAAATACAACTGGCCTTATTGATTGAAAATTGTTGAAAAGGAGGCAGAGAACGGTTATATGGGAAAATCCGGAGAGAAAGGGGGAACAGGTCCAGGCAACTGTGTTTATGCGGCAGACCAAGATGTTTGAATCAACGTGAATTTGAGAGGTGAATATGAAAACTAAAAAAGTCATTTCCAGTTTGATGTGCGTACTCCTTGCAATTTCACTTGCGGGGTGCGGAAAGCCCGGCAGCGCCAGCGGTTCGACTTCCAAAACAGAAAATCCGGGGGATACCCATAAGGTGCTGGAGGCGGCAGTTACAGTGGTGAATAATACCTACGACCCCTGGGCTGCGCCCAACGCCTATGATGACATTGGACGCATGCAGATTTACGATACTTTGGCGTTTAAAGATGGGGATGGGAATTTATCCCCCTCGCTGGCTGAAAGCTGGACCTGGTCTGATGATGCGCTCAACGTTGCCTTTACCCTGAGAAAGGGCGTTCTGTTTCATAACGGAGATGAACTGAAGGCAACTGATGTGAAGTTTTCCTTGGATACGGTCAGGACATCCAATTCTTACAGCACCTATTTTGCCAATGTGGACCGGATAGAGGTGGAGGATGACTACACGGTAACCGTATATCTGAATTCGCCTAACGTGGCCCTCCTGGAAGTCCTTATGACCTTTGGGCAGATTGTAAACGAAAAGGTCTACACTGCAGCCGGGGAACAGGTTGGTACAACGCTGGAGTCTGTTGTTGGCACCGGGCCCTACAAGCTGAAGGAGTGGAGTCCCGGGGAGTATGCGGTTTATCAGGCGAATGAAGCTTATTTCAAAGGTGCTCCCGAGGTGAAGGAGATTCGAGTCAGCACCATCGCAGACGCCAACTCGGCGACCATTTCACTGCAAACCGGCAGTATTGATGCCTACCTCCAGACGCTACCTGCCATTTCGGTGGGCAGCTTAAAGCAGGACAGCAAACTGACCGTTGAGGATATTACCTCTAAACGCCTTTACTACCTGGGTATGAATAATGAACGAGGGCCTTTCGCCAATAACCCACTGCTGCGTGAAGCGGTGGCCTGCGGTGTAAACCGCGATGCGTTAAACTCCATTGCCAACGAGGGAATGGGAGAAATTGTATATTACCCCGGAGGTCCGGACTATTCCGGCCAGCCAGGTATGAAGGACAGCGGCTACCATTATAATCCCGAGAGGGCGAAGGAGCTGGTCAAACAGGCCGGTGCTGAGGGATTGAGTTTTACCATTAGCCTGGAAAATTCTGGGTGTCTGTCGGAGCTGGCCACCTCCTTGCAAAGCCAGTTCCGCGAAATTGGTCTGAATGCGTCGGTGGATATCCTGGAGGTAAACGCCTACCTGAAGGATGTCTACTCAGAAGGCAACTACGACATGTTCATCAGCTTCACAACGGCAAAGACAAAGGATATGGATACCGTCTGGACCAATCTGTTCCATACCGAAAATATCGGCCAGGGGAACAGTACCCGCTACAGCAATAAGAATATGGACCGGATTATCGAAAGTGCCCGGAGTGAGACGGATGTGGAGGCCAGAAAGGCCCTCTATGCAGACGGTGTGGAGATTTTTGATCAAGACATCCCCATGCTCGCCCTGTTTTATGAATATGCCAACCGCGCCCACAGCAGTCAACTGACGGTCCAGCGTGGGATGGCTGAGTATGACAATCTATTCTATTACAGCTGGAAGTGACCGGGAGAAATTTTAAAAAATATCATTGAGAGGTGCAAAACAAATGTCTGAAATTTTACTAAACTGTGAGAAACTGGATATCAGTGTCCGTCTTGTCATGCAGGAGGAGCAGGCGCCTGCGTTGTGCCAGGCCATCATCGATCTGCTGCCCCTGAAGACCTTGTCCTGGCACGCCGTCATTTCCGGCGACAACGCCGGCTTCTTCCTGCCGTTGGTGTGGAGCGGCTTCGACAATCCCCAGGAACGCAACACTGGCGACTGCTTCATCTACGCTAATGGGCAGCTTGTGGTGATTGATTACGACAAAAACAGCGAGCCGGGCAAAGTCAATAAATTCGCCGAGGTTCATCCCGACTCTCTCGCAGATATGAAACGGCTGGGCATTGCGGTCCGCAACGGCATCTTCATGGGTGAGGAACCCTATTTCTTCGAGTTGGTAAAGGCCGGATAACCCAGGTACATATTCACCACCTGTTTAAAATTTAGGAGGTTATTACATGGTTTACAAAGAACTGATTGAAAAGATGAATAAGGTTACATTTTGTGCGATCCAGGGGCCGGAAAACGAACCGGACTGCGTGAAAAAGCTTGTCCACGGGGATATCCCCTCCTGTGCGGGCATCGGCAGCCAGTTCTTCTCCACGCTGGTCTTTGCGTTGATTTACACTTTGGTGCTGGGCGAGCATGTGCTCTACCACCTGCTGGACATTTTGGACAACACAGAGATTTCCCTGAAGGATTTCAAGGATGTGGTCCGCGCATTCCTGAGCCACGGCTTTAAGGCCAGCAAGTTCCTGGGCTATGTTCTGGACCCCAATATCGAGGTCTTCGGCGACGAGATTGTGGAGCATTTGGATGAGGTGGAGGACAAGGACGACCTGCGCACTGTTCTGGCGGCCTACTTCTCCTATCTGAACATGATGCACTGGTGGCTGCACGTCCGCTTCCCCTGGGGGCTGGGTTGTGCTTTCCGCAAGGTTTCCGGACATATGTAACCCGAGTATCTTTGAAATCGGCTTCCACCCCCGTCAGGGGGTGGAAGCCGGAAGATCACAAGCGTGCTGCCGCTGAACAGAGGCCTCACGCCTCCATCTGTATACAAAGGCTATGGCAATTAAATCATCGGCTATTGGAAGAAATGAGGTAGAAGTATTGGGAAAATATATTTTAAAACGCCTCCTCATCATGATCCCCACGTTGCTGGCCGTCATTTTCATTGTGCTCGGGATTCTGGAGCTGTCGCCAGGCACACCAGCCCAGGCAATATTGGGATTCGACGCCAAAATTGAAGCAGTGGAAGCTCTGAACAAAAAACTGGGCTACGACAAGCCATTCCTGGAACGCTATGCAAATTATGTGGTTAAGCTGTTTCAGGGGGATATGGGGGTTTCCTACCGCACCTCTAGGCCTGTGCTGGATGAAATTATGGCGCGCTTCCCCACATCCTTAAAGCTGGCCGGTATTGCCATCCTGATTGCTGTGCTGATTGGCGTACCAATTGGAATCTTATCTGCCATCAAGCAGTACAGCATATGGGATTTTTTAAGTACGTCAACCGCAATGTTTTTCGCCTCTATGCCTGGCTTTTGGTTTGGATTGATGGCGGTTATCATCTTTTCACTAAATCTGGGCTGGCTTCCCCCCAATGGAATGGACAGCTGGAAGAACTATATTATGCCATGTATGACGCTGGCACTGCCAGCCACCGCGGCACTGCTGCGTCTGACCAGAACCACTATGCTGGAAACCATTCGGCAGGACTATATCAGAACGGCCCGGGCGAAGGGACAGAGTGAGTCAAAAATTGTATTTTTCCACGCACTGAAAAATGCTCTGCTCCCTGTTGTCACTTACTGCGGTGTAGAATTTGGGCTGTTGATGGGTGGAATCGTCACAGTGGAGACAATTTTCTCGATCCACGGGCTTGGGAATCTGATTCTTACAGCGATTCGGACCAAAGATGTTACCCTGATCACTGGCTGCGCGGTATTTCTGGCGGTCGCGTTTATGACGGTCCTCCTTTTGGTGGATATCCTGTACGCCTATATTGATCCGAGAATTCGGATGCGTTACAGTAAAAAGTCTTGAAAGGAGGCTATCACGAGTGGAAAAAGACTCTGGAAATGATATCTATGCAAAGTATAAGAAAAAGAATCAATTTAAGGAGTTTTGCAGGCGGATTAGTCGCAACCGGCTGGCTTTGATTGGCATGACATTTTTTGTCTTTGTCGTTCTGGTCGCTGTCTTTGCTGATGTAATTGTGCCTTACGAGACTGCGATTCGCCAGGACACCACCATCAAGCTGCAATCCTCCTCCCCTGAGCATATATTTGGCACAGATAATTACGGACGGGATATTTTCGCGCGCATTGTTCACGGAACAAGGTATACATTAATGATTGGCCTGGCAGCCGTCCTGGTAGGAATCACAACCGGCTGCGTGATTGGTGCCACCGCTGGATATTTTGGCGGGATTGTAGATACGATCATTATGAGAATAATGGATACCATTGTGTCGATCCCCTTCATGCTTCTGGCTTTGACAATCGTCTCGGCGCTGGGCCCTGGTCTTGTCAATCTGGTTCTGGCCCTGATCCTATCTAACATCCCCATGTATACCCGCGTGATTCGATCTGCCATGCTCAACATAATCGATATGGACTATATCGAGGCGGCTAGGTCCTGCGGCACGCCGGACTACGCGATTATTGCAAAGCATATTCTGCCCAATGCCCTGGGGGTAATCATTGTGCAGGCGACGATGACATTTGGAAGCATGATTATCTCCGCTTCAACAATGAGCTTTTTGGGGCTGGGAATTCTGCCGCCTTCTCCGGAGTGGGGTTCCATGTTGTCAGAAGGAAAAAACTTTATGCTCTATGCCCCGCACATTGTAATTTTCCCTGGACTGGCCATTGTTTTGACGGTACTGGCGCTGAACCTGATGGGAGACGGCCTGCGGGACGCTCTTGATCCCAGACTGAAGGACTGAGGTGACGATATGGGAGATAACAAAGCAAAGACTGCGGACTTTGAACGTAATAAACCGCTGCTGTCCATCCGGGATATGAGTGTGGAGTATCGCACTGACGATGCGGTTTTCCACTCTGTAAACCGCATCAGTTTTGAACTGGGCCGGCATGAGACTTTAGGGCTTGTGGGCGAGACCGGCGCAGGGAAAACCACTACAGCTTTGGCTATTTTGCGTCTTCTGCCGGAGCGGACCGGTTTTATCAGCGAAGGAGAGATTCTGTATAAGGGTGAAAATCTTTTGGAAAAGTCTGCCGATGAGATGCGTAATATCCGCGGCAATAATATCTCCATGATTTTTCAGGACCCTATGACCTCGCTGAATCCTCTGATGCGGGTTGGCGATCAGGTGCGGGAAGTGCTGGAGATACACAATTACGACGGGAAGTTGGGGGAAGATCTGGACCGCCGGGTAGACGAACTGTTTCAACTGGTAGGCATTCCTGCAAAACGCAAAAATGATTTTCCCAATCAGTTTTCCGGAGGCATGAAACAGCGTGTGGTGATTGCTATGGCGTTGGCCTGTGAACCGGAGCTGATTTTAGCCGATGAACCCACAACCGCCCTGGATGTTACTATACAGGCACAGGTGCTTGAGTTGATGCGGGAACTTAAGAGCAAACTGGGTACGTCCATCATTTTAATTACCCATGATATGGGTGTGGTAGCAAGTATGTGTGATAAGGTGGCTATCATATATGCCGGCGAGATTATTGAGATGGGTCCGATTCAGGATATATTCGAGTCGGAGCATCATCACCCCTATACAAAGGGGCTGTTTGGTTCCATTCCGGACCTAGTACTTCACCAAGATAGAAAATAGAAGTAGTGGAGAAGTGAGAAATGTGGTAA
>OFGR01002078.1_pt1 | contig 14060 bp, 9 predicted proteins | sample 1521811 | NCBI WGS metagenome assembly OFGR01 (sample SAMEA3504098, study PRJEB24116) | mouse gut metagenome | biome: mouse gut; feature: mouse-associated habitat; material: faeces | place: Denmark | collected 2011
CAAAACGCAATCCTCAGTCAGCCTTCGGCTGACAGCCCCTTTCAAAAGGGGCCTTGCCGCCTGCGGGCGGGACGGGGGTTATGGCGCATCCGTCCGCCCGGCCAGGTAGTCGATGGAGACGCCGTAAAAATCGGCCATACGCACCAAGACGGACAGCTGTGGCTCCCGCTCTCCGGCCTCATAGTAAGCGTATGCGCGGGGACTGATCTGGAGTTTTTGGGCACACGCTTTTTGCGACAGACTGTTTTCCTGCCTTAAAAGGAGAAGTCTCTCAGAAAAATAGGACAAAATTACCCCGCCCCTCTTGGCTTTGCACAGTTGTGCAATTATAATAATACCAAAGAACTGCACAACTGTGCAAATAACGGAGGGATTACAATGGAAGCTCTATTGGAAGCGCTCACCCTGTACGCGGAAGAAAACCTTATTTTCCCGCTTGTTCAGGCCTACACCCCGCAGATTCGCGGGGCGCGTATCCGGGCGGACCGGCTGAAAGAGGAGCTGAGGATCCTGGCCCCGGAGGCGGAGGAGCGCCTGGAGAAGCTGGAGACTGAGCTGGGCAGCATCCACTTCTGCCGGGAACAGGCCTTCCTCCTGGCCGGGGTGTCCATTGGCCTGGAGCTGGGGCGGCTTTAGTTGAACTTGTAAATCTTCCGGGCCAGCCGGTACAGGCCCACTGACAGCTTCCGACCCGGAAGGGTGGGCAGGTTGGTGGCGGCGGGGATGGCAAAGTAGCGCATCTTAGTGTAGAGCCCCTTGTCCACCGTCCGCAGATACTCCCACAGCCGGGTCCGTTTGCCCAACGACTCGGGGCTGCCCTCCATGGTGAGAAAAATGGAGGAAATGGTCATCATAATGGCCAGATAGTTGTACATATACCGGGCCAGCTTTTTGTTCTGTTTGGCCACAAAGCGGAGATTCCAGCAGTCGATCATGTGGTAGTTCACCCGCAGCTGCTGGTCCACCCGGCCCATCATCACGCTCTCGTTCACGCTCTGGTCCGCCCGGCCGATGAAGTAGCGGTACAGGTCCACATCCATATAGTAGAGGTTGCGCACCAGGGGCAGAGGCTCATACACAAAGATGTTGTCCACATAGAAGGTGTGCCTGGGCAGCTCCAGCTGGCAGTCCCGCAGGATCTGAGTGCGGTAAATGACGCTGTGCATCAGCAGATACTGCCCCGGCTTGAAGCGGCCGATGTGCTTCCAGTTGAACACCCGGCCCACCGGGAACACATTTCGGTAGTTCACCGCCCGCTGGGTGTTGTCCTCCACATGCTCATAGACGTAGTTGGCAATCATCAGGTCAATGGGCTTGCCGTCCCGGGTAAACTGGCGCAGCTTGTCCAGCACCTGGTGGAGGGCGTCCACGTCCACCCAGTCGTCGGAGTCCACCACCTTGTAGTAGATGCCCCGGGCGTTGCGGATGCCCTGGTTCACCCCTTCGCCGTGGCCGCCGTTCTCCTGGTGGATGGCCCGGACGATGTCGGGGTACTGCTCGGCGTACCGGTCACAGATGGCGGGGGTGTCGTCCTTGGTGGAGCCGTCGTCCACCAGGATAATCTCGATGTCGTCCCCGCCCTGGAGCAAGGTGTCCACACAGTGCTCCATATACGCCGCCGAGTTGTAGCAGGGGACGGCGAAGGTAATCAGCTTGTCCATGGTTTGATTCTCCTGTCATAATAAATGATACACCTTTCAGGGATTTGCCAAAGCCTCCTTTTCAAAGGAGGTGCCCCAGTTCGCAAACTGGGGCGGAGGATTGTATTTTGGCGAAGCCAAAATGTATGAAATAAACCTAAGTTTGCAAAACTGTGTCTACTTCGCATGTTTTGCTTCGCAAAACGCAATCCTCAGTCAGCCTGCGGCTGACAGCCCCTTTCGAAAGGGGCCTTAAGGAGAGAGGAGCAATGAATTATGGCCTACCAACTACAGGAGATCAACCGGCGCGTCCGGAGCGGCGCGGCGGAATTTCTGGCCGAGTGCGACGAGAGCTACGCCCAGCGGGTATCGCTGGCGGCGGACAGAATCCTGTCCAATCTGGAGCGCAGCCCCATCGTGCTGCTGTCCGGCCCCTCGGGCTCGGGCAAGACCACCACGGCCATGAAAATCGCCGAGGAGCTGCTCCGCCGGGGGGTGAACTCCCGGGCGGTGGCGATGGACAACTACTTTCTCACCCAGGACCCCGCCACCGTCCCCCGCACCCCCGACGGCAGCATCGACTACGAGTCCCCCCTGTGCCTGGACATGGACCTGCTCAGCCAGCACTTCGCCGCCCTGAGCCGGGGGGAGGAAATTCTTATCCCCAAGTTTGAGTTTGCCCGCCAGATGCGCAACGACAGCCTGGGCACCCCGCTGAAGCTGGAAAAGAACGAGATCGCCATTTTCGAGGGCATCCACGCCCTGAACGACGACATCGCCGGCCGGCACCCCGAAGCCGCCAAGCTGTACATATCCGCCCGGTCCAACATCAACGAGGGGGCGGTCCTGCGCTTCAAGGGCACCTGGATGCGGCTCACCCGCCGGGCGGTCCGGGACTACAGCTTCCGGGGCACCGGAGTGGCCCAGACGCTGGCCATGTGGGCCAACGTGCGCCGGGGGGAGAAGCTGTATATCTCCCCCTTCCGCAGCCGGGCGGATATTATTTTCGACTCCTCCCTGCCCTATGAGGTGCCGGTGATGAAAAACTATGCCCTGCCCATCCTCCAGAGCGTCCCGGAGAACAACGAGCGCCATGACGAGATGTTGGAGCTGGTGAAGGCCTTCGAGCACTTTGAGGCCATCGACCCGGCACTGGTGGCCCAAGACTCCCTCCTCCGTGAGTTCATCGGCGGCGGGAGCTATAAGTACCACTGAACCCCCTGCTTTTCAGAGGAGAGACCCTCTCCGTCACGGCTTCGCCGTGCCACCTCTCCCAAAGGGAGAGGTAAAGAAACTCCCCCTTTGGGGGAGCTGGCAGCCCAAAGGGATAGATAAAAAAGCTCCCCCTCTGGGGGAGCTGGCAGCCCAAAGGGCTGACTGAGAGGGCGCCTCTACAGATATTCCATCGTTCGGAGTGATTCCAATGCCATATTTACCCACCTACGACTCCCGGGACCCCCGGTATAAGACCCCCTACGGGGCGGCGGCCTCGGGGACGCAGGTACAGTTTACCCTCCGCCCGCCCCGGGCGGAGAGCTACTCCCACGCCAGCCTCACCGCCCGCTTTGAGGGCCGCCACGACGAGACCGTCATCATGAAAATGCCCTGGCAGGGCCACGAGCTGGGCCAGGACATCTTCTCCGCGGAACTGGATACCGCCGGCTACATCGGCCTGGTGTGGTACTCCTTCCGTCTGGAAAAGCTGGATGGCCGCAGCCAGGAGCTGGGCCCCTATCAGCTCACCGTCTACGACGGAACGGAGGAGGTCCCCGGCTGGTTCGGCCAGGGGGTGACCTACCAGATCTTCCCGGATCGGTTTGCCCGCAGCCGGATTCCCGACCCGGAGGGGCTGGTGGGGGGGCGGTGGGTTCACCAGAGCTGGGAGGAGTTCCCCGAATACCGCCCCAACGACCGGGGGGAGGTGCGCAACCGGGACTTCTTCGGCGGGGATTTCCAGGGCGTGCTGGAGAAGCTGGACTACCTCCAGAGCCTGGGGGTGGAGACCCTGTACTTCAACCCCATTTTCGAGGCGGCGGAGAACCACCGTTACGGCACCGCCGACTACAGCCGGGTGGACCCCATGCTGGGCACCAACGAGGATTTTACCCGGCTGTGCGACGAGGCCCACCGGCGGGGAATGCGGGTAATGCTGGACGGGGTGTTTAACCACACCGGCTACGTAAGCCGCTACTTCAACGGCGACGGCTTCTACCCCGAGGCGGGGGCCGCCCAGAGCCAGGAGTCCCCCTATTATTCTTGGTTCAACTTCACCCAGTGGCCCAACCGGTACGACAGCTGGTGGGGCATTTACTCCCTGCCCGCCGTCAACGAGAACGACCCCGGCTATCGGGAGTTCATCTTCGGCGGCAAGGACAGCGTGGTCCGCCGGTGGCTCCGGGCCGGGGCGGACGGCTGGCGTCTTGACGTGGCCGACGAGCTGCCAGACGACTTTGTCCACGGAATCCACGAGGCGGCCCGGGCGGAGAAGCCCGACGCCGTCATCATCGGCGAGGTCTGGGAGGACGGCTCCACCAAGGTGGCCTACGGCGTGCGCCGCAAGCACATCCTGGGGGGCCACTGTGACGGTTTGATGAACTACCCCCTGCGTTCCGCCATCCTGTCCTTCTTCCAGGGGGGCGGGGGGGAAGCCTTTGTCAAGGGGATGGAAACAATCCGGGAGAATTACCCCGCTTTCGCCTTCTACTCCTCTATGAATTCCCTGGATACCCACGACACCCCCCGCTTCCTCACCCTGCTGGGGGCCGGAGGGGAGTACCGGGACCAGTCCAGGGAGTGGCGGGCCGGCTTTACCCTGTCCCCGAAGCAGCTGAACAAGGGTCGGGCTCTGCTGAAGGCCGCCGCCCTGCTGCTGTTCTGCTTCCCCGGCTCCCCCACGGTGTACTACGGGGACGAGGTGGGGATGGAGGGCTTTGAGGACCCCTTCAACCGCCAGACCTACCCCTGGGGCCGGGAGGACCGGGAGCTGCTGGAGTGGTACCGGGCCCTGGGCCGCCTGCGCAGCCGGCACCCCGCCCTGCGCCGGGGCTCCATCCGGTACCTTTTGGGGAAGGGTCCTCTGCTGGTTTTCCTCCGGGAGACCGGAGATGAACAGCTGCTGTGCGCCTTCAACGCCGGGGGCGAGGAACACGCCTTTTCCTTTGACGAGGGCAAGCTTTTCCCCCTCATGGGCCGGCCCCAGTTCTCCCAGATGGACGGGCTGTATACCATCGCCCTGCCCCCCCGGTCGGGCGCGGTGTTCTCCATCAAATAAACGCAGACAGAGACAGCTCACGGGCTGTCTCTGTTTTTCTGTATCATGTTTTCCCCAAACGCTCCCACAAGATCAGCCGGATGCAGCTTGGAACTGATCGCCCGTCCTCCTCCGCCAGCCGCTTCAATGTTTCGTACAGGTCCAGCGGCATCCTGACACTGACGATCTTCCTGGGACCTTTTTTCATATTATCACCTCGCTTCCATTTTAACCTGTTTCAGGTTAAAAGTAAATACCCTATTTCAGGTTAAGCTATAGTAGGCAAGAGGTGATTTGTTTGTATTCCAGAATCCGTGATCTGCGCGAGGACAGCAATCTGAACCAGACGGAGCTTGCCAAACAGCTTGGCATGTCTCAAACGGGATATTCCAAATATGAGACCGGAGAAAATGACATCCCAACTTCAGTTTTGATTGCCCTCGCCAAAATACACAACACCAGCGTTGACTATCTCCTGGGTCTTACCGATGTGCGGGAGCCATACCCACGGGCAAAATCATAACAACAGCCCCGCCAGGCGCTTGCCGGCGGGGCTGTGCTCTAACTATTTCATTGCTGGCTCTCTGGTCTTCTCTGTATCTTCCTTCCGGCCCGCGGCCTTGGCCCACTCGCAGATAGGGATGGGCGCCATAGCCAAAGCCAGCACGGTAAACCACTGGGGGGCGTTCATGGGGGTCACAGAGAACACCCCCTGGAGGGGGGGCACCAGCAGCACAGACAGCTGCATGGCCAGTCCCGCCAGAAAGGCCCGGTTCATGGCCGGGTTGGACAGCACCCCCTGGGCAAAGAGGGACCGGTCCTCGCTGCGCACGTTGAAGGCGTGGAACAGCTGGCACAGGGTGAGGGTGGCGAAGGCCATGGTGTTGGCGGCGGCGCCCTCCAGCCCCGGGGCGGCCAGACGGGTAAAGCCCAAAAAGTAGGCCGCCAGGGTGAGCCCCCCCACCATCAGGCCCTGCCAGGCCAGGCGGAGGGAAAACCTTCCGTCAAAGAGGCCGGCGGAGGCGTCCCGGGGGTCTTCCTCCATCACGCCCTCCTCCACCGGCTCCACCCCCAGGGCCAGGGCGGGAAGGGAGTCGGTTACTAAGTTGAGCCACAGCAGCTGCACCGGTACCAGGGGCATCTGCCCAAAGCCCAGCAGCGTGGCGGCAAAGATGGTAAAAATCTCCCCGATGTTGCAGGAGAGCAGGTAGTGGATGGCCTTGCGGATGTTGGAGTAGATGCCCCGGCCCTCCTCGATGGCGGCCACAATGGTGGAAAAGTTGTCGTCAGTGAGGATCATGTCCGCCGCCCCCTTGGCCACGTCGGTGCCCGTCTTTCCCATAGCGCAGCCGATGTCGGCCGCCTTCAGGGCGGGGGCATCGTTCACGCCGTCCCCCGTCATGGCCACCACCCGGCCCCGCTTCTGCCAGGCCTGGACAATGCGCATCTTGTGCTCCGGGGACACCCGGGCGAAGACGGCGAACTTTTCAATGTCGTTTTCCAGCAGCTCCTGGGGCATAAAATCCAGCTCCGCCCCCGTCACCGACCAGTCTCCGGGGCGGGCGATATCCAGCTCCTTGGCTACCGCCACCGCGGTGGCCCGGTGGTCGCCGGTAATCATCACCGGCCGCACCCCCGCCAGGTGGCACCGGGCCACGGCGGCGCGGACCTCCGGCCGGGGCGGATCCATCAGGCCAAAGAGGCCTAAAAAGGTGAGCTCCCGCTCCACCTCGCCGGGCTGGGGATTTTGGGGCAGGGCGGAAAGCTCCCGCCGGGCCACGGCAATCACCCGCAGGGCCTTACCTGCCATCTCCTCGTTGGCGGCCAGGATGCGGGCCCGGTCGCTCTGGGTGACAGGCCCCCTTGCTGTGTTGACACACCGGTCCAGCAGCACGTCCGGGGCCCCCTTCACAAAGGCGGTCCAGCCCCCCGACCGATCGGTATGTATGGTGGTCATCAGCTTGCGGGTGGAGTCAAAGGGGATATCGGCCACCCTGGAAAGGTGCTCCAGCTCCCGGTTTTGATCCACCCCATCCCGGGCGGCGGCCACCACCAGGGCCCCCTCGGTGGGGTCGCCGGAGGCGGTGGGCGCCCCGGCCTTCCACTCCAGCCGGGCATCGGAGCACAGGGTCCCCGCCAGCATGGCATCCCGCCGCCGGGTGCCGGGGGGAAGCCACACCTGCTGCACCGTCATTTTGTTCTGGGTGAGGGTGCCCGTCTTGTCGGAGCAGATCACCCCGGCGCAGCCCAGGGTCTCCACGGCGGGCAGCTTCTTCACGATGGCGTTGTGCTTCACCATCCGCTGTACGCCCAAAGCCAGCACGATGGTGACGATGGCGGGCAGGCCCTCCGGGATGGCGGCCACCGCCAGGGACACCGCCGCCATCAGCATCTCCAGGATGGGCCGGTGGTACAGCAGGCCCACCCCGAACATCACCGCGCACACCGCCAGGCACACGAAGGACAGGGTTTTGGAGATCTCCGCCAGCTTGCGCTGAAGCGGGGTGGAGGTGTCCTCCTCCCCCATGAGCATCCCGGCGATGCGGCCCACCTCGGTGTCCATGCCGGTGGCCGTCACCACGCAGAGCGCCCGGCCGTTGGTGATGACGGTGGACGAGATCACCATATTGCTGCGGTCCCCCAGCACCGTGCCCTCGGGCAGCACCGCGTCCGCCTGTTTGTCCACCGGGACGGATTCGCCGGTCATGGCGGATTCGTCCGCCTTCAGGTTGGCGCACTCCAGGATGCGGGCATCGGCGGGCACCAGGTCCCCCGCTTCCAGCACGATGACGTCGCCGGGCACCAGAAAGGCCGTCTCCAGCCGGACCTGCTCCCCGCCCCGGACCACCTTGGCCAGGGGGGCGGACATTTTCTGCAATGCCTCCAGGGCCTTTTCCGCGCTGTCCTCTTGGGAGATGGAGATGCAGGCGTTTACCGCCACGATGACCAGGATAATGACCGCCTCCACCCAGTCCTCCCCGGCGGAGGAGACCAGGGACAGTGCCGCCGCGGCCAGCAGCACTAAAATCATGGGGTCCCGCATCTGGTCCAGGAACCGGGCCCAGAGGGGCTTTTTTGCCGACCCGGCCAGTTGGTTGGGGCCGTATTTATCCAGCCGCGCCTGGGCCTCCTGGGGGGAGAGGCCGGAGCGGCCGGATTCCAGCCCAGCCAGGGTTTGGGCGGCGGTCTTGTCGTACCATTGGCTCATAGTCCAACACTCCTTTTCTTTCCTTCTGAATATAGCGTTTTTTGGGGGTCGAATGGTAGGGAAAGGGGACAAGCGGGAAACAAAAAAGACCTATCCACAGTCTCAGACTGTGGATAGGTCTTACCGTTTCAGACCAAACCAGGCGGAATCCGCCTTGCTGTTGGCACAGGTCACGGGACAAGCCCGCCGGTTACTCCCCTACCGCTTATGGGAGATGATACCAGAAGGGCGGGCGGTTGTCAAGGGGGAAGGGCGCCCTTTGTAAAAGGGGCGGTCACATGGGCTTCAGGTTTTGGTTGAGCCGGGCCACCATCCAGGCGACGCGCCTTGCCCGCCCGGCATCTGTCTTGGCGTCCAGATAGGCCCGGGCGTAGGTTCGCTGTACGGATGGGGGCATGGCCAGGAAATTTGTGTGGGCGGGCTCATACCCGCGCAGCAGCTGGGACAGGCAGGCAATGTGCTCCGGAGTGACCTGCGGGGGCCCGGGGGCGTACCACTGGCCGCCGCGTTTGGCCTGCTCGATTTTTTCCCGGCCGAAATCGGTCATGAGGCCCCGCTCTTCCAGGCTTTTGGCCAGCGCCTTGTTTTTCTCCGACCATTTGCTGTTCGCCCTGCGGGGGGAAAAATATTTCTTGTAGGTTTTGGCGTCCAGCCGTTCCATCCGCCCGTCGATCCAGCCAAAGCAGAGCGCCTCCTCCAGCGCCTCCTGGGCTTTGATGGTGTCCGGCCCGCCGGGCTTGCCGAACAGGAGCCAGACGCCGGCGTCCGACCGGCAGTTTTCCTGGAGCCAGCGGCGGAACTCCTCCCGGCCGGGAAACTCCATCACACCGCCCATTGCGGGGCCCTCCTTTCGGCCGTCTGATCCGTCCGGCCGCACGTCAGCCCACCCCGCCGCTCTCAACGGGGGCGTCCCGCTCCGCCAGCGCCTGGTGGTAGGCGCTGAGCCGGCGGTAAAAGTCGATGGCGTTCAGGCTGTCCAGCGCCCCGGCGCGGGTGATCTGGGCCTCCGCGATCCACTGGTCGGCCAGATCCTCCATGGCGTCCACCTGGAAGCTGTCCCGGTACTGGGTTTTCGTCTCGTCGGTGAGGGGCAGGCGCAGAATGATGTGATAGCCGAACTCGCTCTCCACGATGCCGGAGATCTCCCCCTCCTTCAGCGCCAGGGACGCCTCCTCAAAGGGGGCCACCATCTGGCCGGAGGAGGTGGTGTAGCCGTCGGGGTTGTTCTGGGGATTGTCCTCGCTGTGGGCCATCATCAGCTCGTCGAACTTGGCCTCCAGGGCGCCGGCGTCCGTCCCCTGGAGCTGGGAGAGGAGATCCTCCGCCTGGGCCCGCTTCTGGGCAGCCTGGTCATCGGGGAGGGGCTGCTTGCTGTCGTCCACCGTTTTGAGCAGGATGTGCTTCACCCGGTAAACCTTCTGGGCGTCCAGGTACTCATTCAGCTCCTGCTCGTCGGGCGCGTGGGTGACGGCGTTCTTCACGTTCTCGTAATAGGTGGTCATTTCAAAAATGAATTGGGCGCTCTCCTCGGTCAGCCCCCAGTAGGGGCCGGCGGTGTCCAGGTCGGACTGCTCCATGGCCTGGCGCACCTCCTCCATCTGGGCGTCGGTGGGCAGGCAGCCCAGCTCGGCCGCCTTCTGGCGCACCAGAGTGTGATAGGCGGACAGGCGGACACCCTGCTCCAGCAGGTCGCCCGCCGCGTCGGGCATGTCCGCCAGGTTCAGGCCGAAGTAGGAGAAATACTGCTGGGTGTTCATGCAGGCCTGGCCCAGCAGGTAGAAAAAGAGGTCGGCCGGGACATCCACCCCGTCGACGGTGAGCATCACGTCGTCCGGGTTGGCGCCGGCGGCGAACATCAGGGGGGGCTGGGTCAGGTCGGCCACGATTTCGGGTGCGGCGCTGGGGGAGGCGGACGGGTCCGCGCTGGGGGAAGCGGACGGGTCCGCGCCGGGAGAGACGGAGGGATCGCCGCTGGTGGGGTTGGCGGTGGTGCAGGCGAACAGGGACAGGGCCAGGGCCCCGGATAACAGCAGGGCCGGCAGTCGTTTCCAATTTTTCATGGTATTCTCCAATCCGTGAGGCAGAATGATTCCGGCACGGGGCCGTTGGGGGGTATTATACATCAACAGGGCGGGAAATGCAAATCAAGGTTGTGGATGGGAAGGGCGCAGCACGACTCAAGGTTGCGGCGCCGTCGTGAGCAGAGCCCCGTACCGCTCCACGACCTGGGCGGCGGTGCGCAGGGGGTCGTCGTTCCGGCGCAGCTTCAGGGTGAGGGCGGGGGCGTCGCCGGGGGAGAAGAGCATCCGGCCGGGATACTGCCCCGCCAGCGCGGCGATGGACTCCAGGTCGAATTGTTCCAGGGCGAACACCAGGGCGGCCCCCTTCTGGGAGATGTCGGTGATGCGGCACTCCGCCCCCTGCCCCCGGAGGAGCGCCACCGAGAGCAGGTTGTTCACCTGCCGGGGCGGGTCGCCAAAGCGGTCGATGAGCTCGTCGGTGATGTCGTCCGCATCCTCTTGGGTGCGCACCCGGGCGATGCGGCGGTACAGGTCCATCCGCTGGCCCGGGTCGGGGACGTATTTGTCCGGGATGGAGGCGGAGACCGTCAAATCCACCGTGCACTCGGGGAGGCGGTCCGGCTTCTCCCCCTTCTCCTCCAAAACCGCTTCCTCCAGCAGCTTCAGATACAGGTCGTAGCCCACGCTCATCAGGAACCCGGACTGCTCCGGGCCCAAAAGGTTGCCCGCCCCCCGGATCTCCAGGTCCCGCATGGCGATTTTGAAGCCGGAGCCGAACTCGGCGTACTCCCGGATGGCGCTCAGGCGCTTGGCGGCCACTTCGGTGAGCACCTTGCCCGCCCGGTAGGTCATGTAGGCGTAGGCCCGCCGGGGGGAACGGCCCACCCGGCCCCGGATCTGATGGAGCTGGCTCAGCCCCATCTTGTCCGCGTCCTCAATGATGAGGGTGTTCACGTTGGCGATGTCGATGCCCGTTTCAATGATGGTGGTGCACACCAGCACGTCTACCTCGCCGTCGGACACCCGGGTCATCACGTCGCCCAGCTCCTCCTGGCTCATCTTGCCATGGCCCACCGCCACCTCTGCCTCCGGCCCCAGCATGTCCTTGATGCGCGCGGCGGTGCGCTGGATGGTGTCCACCCGGTTGTGGAGGTAGTATACCTGGCCCCCCCGCTCCAGCTCCCGGCGCATGGCGTCGGCCAGCACCGACCAGTCGTGCTCCAGCACGTAGGTCTGCACCGGCTGGCGGCTGGCGGGGGGCTCCTCGATGGCGGACATATCCCGGATGCCGCTCAGGGCCATGTTCAGCGTCCGGGGGATGGGGGTGGCGGACAGGGTGAGCACGTCCACCTGCTTGGACATTTCCTTCAGCCGCTCCTTGTGGGTGACGCCGAACCGCTGCTCCTCGTCCACCACCAGAAGCCCCAGGTTCTTGAACCGCACGTCCTTTTGCAGCAGGCGGTGGGTGCCGATGAGCACGTCCACCGAGCCGCTTTCCACCCCGGCCAGGGTTTTCTTGATCTGGGCGGGGGTGCGGAAGCGGCTCACCAGGTCGATCTCCACCGGGTACTTGGCGAAGCGGCCCCGGGCGGTGAGGTAGTGCTGCCGGGCCAGCACGGTGGTGGGCACCAGGATGGCGGCCTGCCTGCCGTCCAGCACGCACTTCATCACCGCCCGGAGGGCCACCTCCGTCTTGCCGTAGCCCACGTCCCCGCACAGCAGGCGGTCCATGGGCCGGGGGGCCTCCATGTCCCGCTTGATCTCGTTGATGGAGCGGAGCTGATCCTCCGTCTCGTGGTAGGGGAAATCGTCCTCGAACTCCTTCTGCCAGGGGCTGTCGGGGGCGAAGGCGTATCCCGGCTGACGCTGCCGCTGGGCGTAGAGCTGGATCAGCCCCTTGGCTAAGTCCTTGACGGCCTTCCGGGTGCGGGCCTTGGCCTTCTCCCAGTCCGCGCCCCCCAGCCTGGACAGCTTCTTCTTCTCCGGGTCGTCCCCGCCGCCGATGTATTTGGCGATGGCGTCCAGCTGGGTGGCGGGGACGTAGAGGGTGTCCGTCCCGGCATAGGCCAGCTTCACGTAGTCCTTGTCCACCCCGTCCACCTGCATCTTCACCATGCCCACGAACCGGCCGATGCCGTGGTGCTCGTGGACCACCAGATCGCCGGGGGTCAGGTCGGTGAAGGAGTCCACCTTCCGGCGGTCGGCGGCGTGCTTGAGCCGCTTGCCCTTTTTCCGGGGGCCGTCCGCCCCCTCGGTGAGCACGGCGTAGGGACAGCCGATGTAGTCAAACCCGGCGGACAGCCCCCCCACGGCGATGGTGATGCTCCCCGGCTGGGGCAGGCCGTGGAGCTGGAAGTCCACGGCGGAACGGATCTTCCGCTCCCGCAGGAGGGACTGGAGGTTCAGGGCCCGCTGCTCGCTGCCCACCAGCACCACCGCCCCGGTGCTGGCGGACTGGAGCTGGCTGAGGTCGGCGGCCGCCGCGTCCAGGCTGGCCCCGAAGGAGGGGAGCTGCCGCCCTTGGGCGGCGAGCACCGCCTTGGGGGGCAGGGGGGGCTTGGAGGTGGTGAAGGAGTCCAGGAAGCACAGGCCGTGACGGGAGAGCTGGGCCATGAGATCGTCCATCCCGGCGGCAAAGACGGCGTGCCTGCCGTCCACCGCCCCGTTCTCGATGAGGGTTTTCACGTCCTCCCCCAGCTGCCACAGCCAGTTCCGGCCCCGCTCCGCCACCCGGCTGGACTCGGACAGGCACACAACGGCGTCCGGGGGCAGGTGGTGGGCGGCGGTGGCCAGGGCCTTGTACCGGGCGGGCAGATCCCGGTCGGACAGCCGCTGCCACTGGCCGTTTTCGTCCCGGACGGGCAGAAGCTCGCTCACCGGGAGGAACTCCGCCCGGTCCAGCTTGCCTGTCCGCCGCTGGGAGGACACGTCGAACAGCCCCATGGAGTCCACGTCCCGGTCCCAGAACTCCACCCGGACGGGGCTGTCCATGCCGGGGGAGAACACATCTAAAATCCCCCCCCGGAGGGCGAACTGGCCCACGCCCTCCACCTGCTGGCACCGGGTGTAGCCCAGGGCGGCCAGACGGCCCGCCAGCTCCTCCGGGTCATAGCTGCCCGTCAGCTCCAGCTCCACCACGTGGGCGGACAGCTCCTCCGGCGGCAGGGTGCGCTGGAGCAGGACCTCCACCGTGGCGGCGATGAGGGGGGCCTTCCCCCGGGCCATGGCCCGGAAGGCGGCGATCCGCTGGTGCTCCCACTGGCGGGAGGCCACCGCCCCCTGGTGGAACAGGAACTCCCGCGCCCCGATGAGGACGGCGGGGGTGCCCGTCAGCGCGGTGACGTCCGCCGCCAGCCGGACGCACTCCCCCTCGTCGGCGCACAGCAGCACCACCGGGACCTCCAGCCGGGTGAGCAGTCCGGCGGCGAAGTGTGCCCGGTGGACGGGAGACAGGCCGGACACCTCCGCCGGGGAGCGTCCGCTTTCCAAAGCGGCCTCCAGGCGCAGGTATTCCGGCACCGTATTCAGGATGTTCAGAAGCTGTTTCATGGGATACCCTCAGTTGTAGCGGTTCATGGCCTTCTGGGGCCCGTCCTTCAGGAAACAGGCCGCGGCGTCGGCGGCCCGCTTGGCCGCCTCGTCCAGGATTTTCCGGTCCTCCCCCTGGAGCCTGCCGAGCACCCAGTCCGCCATGTCGTAGTCGGGATGGGGCTTGCCCCCCACCCCCAGCTTGATCCGGGGGAACTGGTCGGTGCCCAGGTGCTGGATGATGCTTTTCAGCCCGTTGTGCCCCCCGGCGGAGCCTCCCGTCCGGATGCGCAGGCGGCCCAGGGGCAGGTCCACGTCGTCGGAGAACACCAGCACGTGATCCGGGGGGAGCTTATAAAACCGGGCCGCCTCCCCCACCGCCTCGCCGGACAGGTTCATGTAGGTGGCGGGCT
>OFGR01002079.1_pt1 | contig 14060 bp, 11 predicted proteins | sample 1521811 | NCBI WGS metagenome assembly OFGR01 (sample SAMEA3504098, study PRJEB24116) | mouse gut metagenome | biome: mouse gut; feature: mouse-associated habitat; material: faeces | place: Denmark | collected 2011
ATCCTGCTCTTCGGGCTTTATCCGCTGTTTCAGCGCGATCCCCAATAACGGCTTTCCAATAGTGATTTTTTGCACAGTGCCAGTAAACACTCTTTTGTGAGTGAGGCAGATAGGTTTCTGGAGGAAATAAGTTTTTTTCGTTGTCCCATTCCTCTTTTAACTCCGGATATTCTGTTGCAAGATTATAGAATGGACTCGGCTTTCGATGCTCACAATATGGGCAAGTTTGAATGAGCGGATGATTTGTGATGTGATTTAATGTGCGCTGCCATGACAGCCCACAGACATGACAGCGAAACCGTACAAGTTTGCCTGAAGAAAATCCAATCTCATTGGGAGGAATAGGATTGTTTCCTTCATGATAAAAGTGGAGAATCAGATACGCATGATTTTGGATGCACCAATCCTGAAAACTCATTGTCGGTTTCATTTTATGCTCTCTCCTCCGATGAATCATGATAATTTGCATACAAATTCCACCAAGTGCGCAGTATACTGCATTTTCTTTCCGAATGCACTTAAGGTATATGGTGTACAGTAATTATTTTCTGCGCTGGGAAACCCTCACGATAATGCAGCTGCGGAATCTTTCTTTGCTGTTGTTATAAAGAGAGGACTTTCGGCAAAAATTTTATAAGGACGAAACCGAGCTTTGTCATGCTGCAGATCACTATATTGAGGTTTACAATGATTACCGGCGGCATCAGCGGCTTGAGTTTTTAATCCCTCAATCTACCAGAGGAAAATTTTTATTAAAATTTAGACTGTCTACAGCAAATCGGCAGTATTAAAGAGATTGTCCAATTTACTGTAGGCATTCCATTTGTCATGTGTTGATAAAAAAGATGCACCGCCATAACCATTGTGTTGCAACGGCTTTCTGAGTTTACAGCATATTTGTTACCATCTTGACAAGCTGGAGTATAGCCTTTCTTAGTATCATAATAAGTCATAATAATCCTAATGTAAAGCGAAATATGAAAATGATTAACGAGTAAAAGTGGCAAGGGCATTAGAGACTTTTCAAAAAAGTGTCTAAAACACTTCGCCAATTCACAATTTCCCGGGATTTTTAAAATGTCTCGGAGCATAAGCTGCCACATTACGGCGTTATCACATAACTCAGAAGGAAAGTAAAAGCTGTTGGATCGTCCCTGAATACCCAGTTGTTTTTGCAGCTGTTGGCCTAGAAGGCGGAGCGCATGAGTCTGACTATCCGGTGTATGTTCCTGCCAAAGTTGGATCACACTGATAATCGGACTTTTATTATATTTGAAGCCAGTGATTATCATATCGATTCGCATCTGATTCAATTATACAAAATGAATTATCTTATTTCTCCGATTGCGGTCGATAGAACTTATAGCCAAATCTTTGTGCAATATGTCCATGAATGAAACTGGAAAAAGTACCCACAAAATGTTTTGATGAGAGTGGACCGTAGTGGCGGCAGATAAATGCATTCAATTCTATCAAAAGTATCCTCATCAAAAATGCTTGCAGATGAGTGCCCTCTCCAGTATTTTCGTTTATAGGCACTTGGTCTTGCTGGATTTTCAGAAATACGAAGATGTATTTGTGTCGTCATCGATTTGTTTTCTCGAAAAGTCATCACCCATCGAATTGACCATAACCAAGAGGCCCCAATAGTGGAAAAAGCAATTCGCCCGTTGTCAGCGGGCGAATTTTCAGGTGAGGATTTTAAGAGAGTCGTGTTTGAATTTAACACTCTCCAAGGGCCTGTTTAAAAAGAAATATAAACAAACTCCACCGATCAGATACTGAGGGAAACGCTGCAGGTGAGGCAGCGGGGAAGCGCCGGACCGTACATGTAGCCGGAGTCACGAAGCGGGCCGGAGTCGAAATCGCGTTGATAGGAATTGAAGATGTTGGTGATTCCTGCGGTGAAATCCAGATCCACTTTCTTGAAAATTCTGAAACAATAAGAAAGCTTCACCGACGCATCAAAAAAAGACTGTGTCCTTACGGCAAGATCGACCTCAGTTCCTGAACCTACAAGATGCTGCACGGTCATCGGTCCGGTAAGAGTACCGGTAAATATCGCACGGAATCCTGACAATATCTCCCAGTTGGCGGCGAAATACCCGTATATGTCGGGAGTGCGGAAGAGTCGCTTCTCTGCGGGCACATCGGGATTGTCGCTCCATACCTCCGGCTTTTTATACCTGCTGCGCTGAAATGTCACACCCGCCTGTATATCGAAATGTGATGAGAAGAAAGCCTTCGCCTCAATATTCATACCCAGCACACGTGCTCCCGAGCCGTTATATCTCTCAAGCACGGCATTTCCCTGCGCGTCAAGACCATCAAGCTGACGAAGGGCAAACACATCGCTAAGATCCGTAAAGAATCCTTCCACAAGAAGATTGGTCTGCACGTTGCCGAAGGTGTGGTAAAGGTCTGCGGAGGTACTGACACTCTGGGAACTCTCCTGTTTAAGACCGGGAGCAAGGACAGTAACGACTCTCTCGCCTCCGACAATAGCCACATGGAAATCTTCGTCATAAGCCTGCGGAGAACGGAAACCTGTGGAATACGACAGGCGGAAGTTGGCGCTGCGTGACGGATTGAACCGTATGTTCACCCGTGGGGATATTATGGGATTCTTGATAAGTGAATGTTTGTCAAGTCGCGCTCCGATAAGGAAGCCCCACCGCTCGTCGCGCCATTCGTTCTGCAGATAGCCGCTGAAAATATTCACATTCTGCAGCATGTCATGGCCATACCCGATGGTGACATCATGGAGGCGGTTGTGAGAATACTCAAGTCCCGCCACAAGTTCGGCCGGCATGAAAAGCAATTTTGTGAATGGATGGGTCCATTGTGTGCCGGCTGTGACAACAATGTCTGAGGTGCGTCCGTAAGCGTCAGGATCCATGTCCGAGCCATAATAGCTGGTGCGTTTTGTGGCTTGCATTGCGGAGAACACCGAGACATGGTCGCGGCGGTCGCGGGGCCAGATGTCGTAAGTAACCTCCGCTCCGTGTATGTCATGCTCCACTTGCTCGGCGATCATGGCAAGATGTGCGGGCTGATTGAGTTGATCTCCTCCGCGACGGTATTCATGCGTGTTATGATATTCCAGCGTCAGTCGCGAGTCGGCAGACGTACGCATGAATGTGCGGGCACCGAGGGTCTGGGTCTTCAGTTGCGCCACTTCCGTGTATCCGTCTCCGTTATGGTCGTATCCGTCGCGATACCGGCTTTGACCGTAAATAAAGATTCCCGCCTTATCGTTGTCGGTGACGACAGAGGCATTCAGCGTCGTGTTATTGTCGAGAGACCCTGATGGACCGATGGATGTCAGCGTGTGTGAAATCTTCGCGGAGTTTTCCCGGGGATCCCTGGTGATTATATTTATCGTGCCTCCGATTGCAGACGAACCGAAAAGTGCCGAGCCTCCGCCCCGCATCACTTCGATACGGTCGATCATATTGGCGGGTATCTGCTCCAGACCGTAAACACCCGTAAGAGCGGAAAACACCGGACGGGAATTCATGAGTATCTGCGAATAATGTCCGTCAAGACCATTGATGCGGACCTGCGTGAATCCGCAGTTCTGGCAATCATTCTCTACCCTCACTCCAGGTTGAAAATCGAGACCGTCGGCAAGTGAACACGCGCCGACTGAGGTCAGCAGCTTGCCGGTCATCACATTCACCAGAGATGGGCTCTCGCGGCGTTTTACCTCACTTTTGCTACTTGTGACAACGAACTGGTCGAGCATGAACACATCCGTCAGTGAATCCGGGTTTTCGGCTTGATCCGGGTTTTCTACAGTTTGAGAGGAGGGAACGAAAAGTATGTCGGCGTGTGTCGGCATAGCTATGGCAATAGCCATAGCCATAAAAAAATTTTTTTTAGGCATTATGTATTGGAATAAATGGTTCTTTCAGGAATCTCGTGGATGTATGGGGATCGCTTTCGCCGTATGTCTTGAAAGTAAACATACTCTAAGACGCATGCAGCAATTGATCCTTCATCAACGTGCGGAATTCTCTCAAAAAAGATTCTCTTGATATTCTCTGAAAATAAATTAGAACAGCTTCTTGCTGTTACATGGGATAAAATTACTCTATGCGCATAATGCCGGAGGACCTCTCAGTGAATATTCCGAGGTATGATTGACAACGACAAAAGACGTTACATCCGTGTAGATTAAGGAACAGGATGTTTCCGGAGCGGACACATACATGTTCTGCACTGCATTCGAGGCGATAGACGCGGTGTTGAATGCAGAAATGAGATCTAAAGACTGGGCGCTATGTCCATGTGTGCCGGAAGGAAGATAAGGATGTGAATGGGCAATAGGACGACCGTCAATATCTTTATGGACGTGCGTGAAAATAGCGTTCGAGAACATGAAATTCACGAACAGCAGCATTACGAACGACACAAAAATACGGTCCAACGTCTTTTTCACATCGCAAAATTACAAATTATTTGAGAAATTTTTACGTATTCTACGTTTTTTGCAGTAACTTTCCAGAATTTATTAAGCCCCATTATAATTCACAATATTCTCTTCCCTTCCTTTGATTTTTATGATGCTGACGTTTTTGTATGGTGTATGGATTACGCTGCAATTTGTATGTGTATAAAATCAAAGCCGCTGTAAGTTGTTAGTTTACAGCGGCTTTGCTTGGTGGTTTGGCGGAGGGGACGAGATTCGAACTCGTGGTAGGATAACTCCTACGTCAGTTTAGCAAACTGGTGGTTTCAGCCACTCACCCACCCCTCCAGAGTCGGGCCTTATAAGGCTTTGCGGGCACAAAGTTAGAAATTTATTTTTAAATCTCCAAATTTTTTGTCGGTTTTCAAGTTTTTGTAGATGTTTTTTGCCTTGTTTTTGCGGTTCTTGCGGGATGGTGACACGGAGTTAGTTCTATTCTGTGCCGGCGTACATCGCATTGATTACGGCGGCATAGTTGCGCGCCACCACCGCGCGGCGTACTTTCATCGTGTTGGTGACTTCCCCTTTTTCTATTGAGAAATGATGCGGAAGCAGCGTGAGGCGCTTGATGCGTTCGAATCCGGCGAGATCTTTCTGATAAGGTTCTATCTGTTGGATCATGAATTCTGTCACTTTGGGATTTTTCAACAGTGCCGCATAATCCGATGTGTCGAACTTCTTCTCTTCGGCCCAACGCATGAGCTGGCTTCGGTTGGGGACGACAAGCGCCGTCACGAATTTCCGCTCATCTCCGATTATCGCCACCTCGTCGATATACTTGCACTCGGCGAGCCTCCCCTCGAGGAGCTGCGGGGCGATATATTTTCCGTTGGAGGTCTTGAACAGATCCTTGATGCGTTCGGTAAGTACCAGATCGCCATCGGGAGTGAAATATCCCGCATCGCCGGTCCGGAAATAACCGTCGTCGGTAAACGCCGCGGCGTTGGCCTCCGGATTATTGTAATAGCCCGGCGTTACGGTGCCGCCCTTTACGAGAATCTCGCCGTTGTCGTCTATGCGGACCTTTATGCCGGGGAGTGGGCGCCCCGCTGTGCCTATATCGTATCCCACGGCGGGATAACAGGAGACGGTGGCAGTGGTCTCGCTAAGTCCATACCCCATGATCACTTCGATTCCCACGGAGCGCATGAAGCGCACGATGGAATCGCTCAGGGGAGCCCCCGCCGTAGGGAAGAAATTGGGATTGGGGATGCCGATGGCGTTCTTCAGCAACTGGAACACGCGTCGGTTCCAGAAGTCATATTCCTTCTCCAGAAGCCATGACGGCCTGCGGCCGCGACGCACATAGTCGATGTTGCGCCGGTAACCGGTGCGGATGGCGCGGCTTACCATCATTCTCTGGAATTTCGACATGCCGGCAATCTTTTCCTTCACTCCGTGGTATACCTTTTCCCAGAACCTGGGCACGCAGCACATCAGGTTGGGCTCAACTTCCTTGATCGTGTCCTGGATAACCCGGGGGTCGTAGTTGAAGGCTATGGTGATACCCCGCGTGACGCAGAAGAAATCCCATGCCTTCTCGAGAATATGGGACATCGGCAGAAATGCCATGGAGAGGTCATCGTCTTTGATTGCGGAGAGCAGTTCGATATGTTTCTGGATGCACTCGTCGTAGTTGCTGTGTGTGATCACCACTCCTTTGGGTTCGCCGGTGGTGCCGGAGGTGTAGATCAGTGTGGCCATGTCTTCGGGGAGTCCGCGCGACGAGCGGGCTTCAACTTCGGCTGCAGTCTCTCTGGAGGCGTTCATGCCGAGGCGCACGAAGTCGTCCCAGAAGATTGTGACGGTATCATCGTCGCGGAGTTCGAGACCGTCGTTCTTGAACACCACGATGCGGCTGATCGCCTCCGGACGCTTCTTCCATTGGTTGTAGGCCATGGGATAGTGATGTGAGTCTCCGACAAAGAGCACCTTGGCGCCGCTGTTCTCCACAATGAAATCGAATTGCGACTGGACGCTGCTGGCATAGATCGGGACCGCGGCCACCCGGTTGCGGAAGGCCCCGAGTTCGGTGATAAGAATCTGCGGAGTGTTTGGCGAGCAGACGGCTATGTTGTCCTTCTCGATGAGACCGAGTTCAGCGATAGCCTTTCCGGCCACATCCACCTGTATGGCAAATTCATTCCAGGATGTCGGCAGCCATTCGCCATCCCTGCGCCAACAAAAACGATAAGCTTCCCTGTCGCCGTAGCGCTCGGCCTGACGGGGTACGATTTCCACTAATTTATTTGCCATAATAATGTATCAGGCCTCCTGTGGCCTCTTTTTGTCTTTTTACCCGGGCGGGGTAATTTCTAAAAAACGGTCTATGATAAAAACGTTTAAAATGCCGCAAAGTTATATGCCGGAGGAGGTTGAATCGCGTCTCCTGATTTCCTCTATTTCGCGGATAATGCCGGGAGGCAGTCCGGAACAGTGCTTGTGGCATACCATTTCGCGGGAGTACATCCGTGCGATGCAATAGTTTACATGGTCACATCCGCAGCGGTGGTTGCCTGATGCGGAGGCCATGCGGTTCACAAAATCAGGCTCATTGATGAGAGCCCTTCCCATCTGGATGAAGTCGAATCCCTCCTTGTCGAGCACGCGGTCGGCTCCGTTGCGGTCCACAACCCCGCCGACGTATACCAGCGGCATCGCAAGCTCGCGGCGGAATAGCCGGGCGTCATCCAGAAAATAAAGTTCCCGGAACGGTACGGAGGGGATCATGCGCTTGCCGGCAAGTCTGATGCCATACCTGAGCCATAGCTGCTTCATGTAGTAGGTCATGGAATAGACCGGCATCTCTCCGCGCATCACGTACATGGGGGCTTTCGACACGAAACCTCCCGAGAGCACAAGGGCATGGACACCAAGCCTTTCCAGTTCGCGGGCCACCGTGAGACAGTCTTCAATATCGAGTCCTCCCCTGAATCCGTCGCGCATATTGGTTTTCACCAGTACGCCCATATCGTTTCCTGCGGCTTCAAGCACTTCGTCGACACATATCCTCATGAAGTCCATGCGTCGCTCGAGAGGTCCTCCGAACTCATCGCGCCGCCGGTTGGTGTAAGGGGAGAGGAACTGCGAGATAAGGTAACCGTGGCCGGCGTGCACTTCCACGCAGTCGAAACCGGCGTCACGTGCTGTCCGCACAGCGTCGCCGAACAGGCGCGCCAATTCGCGGATCTCATCCTTGCGCAAGGCGCGCACCAGAGTGGGAGAGTAGAGGTTGAAGCCTCCGCTTGCTCCCACCGGAGTCCCTCCGGCAGTAGAGCGGTGGGTCATGTTGCCGCAGTGGCCGATCTGGATCGAGGCCTTGGCGCCGGCAGCATGGATGCCGTCGGTGATTTCACGCAGAGGGGCCACGATCTCAGGCCGGAGCCATAGCTGAGTGTCGAACGACAGGGCCGAACGGCAGATTCCGGCGTAAGCCAGTGTGGTCATCCCCACACCTCCGCGCGCCACCGACAGATGATAGTCGCGAAGCGCGGCTGTGGGATTGTTGTCCTTGCCCATCCCTTCGAAAGCGGCGGAGCGTATGGTGCGGTTGCGTAACTCTACGGGACCGATTTTTCCGGGGGTGAACAGTTTCATGGGCAGGGATGTCAATAAATGAACGGGATGATGTACCGTCTGTTTAGCCTGGCATACCGCTCGCCGAACTTTTCGAGATACCGTCGGTGTGTGGCGCGGGCGCGCGGTGCAAGATTCGCGAAGGTCCATACCACGAATGCGAATCCCCCGAGACTCCAGGTCAGTATGGCATAGCCGAGCCATTCGGTAACCTCGCCGAAATAATTGGCTGAGGTGACGTATCGGAACATTCCTCCCCGGGGGATGTAATGCCCGCTGTCGCCAGGACGGCGCAAGTGGCGGATGATGTGGTCTGAATGGAGATTTACCGCCATGCCGGTGAGGAATATGACGGTCCCCAGAATGAACAGAGGACTCCATAGCCACGACACCGGATAAGCATCAGCCGGAGAGACATAAAAGAGCCATCCTCCTATCATGTAGGCATTGATCACATTGAAAATTACTCCGCAGAGAATAATCACCAGAGGCATACGGTTGGAGCCTCTGATGAGCATGGGAAACAAGAAAGATCTCTGAAAATAATGGGCTTCGAAGAGAAGGGCCATCACTGTCAGTGCCGGCGAGGCTGCCCGGGAGCTGAAAATCCATAACAGCAGCATGGCGATGAAGGAGGGGGCCTCCATGAGCACCCATCCGAGACGGTTGTTGACCGTCGGCCCCCATTTGCGGTTGTACATCATCCCGTAGCCGGCAGTGACCTGCTGCAGTATCACGAATACTATCACGGCAAGACAGAACATCCCTGAGATTACCGAATAATATGTGGCGGGTTCGAAAATTGAGGTCATAAAAGGCTGTTTAATCAACAAAGTTACAAATATCCGGCGTGAAAACCAAATCCGTTCCGCAACCTGAATTCTTTGTTGTGTCTGATTTTACGTTAAGGCCTGACATGAATTTCAAGAACGCGCTATGAAGAAGGCGTTCGAAGTGTCTCAAGTCTGACATTGCCTAATTTAGATGCGGCTTCAGAAAAGCTGCTGTAGAATGAGCCATAGATTTTGGAGCATTTTGACAGTATAACCATCTCTAAAAAAGCATTTTTAATACCGGAGGCTGATGATCGGTCAGCTTTAAGGGAACTTGTGACAATCCTGTCGCCGCCATATCTCTCCACTAATACTTTTTTTGTGTCCTCATCATCGGAGGCCAGGTAGAAATTTGTTTCCGGATTGTGTTTCAGTTCGAGGTCTACAGCATTAAAAAAAAGTGTCAGAGGGCTATGTCGGACAGACATGGCATTGTCTGTCCGGCGTATATGCAGACCTACGGTGTCCTTCATTCCTTTCAGAATATCGGTGGCTTGCGCTTCGTATCGGGACAGAGGATGTATCAGCTGTCTGTAAAATTCATCCGTAAAGTCAAAGAACTCCAGACCGCTGCGAATAAGGATGTCCCTGTCTTTCGATAATGTGTCATGTATCGTCCTGATGTCTAAAATACAGGAATTTTTTATTAACTTGTCATCATCCAGTTCATAGCCATATTTCCCGAATTTTGTGATACCGGATGCATAAAAGTTTCTCTTGCGCGGAGCATCGTACAGAAACAGTTGTTTCAGCGCGGAAATATTGTGTATGCGGATATCAGGCATTCCGTTGCCGGATATGCCTTCAATATCAATCAGTTCATCAACCGGAGCTGCTAATTCGGAGTTTATGGCCCAGACAACCTGCATTGAGACTTTCAGTTCCTTTGCCAGGCTGGCACCTGCCACTATGGCTCTGAGTCTGTTGGCAATTCCTCCGATTGGATTTACAATTAATGACGGCATTGCTGAAAATATGAATTATTGCAGTCGGTATTTTGTGGAACGATTTTTACCTGGTGACGGTAATTTCGAGATCTTTGACTATGCCGCTGATGTCGCGGATGGTGTACCGGCCTGTCGGGACGAAATCTCCGTTGCTGTTTTTAAGGTCCCAGTAGGTGATTCTGTCTGTGGAGAAGTCGGGTGTGTTGACCACGTTTCCGTCTGCGTCAAGTACCTGGAGGGAAGATGTGAGAGGAATGTTGTAGATGGTCACGACACCGGAGTAGTCTTTGTCGACTACTGAGGGGACCGCCATAGGTTCCGTTTCATCGGCTCCCGCTTCCGAAGGGGCATCGGGCCGTACGCTCGCGATTCCGTCATGGGTAGAGATCCAGAGAGTCTTGTCCTCCGGATTCCATCCGAGGTGTATGACGCGGTCGTGAGGCAGAGGGGAATTCTTTGTGGTGTAATGCGCGATAATGTTCTTGCGGTCTGCCGACAGACCTATGATGCCGTCCGACTGCGTTCCGATCCACGCGCGGTTATACTCGTCGAATATCACCGTGTTCACCTGTCCGCGCGGAACTATCGGGTTCAGGTGTCCCTTGTTGTACGTACCGAGCAGAGAAACATGAGCCACATCGGAGTCAGGATTGTTGTCGGCGGGAAATTCCACACAGGCGCGCTGACCGGATACTATTATGTTTCCGTTTACAGGATCCTCGGTTATGTCGAATATGGCTGCCCATTTGGTAGAAGAATTTCCGGATTCGCTCCATCCATAATAGACAGTTACGACATCATCCGTTGTGTCCTCAAGCGTGCCTTTATGGTCAAGGATTATAATGGGCCAGTCGCCAGTCACGGTATATATGACAATCTTGTTTTTGTTTTTCTCATGTTTTAAAGCGAGGCATTGGCCGAATGCGGTTCCTCCATCCTGAAATGGTATGGTAATATAACTCCAGCCGTCGCTGCTTGCTGCTTCAGGATTCTCGAATTTATTTTTGCGTGCGGCTTTACTCCAGTACATCAGTTTTGGTCCGCTCTCCTCTCCGAGAACAGAGTATACATCCATGTAATACGCCCAGAAAGTGCCTTCGGAGTCAAATCCTCCGGGATACATCGGGCAGTATCCTTTCCATTGCGGCACATTGGGCGCGATTACATTGAATCCCGGGAGAGTTGATTTTGGATTCTCCGCGGATCCGAACATCAGATGGGTGCCTGCTGGATCCGTCATGTTCATGAATGTGATTCCGTCGAAAATCGATCCCATCACTGCATAATCGGGGAAATCGGGATCCAGATGCAGACCTAAAGGATCTGGAGTGGGATATCGGAGTATATTTTTCTCGTACATGGCCTTTCTCTCCCCATTGTCATTGATGAAGGCAGGCGGATTTGAGTATGTCGACAGATCGGTCCATTTTCCGTTGCGGTACAGCGTCATCTGCATAGGCTGGATCACGGCCTTGTTGTCATTGTCAAAATTTGCGCCCTGATTCACCATCACCATTCCGTGGGCAGGAGAGTAGGCGAACTCCACGTATCGGTGAGCCATCGGGCCTTCGTACCGGGCGATGAAGTTGTCGGCCCAGGTGCCGTTGTCGCCGCTTCTGCGATAGGCGAAATCGTACCGTTCCTTGGCGACCCAGAAGTTCTCGAAGTCCCAGGACCCTAAGCACTGGCGGTAATTGTCTCCTGCGGAAAGCCAGCCGATGGTCTTCTTCACGAAGTCGAGGGTGGGCCGTGGCTCCTTCTCATAGTTCAGCTGATAGGCCATGGTGCGGGAGAATACCAGATAGCCATTCTTGTTTATCAGCGCGTTGCTTTGAAGCGGAGTGGTCGTCACGCTGTTGCCGCTGGCGAGAAAGAAACGGTTGGAATCGTCGGTAGCCACGGCCGAAAGCCATTTCCCTTTGTCAAGCCATGCCCGGCATATAGAGGCATAATCGGAACCGCTGTATGCGTTGCCGATGTATGCGAACGAGGTTTCCGACAGGGGAAGAATGCATTTCGGACCGTTGCGCATCACGGTGAAAGGAATGAAATTGTCGATCACGCACAGCTTCGAACCTACGTCTGCCTGATAGAAATTACCATCTATGATGGCTACCACCTTTTTGCCCACCCGGCATACGTCCGTCACATCCTTCAGAAAAAATGCGTTTTCCCTGATCTCTTTCGAACTTCCGTCAATGTAAAGAAATCCAGCCTTTGTGGAAATCCAGATGTCGTCATAGAGGTCGAAGTTGATGGTGCGGAACTCCCGCGCCCTCGCCAGCGATTCGCGTGTCAGCACATCGTGGGTGGTGCGGAGTCCGTTCTTGTCGAAGATATCGATTATGCCTGTGGAATAAATCACAACAAGGTCTTCCGTGCGGGGGTTGAAATTGGCGGCTTCAATCTCGCTTCCGGAAAGATCGAGACGGGAATGAACGTCCTGGATTCCGGCTGCTGGATTCTGTCTGTCATAGAAAAGAAGACTTCCGGAAGGCCATTTTTTTGTGGCGTTCATCGTGACGTTATTGTACATGTTCTGACGCACAAGGAACCATGTGATATTTTCTCCATCCATGATTCGTACCGGCACATTGTCGTAGGAAGTGTATCTGTGCCATTCCGCGCCATTTGTAGTTGCTGATGCTTGTGCGGAAGATAATGTGCAGACAAGGAGCGTCAGTATAATGAGCAGATGTTTAAGGGTAGAGTGAGACATACACATGAGAGTCAGATCGATATCAATATATAAAACGAAAAATATATTGTCTTATTACTTACACGCCGCCGGGGTCCCTCCGCATGGCGGAAAGTTCTTTGCGGAACTCGCGGTTGGCGAGACGGCGGTTGCGGTCGAATATGAATCCCCATTTTCGGAAATAGCGCAGCATGTTGGCGGCATGGATTTTAAGCATCCGGCTGTCCTTTCTGGAGGCGGCACGGTGGTCATGGACTATGCTTGCGCCCGGGAAATAGATGGTTTTATATCTTTCATGGATTCTCCGGGTGAGGTCTATATCCTCAGGATACATGAAGAACCGCTCGTCAAATAAGCCGGTTTCCCTCAGCGCGCTTACCCGTAACAACATGAAGCATCCGTGATGATACGGCGCATTCAGCGGTCTGTTCAGATCATAGCTGCGTAATTCGTAGTTGTCAAACCATTTCCGGGCGATTGCGCGGGGAAGGAAACGGTGCAATATCAGGTCGGCAGGAGTGGGAATCCGGTGGCAGACGGGCTGATAACTGCCGTCTCTGTATGTGACGTGGGGAATAAGCTGGCCGGTATCGCTGTGTCTTTCCATATATTCAAGACATTTCTCGAGTTCCTCGGCTGTGAAATATACATCGGAGTTCAACACGAGATGATAATCGACATTCTTTCGCAGTGATTCCCTGATGGAGATGTTGTTTCCCGCGCCGTACCCCACATTCCCATTCGGAATGTAATTGACTGTCGGGTCATCGAGGCTGCGGCAGAATCGTTCGGTCCGTGGATCGGCAGAATTGTCAATGATATCTATAGCGTCAATGCAGGTACACCCCGACATAGAACCGAGACAATTGTGAAGTTCTTCATCAGGGGTGTGATATGTTACGATGGAGACTCTTAATGTCATGGAGAGATCGTATCCGCCCTTTTCCGGATTTTTATCAGACAGCCTCTTGTTCCAGCGTGAACGGGATCGAGATTTCGGCGGTGGAGTCTGTCGGGTTGCCGGCGTCATCGGTCGAGGGGATCCATTTCGGCATGGTCTTGACCAGACGGACAGATTCCTGCTCAAGGTCCGGGTCTACCATGCGCTTGATCTTGATGTTGCCTATGGAGCCGTCGGCTTTCACCGTGAATATCACAGTCACTACGCCTTCAACTCCGTTCTCCCTGGCCATTTCCGGATATTTCAGATTTTTTACAATATACTCCGTGAGAGCCTTCTCGCCTCCGGCAAATTCAGCCTTTGTGGCAGCCGAGGCCGCGAAAGATATTGTCGCGGCCATAATGATGGCCAATATCGTTTTTTTCATATCAGTATTATTATTTTATACTTTAGCAGTTCCAGTTTCAAAAAGTGGACTTTGCTCTCTGTTCAAGCCGGTCGAGCAGGTCGGAACAACCCTCCTCGAGCATGTCGAGAACCAGCTGGAAGCCGGCCGGTCCCTCGTAATAGGGGTCGGGCACGCAGTCCATTGTCGGAAATCCTTCCGTAGAGAAGTCGCACATTCTGACTA
>OFGR01002081.1_pt1 | contig 14057 bp, 13 predicted proteins | sample 1521811 | NCBI WGS metagenome assembly OFGR01 (sample SAMEA3504098, study PRJEB24116) | mouse gut metagenome | biome: mouse gut; feature: mouse-associated habitat; material: faeces | place: Denmark | collected 2011
GCCGTACATTCATGCTTGTAGATGAAATCAAGAAATTTCTGGACACAGCAAAGGTGTCTGAGCGAAGAAATATAAATCCGGGGCTGTCCTACGAGAATGGTCACGAGATGATAGAGCGGCTAATCGCGGCAAATCAAATTGAGAAGGATGAGCTGGAGAGAGAGCTAAATCTTCCTCATGGAATGCTCACTACATTTTGTAAGGAAAAGGCGTCTGCGTCCATATCAAAAAAGGCCCTACAAACGATTCTTTCTTACTTTGGGCTTGAGGAATATCTTTATCAGTACAAGAATTGCTGCACGGAGCTGATGCGCGAACTTAAGGAAAATCCATCAATCGACCAATACGAGATTGTTCCATCCGCTATCTCTACTAATGAAAAGTTCACACTGGCAAGTATTAAAAGAGGTAAGATAAAGAAAGATGGGGCATTCGCATACAAGCTCACATTAAAGAGTGATAAGCGAGAACTGGAGACGTATTCAAGCACTCCTCGCAACTTTATCGTTGGAAATATTTATGAAATTACCGAATTGGAAGGTAAAAAGAGTAAGCCTGAGAAAATTTCAAAAGGCAGGGGAGATAAGCCATCAGGGGAAAGCAATCCGACAGAACCTCTCATCAATAACTCGAAAGCACAGAGATATACGACAAAGGCAGAGGAAAGAGCAAAAAGAAATGGCGGGAGTAAGGAAGAGCAGATGCAAAGGGATACGAATGAGCTTATTCGCTACTTCAAAGAGGAGTACGGCGACAACACACAGGCGGCGAGTGCCAAGTTGGTAAAATTATTGAACCATGAAGATATTATTAAGGCATTTGCGCAATTTGTTCGGAAGAAAGGGCCAGGAAGAATATCGGTAGGGAGTTATACGGCTGGAAAGCTAATGCAGGAATTGGGATTTGAACCTTATGAGGCATATTGCGTTTTGGTAGATCTCCGGGAGCTGCCAAAAGAGACGAAACAAATGCTTATCTACAGGGAGCGAGACCCACAATATCAGAAAAAGAAATAACATGCGATGCCTTACTGGGGGTGATTTTTCCGGCACAAAAGCCTGTTTGTCTGCGAGGAAATTTGTTGTCGATGAAAAAGACTTGAAAATCGTGGGCAGATTGTGTATGATGCATATTATAAAGTAAAATTATGAAGGAATGAGGACAAAGGATGGAAATCAAAAAAGGGTTCACAGTAAAATCCGAAACTCCGCATGGAACAATCCTTGCAAGCAAAATCGATGAGGGTAATCAGCAGGGAATAAAGATTTCTCTCGAAGCACCATGGCTGGACAAACCTGTCACGCTTACGGTTGTTGAATACAATGCCGATCTGGATCAACTGCTCATGCACTTTCGTGAGGATACACAAAGCAAGTCGGGTAAGAAAGCATGCTTCCAGAATTACCTCAGCTGCGTTGCTCCTGATGAAACAGTATATGTTTCCCTCATGGGCAATAGAAAGTTGCTTGGCAGAGTAACAAAAGTTGAGGAAAGCGGCGACTTCCTGATTAAGGATCTGAGTGGAGAATCGTTTGAGGTCAAACGGTTTGATATTGTTGGGATCAGAAAAGTCTACCCCGTAGAAGACTGGATAAACAACGGCGAGGAAGTCATCATTTCCTTTGGGAGTGCGGCAAGTACGTTTTGCGGACGTATCAGGAAAAGGCCTGCTGAAAACGAGGAAAAGATTATTTTCCACACAGTTTCGGGCCAGGATTTCAAGCCCAGAATCAGTGACATAAAGGCGGTATATACATATCAGAAGGGAGAAACAAACCCATGAGTAATTCAACATTTGCAATTTATCAAATCAGGGAAGACTCGGTGCTCGATCCGTATAAGTTCGAACCGCTTGAATTCCTGCTTGCTCGCGGACAGAAAATATCTTGCGATGCATACCGGAAATGCTACGAAGGTCCGCTCATCGAAAACGGTGTCTGGAAGGAACTGAATGATATCTTTGAAGCGTTCAATATGTATCACCCAAAGGGATACGATGGCTGGAGCCTTTCGGTTTCTGATGTTATTGTCATTCAGGAAAGCGGGGAAGCAGAGGCTTTTTACACCGACCGCATTGGCTTTGTTAAAGTCGAGGATTTTCTGGAGTGCGGCAACGAGGTTTGGACTTGCACAGATCCAGACTGCAATCAGTTCTGCTGTCGTGTAAACTCAGGCAGCTTGTGCTATGAACTCATCCAGCTCAACCAGCATCCGAATGATGAATACTTTATCTCGCGAAGCGTTATTGATCTGCAGGATTATGACGGCGATGAGATCCTGGATGTGCTGCGTGCATATGGCTATGAGGGCACAAAGCACTTCATCGATAGTTACAGCGGTTTGCACTGGAGCATTCTTGCAGAGATGTTCTTCGAAGAGGCCGCTTTGGAGACGGAGGCTGAAGGTCCATTTTCTGAGGAGACGGCATTCGCCAGAGTGGAAGAAATCGTAAACGGAAACAAGTAAAAGAAAACCCATCCTTTCTGGATGGGTCTTTCTGATCGCTAAAAATATTAGTCCGCTTCGGCATCGGCAATGATATGCTGGATTCGGCCAACCTGACCATCTTCCAGGCGGACTTTGATCCCGCGCCAATGTTCTGGACTTTTGGTAAGAATGTGGGCGATTTTTCCGCGAGTCAGGATTCCAGTTGGCTGATCTTTCTTCAGTACAATATCGACTGTTGCTCCAATATGAATATCACTGCGGATTGTATTTCTGAGCATGATTTTCTCCTCCTTTCGGTTGTTATATTAGTTTTTCTGGTGCAAGCGCTCTGATGGCAGAGGGATCGGCAAGCTCCCGTACGGTTGGCATCGCCATATTTGGTTTTGGCTTTTGAGCTGATGTTGCAGATTCGAGCGCAGTAATGAAGTTTTCAATGGACGATTTGTCGTCCAAAGATATATTTTTCAGGATGCTGGATGCTGCCATGATATTACCCTCCCAAAAGATTGTATTCGTTTTATTATATGCCAAATATCACAAGTTTGCAAGCCGGATACAAAGAAGGATTCTTGTGCTGGAATCAACACATAACCTGCCAAGTACAAAGACAAAAAGCCACCGTAAATAAAACTCTCTGAAATTCGGATGGATGGAATTTATAGGTTTTGCATATAATAAACGGAATGCAAAATTACAAAAAAGAGGAGGAGCGAAAAATTGAAGCTGTTCAAAACATATAGCGAAAAGCAAGCCAGGAAAATCGAAAAGATTGCAGATAAAGTCCTTGCGCTGGAAACATCAACGGAAGAGCTGAGCGACAGCGAACTCAGAGCGAAAACCAGCGAATTCAAAAAGCGGATCGAACATGGGACATCACTTGATGAACTGTTGCCGGAGGCATTTGCGGTATGCAGAGAGGCAGACTGGCGTGTCCTTAATATGAAGCCATACAAAGTCCAGGTTATGGGCGGCATTATCCTGCATCAGGGACGCATTGCAGAAATGCGGACAGGTGAAGGCAAAACACTGGTGGCGACCTTGCCAGCATATCTGAACGCATTAACAGGAAAAGGCGTTCACATCATTACCGTGAATGATTACCTCGCGAAACGTGACTCCGAACAGATGGGGAAGGTATTTCGATTTCTCGGCCTAACGGTAGGGCTGGTTACAAGTGAGGTAGCGCCTGAACTGAAAAAGCCTATGTATGCTGCAGACATCACGTATGGCACAAATAACGAGTTTGGCTTTGATTACCTACGGGATAACATGGCGGTGGAAAAGAATGCAGTTGTTCAGCGCGGACACAACTTTGTCATCGTAGACGAGGTGGATTCTGTTCTCATCGACGAGGCGCGTACACCATTGATTATTTCGGGTCAGGCAGGGGCGGTATCGAAGATGTATGCAGCGGCGGATCAGCTTGCAAAGATATTCACGGCGGAGAAAGTGAAGGAGTTCGACCGATCGGAAGATCAGGAGCATCCGGATGCAGATTATCTGATTGATGAAAAGGGGAAGAACGTAGTCCTCACAACACGCGGCATCCAACGAGCCGAGAGGTTCTTCGGAATTGAAAATTTCTCAGATCCGGAAAATGCAGTAGTTGCTCACCATGTACTGCAGGCAGTCAAGGCAAACGGGATCATGAAACGCGATATTGATTATGTCATTAAGGATGGTGAGGTAGTCATTGTAGATGAGTTTACAGGGCGCTTGATGGATGGACGCCGCTATAACGATGGCCTGCATCAGGCAATTGAGGCAAAGGAAGGCGTAAAAGTCGCGAGTGAGAGCAAGACTTTTGCGACAATTACTTTCCAGAATTTCTTCCGGCTCCATGAGGGTGCCCGCGTTCATCTCCCACGTGTCCGGGTTATGGCAGTATGCACACCTCATAGGACAACCCTGCACAAAGACCACGTAGCGCACGCCGGGGCCGTCGACTGTTCCAAAGGACTCTAAAGAATGGATTCTTCCTTGCATAGTATCAACCTTTCCTGTAGCATTTTTATTAATGTATATATTATACCCTATTTTGGCGCGGGCGGATATAAAAAAAGAAACAAATTTTTATATTTGCGACATTTTTTGGTGTCTGAGGGAGATCGGCGTCAGAAGGAAAACGGTGCGTTTTTTGTAGAAAACGATCAAAATGAAAGGAAAGTAAGCAAAAACAAGCAAAAAATGCTTTACAGTTGTGCAAAAAGCAAGTAAAATAGAAGTGACAGATTATTATGGTAGAAAAGTATCGTACCAGGTTTTATTTAATGGAGGAAGTCATTATGGAGAATAATGTTAGGTGTGAGATGTCGCAATCAGAGAGCCTGATTATGGATTTTTTGTGGAAGAATGATGGTGGAAAAGGTTTTAGTGAGATAATGGAATACCTGAACGGGGAATTGCATAAAAACTGGAAAAAGCAGACGATCAATACATTTATCAGACATTTGATCGACAAGGGACTGATATCCGCAGATACGAGCCAGAAGAGCAGGCGCTATTCGGCGGCGCTGACGCCCGCAGAGTACGCGCGCGGGAAGGCGGATAAGATCCTGGCAGATTTTTATGACGGCTCAGTGGAGGTATTTCTGTCAGCGCTGACGGGTGGGAAGAAGCTGAGCAAGGAATTGGTGGATGAACTTGACAAGATGATGAAGGACTGAGGAGCACAGTCCGACCGGCAGCAGGACAACACAACAGGATCCTGCCACAAAACAAAATAGTGAAGAATAGAGATAAAAAAGACAATAAAAAGCCCTGAGACAACGCTCAGGGCTTTTTGCACGGGAGTACTGGATCTAAATAGCCTCGTGGAATGTACGGGAGATAACGTCTGCCTGCTGCTCCGGTGTCAACTTGATGAAGTTAACAGCGTATCCGGATACACGGATCGTGAGCTGGGGATAGTTCTCAGGATGCTTCTGAGCATCTAACAGAGTGTCTCTGTTGAGTACGTTCACGTTAAGGTGATGACCACCCTTTGTAGCATAGCCATCCAATAAAGAAACTAAGTTATCAACCTGTGCTGTATTGTTCATTGCCATCGTTATATACCTCCTGATATGATCTATATATTTTACTCTTTGTCCAATCCCTCATGGAGCGTCGGTACGCTGCACGCCATGGGATTGCTGGAACAGTCTGTACATCCAAGTGTCTGGACTTCTTTTGTGGACGCATCCTCGCTGACATCTACATTGAAATGTCCCACAGCCTTCTCACTGGAAAACCCGGCATCGAGCTGGGATACGAGGTCATCGATCATTGCTTTCTCATCCATCGGTTACACCTATTCCTCTCTTTGGATACACAGGGGCGCATGCCCCTGTGTAATTGTAAGACTAATTGTTCAGATCCAATTCGATGTCGCCGGAGAAGACCTTCGCTTCCTTGCCGAGAGCGTTCGGGATGATCGTGAAGGTATTGGAGATACCATCCTGCGCATCCTTGAACGGAAGCTTTGATACAGAGGACAGGGATGCGACTGCACCATGTGTGTCACGTCCGTGCATCGGGTTTGCACCAGGAGCAAACGGCTGTCCCTTCTTGCGTCCGTCAGGTGTGTTACCTGTAGCCTTACCGTATGTTACATTGGATGTGATCGTAAGGATAGAGGTTGTAGGGATACCATTTCTGTAAGTATGATGTCTTCTGATCGCTGTCATGAACTTGTGAACGATTTCCTGTGCGATCAGGTCAACGCGGTCGTCGTCGTTACCATACTTAGGGAACTCGCCTGTCGTCTCGAAGTCAACGATGATGCCGTCCTCGTCGCGGATTGCCTTCACCTGTGCGTACTTGATCGCTGATAAGGAGTCGGCAACGATCGAGAGACCAGCAACACCAGTCGCGAAATATCTCTTGACATCTCTGTCATGAAGAGCCATCTCTGCTCTCTCATAGCAGTACTTGTCATGCATGTAGTGGATGATGTTGAGTGTGTTGACATACACGTCTGCCTGCCACTCCATCATATCCATGAATTTGCTGTACACATCGTCATAGTCAAGCACATCGCCTGTGACAGGGCGGTACTTCGGACCAACCTGCTTCTTTGTAACCTCATCCACACCGCCGTTCAGCGCGTAGAGCAGGCACTTTGCAAGGTTTGCACGAGCGCCGAAGAACTGCATTTCCTTGCCGATGACCATGGAAGATACGCAGCATGCGATACCGTAGTCATCACCGTGTGTCACTCTCATCAGGTCGTCGTTCTCATACTGGATCGAAGAAGTCTGGATCGACATCTTAGCGCAGTATCTCTTCCAGTTCTCAGGAAGTCTTGTGGACCAGAGTACTGTCAGGTTCGGCTCAGGGCTTGGTCCGAGGTTTGTCAGTGTGTTCAGGTAGCGGAAGGACATCTTTGTCACCATAGGACGTCCGTCAACACCGACACCGCCGAGGGACTCTGTCACCCATACGGGATCGCCGGCAAAGATCTGGTTGTATTCCGGTGTACGTGCAAATTTGACGCAGCGGAGCTTCATGATGAAGTGGTCAACGAACTCCTGGATCTGCTCCTCTGTGAATGTTCCGTTCTTCAAGTCTCTCTGTGCGTAGCAGTCAAGGAATGTGGATGTACGTCCAAGGGACATAGCAGCGCCGTTCTGCTCCTTAACTGAACACAAGTAACCGAAGTAAGTAGCCTGGATCGCCTCCTGTACATTTGTTGCCGGCTTGGAGATATCGCAGCCGTAAGAAGCAGCCATTTCCTTCATCATTTTGAGAGCAACCATCTGCTCGGAGAGCTCCTCGCGCAGACGGATCACATCGTCTGTCATGACACGTCCTGTGGAATCCTTCTGAGCCTGCTTATCCTCGATCAGTCTGTCGATACCATAGAGGGCAACTCTTCTGTAGTCGCCGATGATACGTCCGCGTCCGTAAGCATCAGGAAGACCTGTGATGATGTGTGAGGAGCGGCATGCTCTCATCTCCTGGTTGTATGCGTCGAAGCAGCCTGCATTGTGTGTTTTTCTGTGCGTAGAGAAGAACTCACTAACCTCAGGATCTACTTCGTAGCCGTTGTCTGAGCAAGCCTTCTCTGCCATTCTGATACCGCCGTAAGGCTGTAAAGAACGCTTGAAAGGCTTATCTGTCTGGAAACCAACGATCGTCTCCTTGCTCTTGTCGAGGTATCCCGGACCATGAGAAGTGATTGTGGAGATAACCTTTGTGTCCATGTCAAGAACACCGCCGGCTTCTCTTTCCTTCTTCTGAAGGTCAAGAACCATGTCCCATAAATCTTTTGTGTTCTGTGTAGGTCCTGCAAGGAAAGCCTCATCACCTTCATACGGTGTATAGTTCTTCTGGATGAAGTCACGCACGTTAATTTCGCTTTCCCACTTGCCACCTACAAAATCTGTCCATTCTGGTCTCATTTTGCAAAGCCTCCTAAATATAAATAAAATTTTATGCGGTATGGCACCGCTGGTTACTGAAGTTTAGAATGCAGATTGTTACGAAAATGTGAAGTCCTGTCTAACATTCATAATTGTATTATATCCTTAATATTGTATACACGTCAACACTATTCTTTGTACTTTTTTGTGTACAGGGGCGTTCAAATTATTAAAAATTTGTGAATTATAACGGAGGTTTGATTTCATAACACAGTTCCGTGTTGGGCGCAGGGGTGGTATAATGACGTTAGACAGTATCCTTGCCCGGATGGGCATAAATATACCGTAATTATGGAGTAATTATGGTATAATGTCGTTAGATACATTATAGCTGCTCTAAAACGAACAAAGGAGGAACAAATGAAATGCTGAGAAAATTACGTATGGGACAAATCAGGGGAGCGATCGGGATCATCCTGTTCTGCGCCGTCGTGGGTATCTGGATGCTCTGCGATACAGGGCTATCCTGCATCACCGCCCTGATGGGGGCAAAGCCGCTCACAGCAAAAGCAGAGCTTGCTGACATAGTCGGAAAATATGTATCCTGGGAGGTCCTGTATCCTGTGGACGAGTATATGGAAACCACGAAGACGACAAAGATCAACGGTGTCTCCACCGGGACGAAGAAGGACCGCTCCTCGTGGCTGGTGCTGGATGAGGAACGGGGCATTGGCCTCTCTGTCGAAGTTCCGTATAAGCGCTATGACGAGATGGTCGATCAGGCGGAAGCGTTTTATGATGCCATGGAACAGGATCAGGAGCTTTTGGAAACAGGCGTGAAGATCGCCGGTACGCTGGAGGTGCTGGAGGGGGAAGAGCTGGATTACTATAAACGTGTGTCGAGACAGATGGGACTGGCTCCGGACACGGTCGTGTATCACATCGGCGACGGCAGGATCCACGGGCAGAGTCTCAGCAATGTATACGGCATCACTGCGATCGGTTCCGTGTTCTTTCTGTTTGCCGTGCTTGTCCTCATATGGACGATAAAGGATTCGCCCCAAAAACAGATCAGGAAATACCTGGAAGCCAATCCCTCTGTCACGATGGAGGCGCTGGAAAGTGATTTTGCGGCTGCCGGCAGGCAGGGCAGTGTCTTCATCGGAAGCAGGTGGACTTTCAGCGCGAAGCTGGATCCCCTGATCCTGGATAACAGCCAGGTGATCTGGGTGCACACCGCCAGCCAGCAGTCCAGATACGGACTCACCTACTATGTGCTGTGGGAGATGCTGGATGGCAGCACGCAGAAGGTGATCCTGTCTTCCGAGAAAAAATGTAAGGCGCTCGTGGAGGGCTACAGCGGGTTCTCCCATATTGTCACAGGCAGTAACCCCGAGTATTCCTATCTGTTCCGGAGTGACAGGGAAGCATTTCTGGATCTGAAATACCGGACGTTGAAGTAAACAGTGCTTTTGAAAACAAGGAAAAAGTCATTTTGAAATGACTTTTTCCTTGTTTTTGATATGATAATAGTGATATAATATTCAAAAAAGCACATAAAAGGAGAGCAATAGCTGTATGGAACGAAATATGATGCAGGAGTTGATCGAATGGAAGAGCATGGGAGCAGGAAGAATGCCGCTTCTTCTGCACGGGGTGCGTCAGGTTGGAAAAACATACATTTTGCGGGAGCTTGGCGACAGATACTTCCAGAATACGGTATATATCAATTTTGAGAGGATGCGTATCGTGTCAGACTATTTTCAGGGCGAGCTGTCCCCGGACAGGATCATCAGACTTTTAGAGGAGTATTTTAACCAGAAGATCATACCGGAAAGGACACTTCTCATTTTCGACGAGATCCAGGCGTGCGAGCGTGCGCTGACAGCGCTGAAATACTTTTGCGAGGAGGCGCCGGAGTACCATATCGCAGCAGCGGGAAGCCTGCTGGGAGTGGCGATCAACCGTGAAAAATATTCGTTTCCGGTCGGAAAGGTTCTTATGAAAACATTGTATCCGCTTGGCTTTGATGAATTTCTGCGCGCTGTGGGAAAAGGGTACTTTGTGGAAATGATAAGGGAACATTACAGCAGGATGCAGGAGCTGTCAGCGGCGGCGCATCAGGAATTGTCTGAATGGTACTACAGATATCTGTATATTGGCGGAATGCCGGCGGCAGTCAATGAGTATCTGGACAGAGGATCGCTGATCAATGTGCCGGAAATACAGAGCCTGCTGCTGAACGCCTACACTGCGGACATGGCAAAATACACCACGGACAGCGAGAGCACCAGGATCAGAAATGCCTATATGTCGATGCCGGCACAGCTTGCAAAGGAAAATAAAAAGTTTCAGTACAAGCTGATCCGAAAAGGTGCGACAGCGGGACTCTTTGGGGACTCGATCGCGTGGCTCGTCTATTCGGGCGTCGTGCTTCGGTGCGACAGGGTGAGCAGGGGCGATATGCCTCTGACAGCTTTTCGCGATGTCTCCGCGTTTAAGCTGTATCTGTCCGATGTCGGGCTGCTGTCGGCGTTTACAGGGATAACGCCGGAGAGTATCGTCAGAAAGGAGCTGTCGGAAATCTACCGCGGCAGCTTGACGGAAAACTATATCGCGCAGGCACTGAGGACAAACGGCTATGACTTGTACTATTGGACAAGTGATTCACCGGCGGCGGAGGTGGACTTTGTGATACAGCAGCACGGGCATGTGATACCCATCGAAGTGAAGTCAGGAGAGCATGTCAGGGCAAAAAGCCTGCAGCATTATATGAAAATGTATGCGCCCGAAAGGGCGATCCGGCTGTCGGAGAAAAATTTCGGTGTGGATGGGAGTCTCTGCGCCGTGCCGCTGTATGCGGCGTTTTGTATATGATGGATAAGGGGAATGTACAGATGATGAGAAAGCCAAAAAACGTGTTGAAAGAACCGCTGCAGTCGGAGCAGGAGTTTGCCGTATTTCTAAAACGGGTGCGGGAAGAATCGGGCGTGACGGGCGAGGAGCTGTCGAAGGGACTGATGGATTCCAGCCAGCTCTCCAGGATCGAGAGTGAGATCAGACCAGTCCCGAAAACGATGCGGGACTGCCTCCTGGGGCGGCTGGGCGTCACGCCGGATATGTATGAAAATCTGCTGAACAATGAGGATCATGCGGAGTGGGAATGGCAGCACAGGATCCTGTGGGCGGTAGACCGGAGAGACTTTCCGAAGGCAGGGAATCTGATCAGGGATTATGGAAGACAGGATCCAGCCGATCGGCTGAGACGTCAGTTCTGTCTCATGATGCGTGCGGAATGCCTAAAGCTGCAGGGGGCAGACAGGACAGAGCTTGCCCGCCTTTACGGGGAGGCAGTGCGGCTGACAGTGCCGGAGGTGGAGCAGGTTTATACACAGCCAAAGCTGTTGTCCGTGCTGGAAGTCAATATGGTGCTGGAGTATGAATGTTACAGGGAGTCAGCGTCCGATTTTGCTGACAAGTGCAGATATTGGCTGGCGTATGTGAAGGACTCCCTGTATGATGAGCTGTCCATGGCTAAGATTTATCCCAGGATCGTGTATTATTATCTGCGGGAAATCCTGACCAATGATCACGCGATGGCGATGGGAGAGCTGCAGCAGGTCCTGCTGCGCTGCGACGATGTGATCGAACTGCTGCGGGATACGGGACGGGCATTTTATCTGGTGGAATTGTTGGAGTACAAGGGGAGGATATTGACCAGTATTGTCAGACAGCTTACAGAAAGAGGGAAACAGCAGGAGGCAGCGGCGTATCAGACGGTCCTTCAGGAGAGCGCAGAGCTGGAAAAACTGATGAAAGAGCTTTATGCGGCGTATGACGTGCCGGTCTATATGCAGGACTGTACATACCTGTACCGACAACGCTGGGTGTACGCGGTCGGCGATGTCCTGCGCATCCGCAGAACCATGCTGGGACTGACGCAGGAGGAGCTGTGCGAAGGGATCTGTTCCGTCAAGTCCCTCCGCAGGGCGGAGCAGAGGAAGATGAATATGCAGCGGGAGCCGCTGGGAAAGATATTGGGACGGCTCGGGCTGTCCAGGGAGGTTCAGAAGACGGCGCTTGTGACGAACGACAGGAGTGTGCTGGAACTGATGACAGAGATGACATACAGCCGGAATAACCGTGATCCGGTCAAAGCCAGAATGTTGCTGGAGCGCTTGAAGGCAAAGGTCTGTCTTGAGATACCGGAAAATGAGCAGTATGTGATGGAAGCGGAGGCATCACTCGACCTGATGGAAGGGAAGATCACGCAGGAGGCATTTGCAGTAAGGGAAGCGGACGCACTTAGGTGTACGCTGAAAGCGGAAAAGATATATGAAGCCGAGGGCGTGTATCTGACGGAAACAGAGATGTCATGCGTCTGCAAAAGGATTCAGGGTCTTGAACAGGCGGAAAAAAGGGAGGTGATCGGGTTTCTGATACGTTTCTTTGAAAAGTTTGCAGAGAAAGACCAGTTGTCAGAGTATATTTCCATGTATGAATTTGTCATGGTTGTTACTGCGAGTGAGCTTGGTGATATGGGAGAGTACCAACTCGCAACAGAACTGGATAAAAAGGCTTTAAGAGAAGTGTTACGATGCAGGAGGCTATATATGGTCAATGAGTTTCTTTATGATATGTTGTGGAATGAGAAGGAACAGAATGCGTGTAGCGGGCGGAAGGTGCAGACAGTAAAAATGACTGATGGCTTGCGAGTTTGCCGCGCGCTCAGTCATTTTTGCAAAAGAACATTTTATGATAAACTTTATAATGATAAAATAGATCAGCTGACACGAGTATCTGAATAGGGAGTATCATTACATGGTGCAATGGATTCCTCATCAGAGTAAGTGTATTCCGGCAGGTCGGGCAATAAAATAGAACCATATTGCATAAAGAATACAAATGTAAGGGCTAACAGTACATTTCTTAAATTAAAGTGTTTCATTCTTAAATACCTCCATATTTGTTTTCGTTTGGATATTCATTTGGGGATATCCTTACTGTAAATAAGAGCAGGATTCTTTGCAAGGGACAGAATTGGAAGGTTAAATTGCTGATTCTGTCCCTTGTATGAGGGATGTACTAATGATAAAGTAAGTGCATAAGATTAATACATCAAAAAGTGATGCAGAAAATACAAGTGAGGAATAGGAATGAACGGATATTTTGCTTTTTCACCTAATTGGTGCAATTCTCATCCATATATGAGTATTCCGTGTCTTACACCATATTTAGGGAATAAACACAATATAAAGTCTTTGGATTTAAACCAGAAGATAAAAGAGTATACTAGAAGCAGAAAGTTTATTGATCATTGTTATCAGCGGATTCAAAGTTCATTGCCAAAAAAACTGGTGAAAAAATATCAGATGATCTATGAGTTCCTGATTGGATATGAGCAGGAAGCATATAAAACGATACATGACTTGGATGATTTTTTGAAGATAGATAAGTATGTAAAGGCATCGCTCTATGAGTCTGAACTGAAGCGTTTTATTGGAATCGCAAATGGTATGGACAATAAAGCCCAAAAGTGCAAGACTGTAGATGAGTTATGGGAACTGATTGAAGATCAGGACAGTTACTATTTGAAGTTTTACGAAGATTATTTCGAAAATTTTGATTGGAAAGCATGCGATGTTTTTATGATTTCTCTTGCGGGAACACAGCAGATACTTCCTGCATTTGTTCTTGGAAGATTTATCAAGAACAAAGATGCTGGAATAAAGGTAATTATGGGAGGAAATCCGTTTACAAAAATAACCAATCGAATAGATGAGAAATGGATTAAATTCTTTGGAAAAGTATTTGATGTGCTTTCAATTTATGAAGGCGAATACTCATTGGTTGATTTGCTGGATGCTATAGAGTATGATCTTGATCTGAAAGAAGTTCCTAATGTGATATGTATGGCAGATGGAAAAATATACATCAATAAAACGGAACAAAGAGTTGTAAATATTGAAAATGGATTGGCTCCGTCTTTTGAGGGGTATGACCTAGAATGCTATGATTCGCCTGAGAGGATTTTGCCATACTATGTGACAAGAGGGTGCTACTGGAAAAAGTGTACTTTTTGCGATCATGATTTTGGATATATGGATTGTTTTCGTATAAAAAGCATAGAAAAAATTATTAGTGATATAAAACAATATAAGGAAAAATATCAGGTAAAATATATTCATTTTGTTGATGAAGCAATCCCTCCCAAAATATTAGGGGAACTTTCGGAGGCAATATTAGAAAATAAGCTGGAAGTAA
>OFGR01002089.1_pt1 | contig 13989 bp, 14 predicted proteins | sample 1521811 | NCBI WGS metagenome assembly OFGR01 (sample SAMEA3504098, study PRJEB24116) | mouse gut metagenome | biome: mouse gut; feature: mouse-associated habitat; material: faeces | place: Denmark | collected 2011
CCGAGATCTACACTCTTTCCCTACACGACGCTCTTCCGATCTCGGCGGCTTGTACAGGTAAAATTGTGAATGTAAAGAAAGCACAGTTTTTGGCACCATGGGATATGAGTAATGTTGTAAGAAAAATAGAGGACTCTGGAAATAGGAAAATTATGCTTTGCGAACGCGGAAGCAGTTTTGGTTATAATACATTAGTGGTTGATATGACAAGTTTAGTAGAAATGAAAAAAATAGGTTATCCTGTGATCTATGATGCTACACATAGCGTACAAAAACCCGGAGGGGAAGGACACGCTACAGGTGGTAACAGGGAATATGTAAAATATCTTGCAAGAGCAGCAGCAGCGGTTGGGATTGACGGAATGTTTGCGGAGGTTCATCCAGATCCAGATAATGCACTGTCGGATGGAGCAAATATGATTAAATTGTCAGATTTTGAGGGCGTTTTAAATGAAGTACTTATGGTACACAATTTAGTGCAGCAATTGGAGAGATAATAGATATTCTGCTGTAGTATTGTATGGATTTTGATATCAGGGTTATGTTTATTAGTCAATTAGAGTAGTAGTGCTTTCCTGTATGCGGAAAGAAATATTCGGGTAAATTAGAATGTAAGTAGTTACATACAGTACATTCTAATTTAGTACATTTTAGATTGAACATGATGCTTATTTGTTGTAAGCAGAAAACATAATAATCAATAAAAATACAAGGTACACAACCGAAAAAGCATAGAATGATGATTTGCCCAATTGACTTCACATGCTTTTTTATGAAATTATTGCTATATAGATATGTGATTAGTGGATATAAAACAGTTAATTTAACATTGTGGCATAGCACTTCTGAAGTTACAATTCATGTATTTTCGATTACCGTGCTAAAATATTTTGGCTGTTGTATTTTAATTAAAGGAAGGATCTGATGTCCGATAAATATTGCCCATCTAATAATTTGATAAAGTTTTCTGTGCCATAGGAATAGTCTGGTTATATCAGGGGGAAATGACAGGCGGTTATAATTTCCCGTTTATCAAGAATAATATTTTCGTAGAATTATTTTTTGCATTAACAGGATTGTTGACTTATAATCACTTTTATTATTCTAAGGATGATTCGGAAAATATAATTATCTATTGCGCAAAAAGTATGGTAGATTATTTCCATATAACAACTTTTCAATTATATACTATTATCTTGTTTCAAATTTGAATCTTTTATTAAAGGGAAATATCCATGGGGATATATATGAAGCGCGGGATTTGCCACTTGAATTATTATTGTTGCACTCTGCTGTTACAGATAAAACAAGGTTTAAAATGTATGATGGTATTCTGTGTTTTTTATCAGCTATGTTTACTGTTTTGTCACTATTTTGTTTTGTCTGCAGTGTATTAAAAAACATGCATTGATGATTTCGATAATTTTTTGTGAGTTATGGTACATGGGATATAATGTTAACCGTTCCACTTTTGGTTGGAAGGGTTTGTGCCGAGCAATGGCTGGTTTGATGCTTGGAATTATTATATTTCACATAGGAAAAGAAATAGCCAAGAACACGACATATAGGGCGGGGTGTTGACGACTGTTGAAATATTAAATATACTATTCATTGTTATTAGTTTATATAAGAGCTATAATGTACCAAGGTTCAAGTCATATCATTTGTTGTGCTAATGTCAATAGTTTTTGCGAAAAGCTATGCAGCTAAATTATAACAAGAATATGATTAATTTTTTGGGTGATTTTAGTATGATTATGTATTTTGCACGTCCGATTGCCCAAAAGATAGGTATTGTTTATCTAAGGGGGTCTTCTAACAGTGTCTTAATTTATATTTTACTGTCGTTTGTATTTTCTGTAATTTTATATTGTTTGGATAAAGTAATTAGAAAGAACAGGAAGAGGAGAAACGAAGAGAGGATGGCGGGCTAGGTTGATTGAATTCGGTGCATAATATCATACAAAGTGGTGAATACGACGCTATGGCGTCGTTATATAGATGGCGGGAATGATTTTTCAAACACGCTCTAGGAGAAAGGCAGTCAACCTATTAGTGTATGAAATGCACCGCATTTAGCAGACAGGCTGGAAAATGCGGTGGAGGATGTTTTTAGATATCAGGCTCCCGTATGTGTGTTGCTTGTAAATAACTGTGCCAGGATATCTTTGAGGACCAAAAAGGCGTCCTCGTCGTTGTACCCCTGCTCCTGCTTTAGACGGTCGATCATCTCCCGCAGTTTCGCGGCGTAGCCGTCAACAGGAACTTCTTGCTGGTATGTGGCGAGGACAGGGTATTTCTTCGCCCACAATTTTGTCCAGTCGATCTTCTTTTGCAGCTCGTCGCTCGTCTTGTCGATGATGTCCTCGATTTCCCTGACCTCAATGTCAAAATCGACCAGCTCGTCCAAGGTCATGTGATAGAGCACAGACAGTTTCTTGGACTGCTGGATGTCCGGGAGTGTCTCGTCAAGCTCCCATTTGGAGATGGTCTGACGGCTTACCCCCAGTTTTTCTGCAACCTCCTCCTGCGAAAAACCGTTTTTCTTTCGTGCGCTGGATAGACTGTTTCCTAAACTCATTGCTGATTCCTCCTTTTGATGGTGTAGAGACGCTCGGGTGTCTGAACATGAATCAAGTATATACGACCACAAAAAGAAAGTCTACCAACGGCGCTATACTTTTTGGCGCGTTTTCCTGACATTTTCTGTTGCAAACCTGCAGGTTGTGTGTTATAGTTGAGATCAATAAAACGAGAGGATATAAAGCATGGGTCTATATATGATAAACAGCTTAAGACGCAGAGAGAAGAGACGTAAGCTCTTGTGATCATCGTTTCCGCATGGTTGCAAGAGAGGTACGTCTTGTTTCCCTGCGGTTGCTGTTTTTCGTATTATATAATTTTTCGCGATTTTAAAATGTATAATGAGAAATCATACAGAACCGTAATAGATTTGGCATAAGCCGATATCTGTGCGGTTCTTTTTTTGCCAGCAGGCAGATTGCTTTGATAAGGAACTGTATAGGTTATCTGTCAACAGTTCCTTAGCTTTGGCATCGTATCAAAAATTGCGAATGCAGATCCAAATGTATGAAGATATCCGCCTGGTTTTATAAAAGATACAGGTAATCGCGCGTCACATTGCCTGGAATTACCTGATAAATTAAATAAGGAAAGGAAGCGTGCTGTTATGAAAGAAACAATCTGTCAGTATCTGTCAAACATTGCGGGGGGAAGTATCCGCGGAAGAATTGTTGTCCATAATGGAGGTTCCGCCGGAGGAGGAGATGGGGGATCTGGCGCTGCCCTGTTTTGCCCTGGCAAAGAAACTGCACAAAAGTCCGCAGTCTATTGCGGAGGAACTCACCGAAAGGCTGAATGCGGACAAGGAAACACTGGGGATCGGGCGGGCTGAACATGTGGGCGCGTACTGCAATCTGTACTGGAACCGCGCAGCCTATATAAAAAGCTGTCTGTCAAGGCTGCAGCTGGAACATCACGGCGTGGTTCAGAGCGGGACTGGAAAGACGATCTGCATGGACTACTCCTCGCCCAATATCGCCAAAAACTTCCATGTAGGGCACCTGCGCACGACGGTGATCGGAAATGCGCTGTACAAGATTTATCAGAAATTAGGGTATCAGGTGGTTCGGATCAACCATCTGGGAGACTGGGGAACGCAGTTTGGAAAACTGATCGTGGCGTACAAGCTGTGGAGCAGTGAGGAGCAGGTGAAGGAAAAGGGCATAGAAGAGCTACTGCGCATATATGTCAGGTTCAATGCCAAGGCAGAGCACGATGAGCAGCTGATCACGGAGGCGAGGGAATGGTTTGTCAAAATGGAGCAGAATGACGCGGAAGCGGTCGCGATCTGGGAGTGGTTTAAGCAGATCAGCATGGTCGAATTTGACCGTGTCTATCGGCTGCTGGGGATAACGTTTGACGCTTATGTGGGGGAGAGTTTTTACCGGGACAAAGTGCCTGCCCTGGTTGAATCACTAAAGGAAAAAGACCTGCTGGTCGAGAGCCAGGGGGCACAGGTCATCGATCTGGAGGCGTACCAGATGCCGCCCTGCCTCATCACGAAGAGTGACGGCAGCTCGATCTATCACTCGCGCGATATCGCGGCAGTGCTGTACCGCAAGGAGAAATACGACTTTGCAAAGTGCATCTATGTGACCGGATTGGAGCAGTCGCTGCATTTTAAGCAGGTTTTTAAGGCGATTGAAGTGATGGGGTATGACTGGGCAGACTCTCTGGTCCATGTCCCTTATGGGCTGGTGAGCCTGGACGGGGAAAAACTTTCTACCAGAAACGGAAACATCATTTACGCGGAGGATATCTTGAGGGAAGCCATCAGGCGGGCTGAGGCTGCGGTTCTGGAGAAGAATCCACATCTGGAGAACAAGGACGAGGTGGCGCGGATGGTCGGCGTAGGCGCTGTGATCTTTCATGATCTGTACAATCAGCGCATCAAGAATATCAACTTTTCCTGGAAGGAGGCGCTCAGCTTTGACGGCAGTACTGCGCCGTATGTGCAATACACCTACGCGCGGGCAAAGAGCGTACTGCGCAGGCACGGGAAGGCGGTAGATCCGGACCTGGCAGACTGCAGTTTGCTCGCGGACAGTGTGTCCTACAGCCTGGTCAAAATCCTGGATGGATATGAGGATGCCATCAAAAGTGCGGCAGACAAGTATGAGCCCTCAATTGTGGCGCGGTATGTCATGTCGCTGGCGGTCGCGTTCAACAAATTTTATCACGACTGTGCGATCTTAAAGGCGGAGGAGAACGTGCGGCAGGCGCGCCTCGCGTTGACAGAAATAGCGCAGAGGGTGATGCGGGACGGCTGCGGGCTGCTGGGGATTGCGTGCCCGGAGGAAATGTGATCAGATGTTCCGAAAATATTTTCGAAATCACTGTTGACACAGCAGTGATTTTACTGTATACTAAATAAAAATAGAACAGATGAACGATTGCGTTTATTGCATTCGATTGGTATACTGAAGGAGACAACATGGCGAAAATAAGAAAGACAGTGAATACACTTATTAGGAGATTCAGCGTCCGAAAAAAGTATAAAAAATCTGAGTAAGGGATATCCCTATGACAGAGAAGTGAGGTGTACAATTTGCTCTTGAATGAATTTGATGTAAAAAGTTATGAGCGATGGATCAGGGCTGAGAGCAAAGCAGAGGATATCATTGAACTGCTTGAAGATGTCGGTGAGGTGCCGAATGCGCTCAGAAGTCAGATCATGGAACAGACCGATCTTGTCACATTGAACAGGTGGTTAAAGCTCGCGGCAAAGGCACAGTCGATCGAAGCGTTTGAGCGTATGGTTGATCTGATGAATGACTGAGGCAGCTTTAGCTGCCTCGGCGGTTTAGAAGATCTTCGTTATTTTATTAGTACTTATTTGTACCTTTATCGGGTGTCTTATCCCAGTGTTGTCAGACTTTTCCGGTACGCCTGCATGCTGCTTTCGTCTGTGTGGTCTAAGACAGCCTGCAGACTGCGCGTGATCTTCTCGCGGTCGTAGGGCAGATATGCCGTAACGGGTGCGAAATTTGATACGGTATTTGCAAACAGATGTGTGCGGATATGCAGGTTATCGATCAGAACCTGCAGCTCGTGGATGCGTTCTTTTTCGCCGGCGGGCACGAACAAGCCCTGATGCGCCATCTTGTACAGCGCTGTGCCCGGAAAGAGTGTGAGGGAATCTATGTTCCGGCAAGCCCTGTCATGTAGACGAAGTAGTATTCGATACCTGCCTCATCTAATTTTCTGCACTGTTCCAGGATATCCGCCGATGTATATCCTTTCCCGGCGATGGCGAGGGTTTTGTCATCGCCGCTCTCCACGCCGATGCTCAGACCGTTGATGCCCATTGCCCGGAGCTTTCTTAGCTGCCAGACTTCCTTGTCTTTGATGTCACGTATACTCGCAAACATAGCCATCGTCTGGCACTTGATCAGATAGTCCCGCACGGTCAGCGCCCGCAGTTTGAGGTTTTCATAGCTCATTGCAAACGGGTTTGCGCCTGTCCAGAAGATCCTTCGGGCATTTGGCTGATACCTTTTGATCTCTGCCAGATCCTCCTCAAACACTTCGATCGGTGACATTTTAAAGCGCTCGTCTTTGTACAGGCTACAAAACCTGCATTGGTTATACGTACAGCCAGACGTAGCCTCTATGATGACCGAGTGCGCCTCGTACGGCGGTCGCCAGGTTCTGCCTGTGAAGAGCTTCATTCCTGTCTTTGAGCACATGAAACAGTGGGGCGATGAAAATCTCGGCGGGTAGATCGATAGTGCGCTGCAAAATTGTGTCAGAATTAGTCGGGCGTGAACAGTACCCGTTCTCAAAAGGCAGGGGATCATTTTGCACAAATCAGTTGGTAATTGTGATGGAAGCGTGATAAAATAAGATAGACGGGACGACGGGCGCCTATAAGTATAGCCTCTCGGAATCTCCCATGTACCTGCTATTGTGGCAGATTTACCGTCATGTGCACACAAATTTAATCAACGTACGTGCCACGTACGCCTCATAAATTTGTGCACATCTGTCAAAAAATCGTCTCACAATATCAGGCACAGAGAGACTCCGAGAGTCTGTTATAAGTAAAAGTGGAGGGAAGAACAAATGAAATTTGATGCGGAAAAACTGAGAAGGGAATTCGGGGCAAGCGATCAGAAGCGGGATGCGGGACTGACAACGCCCGACAATATCAAGCGGTATGATGACATCGCATACGGAGAGTACGGCAGGTACAACCTGCTCGACATTTACCACAAAAAGGATGTCACATCACCGCAGAAGACGATCATCGATATCCACGGCGGCGGGTGGACCTACGGGGATAAGGACGTGTACCAGCACTATTGTATGGACATGGCGCAGAGAGGGTTTACGGTCGTCAATTTCTCGTACCGCCTGTCGCCGGAGGATCCGTACCCGGCAGCGTTGGAGGACATCAACGCCGCATTTACATGGGTGGCAGAAAACGCAGCTGCATACAATATTGACCTTGACAAGATCTGCGTGACCGGCGACTCCGCGGGTGCACAGCTGGCGAGTCAGTATCTGGCGCTTTTGACGAACAGTGCGTTCCGCCGGCTGTTCTCGATGCAGATACCATATGAACAGATCAACGTAAAGGCGGTGGCGCTCAACTGCGGCTGTTATGACATGAGGGGACGCGTGGAAGCTCAGGAGGACGATCCGTTCCTGGCATACATAGACAAAGCGCTGACTGAGAACCGCGAACTGACGCTGGAGCAGATCGACACCGTAAAGTATATCAATGCGGACTTTCCGCCAGCCTATATCATGAGTGCGGAGTATGACTTTTTGAAGGAGCATGTCAAGCCCATGTATGAGCTGTTAAGGGCAAAAGGGATCGTCTGTGAGTGGAAACTGTATGGAAAAGCGGAGGATACGTACATGGGACATGTATTCCACCTGAACCAGCGGCTGGAGGAGGCAAAGATATGCAATGACGACGAGTGCAGATTTTTTGACGAGATCCTTGGAGCCTAAATCTTTCAGGAGAAATGAATGCAGTACATAAAAGCGCCGATGAATATATAGGAAATAAATACCGTATTATCGGGCAGATACAGAAGTGGTTTCCGGCAAATATCGATCTGATGGCGGATATATTCTGCGGCAGCTGTGATGTCACTTTCAACACAAAGGCGAACGAACACATCGCGAACGATCTGAATTTTTTTGTGATAGAGATCTACAGGGAATTTCAGGAGCTTGGGATCGACACGGCTGTCGAGAGGATCGACCAGATCATCCGCGACTGAAATCTGACAAAGGAAGACAAAGGGGCATACGAGCGTTTCCGGGCATAAATATCATATGCACAAAATAAATTTCAACTACAACAACTGCAATTATCAGACAAAAAACAGTGAGAACGTGACACAGGAGATCCTGATAACAAATTACTGACAAATAAATTGCGAATAAACAAATTACAGACAAACAAATTACGGATAAACAGTTTACTGAATAACGGCAGACAGCCGGATGTGCGGGATCATGAGCGCAAAAGGCGGATCTGCCGGATCATCATATATCAAAACAGGAAAGGAATAAAAAACAATGAACAAAGTAGGTATTATCGGGGCAATGGAGCTTGAGGTAGCAGCGTTAAAGTCCAAGATGGAGGTGAAGGAGGTCGTTGAGAGAGCGGGCATGAAATTTCATGAGGGCAGCCTGAACGGAAAGGATGTCGTCATCGTACAGTGCGGTATCGGAAAGGTCAATGCCGGAATCTGTGTGCAGATCCTGGCGGATCTGTTTGGCGTGGACGCGGTGATCAACACCGGTGTGGCAGGCTCTCTGCGCGCCGAGATCAATATCGGGGACATCGTTGTCTCCACGGATGCGTGCGAACATGACATGGATGTCAGTGCGCTCGGTTACGAGCCGGGCATCATCCCGCAGATGGAGACCTCGTTCTTCAAGGCGGACAGGAAGCTTGCGGAGGAGGCGATCGCGGTCTGCAGGGAAGTAAACCCGGAGATTGGCGTGTACGAGGGACGTGTGGTCAGCGGGGATCAGTTTATATCGGACGGCGCGGTGAAGGACAGGCTGATCAGCCAGTTTGACGGCTCCTGCGCAGAGATGGAGGGCGGTGCGATCGCGCACGCGGCATTTTTGAACAGGATCCCGTACGTCGTGCTGCGCGCGATCTCGGATAAGGCGGACGGAAGCGCCCACATGGATTACCCCGAGTTCGAGCGCGCGGCGGCAGCGCACTGCGCAAAGCTTGTGGAGAATCTGGTCAACAGAATATAAAATGCAGATTCCACATTTCAATCAGGGATCTTCTTCTTCCGAGAGCGGACAAGGCTGAAGAAAAGCGAAAGTGATTGCTGTTTCGGGTAATATTCTTTATAATAAAGAGGACGGTTTCGATAGCAGGATCAAGGAATAGATGTGGAGGTATATCATATGGGAATTCATTTTGGTGTGGATTATTATCCGGAGCACTGGCCGAGGGAGCGCTGGGAGACGGACGCGAAGCTGATGAAGGAGATGGGCGTACAGGTCGTGCGCATGGCGGAGTTTTCGTGGTTCAGGATGGAGCCGGCGCTGGGCGAGTTTCATTTTGAGTGGCTCGAGGAGGCGGTCGCACTCCTTGACCGCTACGGGATCAAGACGATCCTTGGCACGCCGACAGCAGCGCCCCCCGCGTGGATCGTGCGCAAAAATCCGGAGATACAGCCGGTCGACAGGGAGGGAAGGCGCAGATTTTTTGGCGGACGTCATCATGACTGCCAGTCCAATCCGGTCTACTATGGGCATATCAAACGTTTTGTGTCAGCATTTGCAGAGCGTTTTGCAGACAATCCGGGCGTGATCGGCTGGCAGATCGACAATGAGCTTGGCAATTCGCACGGAGACCTGTGTATGTGCAGCTCCTGCAGACAGCTCTATCAGAAGTGGTTAAAAAGAAAATACGGCACCATCGAGGCGCTGAATGAAGCGTGGGGGGCAGCGTTCTGGAGTCAGGGGTACAACGACTTTGATCAGATCGGGACACCGCTCATCACGGCGGCGGGCGAGAATCCGTCTGCGATGCTCGACTGGAAGTGCTACTGTTCGGATCTGGTCGTGAATTTTGCAGAGTGGCAGGCGGACATCATCCGCGAGAACTGCCCGAATCATTTTATCACACACAATTATATGGGCTTTGACAACAAGGTCGACTACTATGACCTGGGCACGCTGCTGGACTTTGTGTCCAATGATATCTACCCGGCAGGACACTGGCAGAAACAGCCGCACCAGCCGGAGAACGAGCTTGCCGCCTGCCACGATGTCGTGCGCGGCTACAAGAAGAAGCCGTTCTGGATGATGGAGCAGCAGGCGGGCATGGCAGGCTGGGAGATCATGGGCAGGGCGCTGGAGCCGGGGCAGATGTCGGCGTGGGCGATGCAGTCCGTTGCGCACGGCGCGGACGCGGTCGTCTTCTTCCGCTGGCGGACATGCGCGATGGGAACGGAACAGTACTGGCACGGGATCCTGGGACACAGCGGCAGACCGGGCAGGACATACTACGAGGCACAGAAGCTGACGCAGACCTTTGCGAAATACATGGACGACTTTGAGGGGACGATGCCCGACCCGGAGGTGGCGATCGTGCACAGCTTCCGGCAGAACTATGCGTTTGATATCCAGCCAAACCACCCGCAGCTTCGCTATGTCGAGCAGCTCCAGAAATATTATAAGGCGCTGTACGGCAAGAAGATCCCGGTGGATTTCGTGCAGGATATGGACGATCTGTCAAAGTATAAGCTGGTGATCGCACCGCTCCAATATCTGATGACGCCCGAGCTCGAGCAGCACTATATGGATTACGTGGAGGGCGGCGGCCATCTGGTCCTGACGATGCGCACGGGCGTGAAGGACGCAAACAATCTGTGCATGACGGACAGGGAGCTTCCCGGAAGGCTTGGGGAGCTGTGCGGCATCGAAGTGCCGGAGTACGACTGTCTGCTGGAGACGACAGGCGGCGTGCTCTACGGCAAGAAAGAGTATGTGATCGAAAAATGGTGCGATATCATAGAACTCAAGGGGGCGAACCAGATCGCGGAGTACTCGACGGGATTTTACAGGCAGACGCCGGCGATCACCGAGAATCCGTACGGTAAGGGTACGGCATGGTACATCGGCACGGAGCCGGGCGAGGAGCTGATGGAGGACATCATGACCTACATGATCGGCGTCTGCGGGATCAGGACGCTCGGCACCGCGGCGGACGGCGTGGAGATGATGACGCGCGAGAACGACGACAAAGTATGGCTGTTTGTCATCAACCACACAGGCGACGAGCAGGTATACCATCTGCACGGCATGTACACGATGCTCGAGGGTGAGAAGGAGGAGCAGCTCCTGCCTTACGAGGTACAGCTCTTTGTGGGGAATAAGTACCAGAAATAAAATAGTACCAGACCGCGCACCAAAATGTAAAGGCACCTGTTTTTGCATTTTGGTGTTTTTGCTTAGGAAACGTGGAGGGGAATCCGTGTGGAAGAGAAAGAGCACATAACAATAGCGATATGTGATGATGAGACCGTGTACGGGGAAAGTGTGCGAAACGAGTGCATAAAATTTTTTGAGGAATACGACAGCCAGGGATTTTTTGCAGTAGAACCACAGATCGCCTGCTTTTCGTCGGGCAGGGAACTGATCGCGTCCGGCAAGGAGTACGATATCTTATTCCTGGATATCGAGATGCCGGAGCAGGATGGCATCCGTGTCAAGGAATATTTTGAGGTATATCACAGGCAGACGCGGATCATCTTTATGACCTGCCATCATGAGCGGGCTGTGGAAGCGTTTGGAAAAAATGTTGTCAGCTTTCTCGTAAAGCCGCTGGATATCGTAACTTTTCACCGCGCACTGGCAAAAACGCTGGCGGATATCCGGGGGCAGGTGCTGGAGCTAGAGGAGAACGGAAAGCAGATATTCATGCCTGTGAGACAGATCCGGTACATCGAGGCACAGGATAAATATACCGCGGTGGTGACGGAAATGGGAAGGCATCTGTTCCGCCGCACGATGCGGTTCTGGGAGGAAACACTGCCGCGTCAGGATTTCTGCCGGATCCATAAGTCCTATCTGCTGAACCTGGAGTATTTCGAGAAAACAGGGGATATGGTAGAGCTGGACAAAGACAAGGCAGTGAAACTCAGCAGAGGAAAGAAACAGGAGATCGTGGAGCAGTACAAAGCGTATCTGCGGAGAAAAATAAGGGAGATGTAAATGACAGACCAGATATGCAGGATCGTTTATTATATATTATATACAGTGGAGATGTTTTTGGTCGGGGAAGCGATATTCCATGACAGGGTGAGGGAGAAGAGCCGGTATGCGGCAATGGCGGTAATGTATGTGGGCGTGATTATTCCGACCGTGCTGTATGTGGAAGATCACTTCTGGATCGAGATTGGGCTGAATATAGCGATCTATATATTCCTGTTTCAGGGAAGGATCGCGCGGCGGCTGGCGCGTTTTTGGGGAGTGTACCTGTTTGTCAGTGTCACAGAAAGTATCGTCAGTGCGATCGGTTATTTTTTGCTGCGCCTTCCCTTACAAAGTATCAATGTCAGTGCGGTCAGGTCAGAGATCGTCAGGCTTTTGTTTGCGGCTGCAAGTTTTGTTTTTACGTTATATATCGTCCGCAGGAAGGGGGTACAAAAGCTGATCGCATCTTTTCGCGAATTGAAATGGTATCAGTATGTGGCTGTTGTTCTGATGGCACTGAGCAGCATGTGTCTGTTGGTGATCATTGAGCTTCTCTTAGAGTATGTCCGCAATAGCAGTGAGATCGGAACGATGGTATTGATCTTGCTCATCGTACTGCTGGGGACTGCTTTTGCCACTTTCTTCTGGCTGGCATCCAGCATCTACAGCAGAAATCATTATCTGAGACAGAACCGGATCAAAGAGGAAGTGATCAATGCCCAGCGGAAGTACTATCAGAGTATATATGAGAATGATAATGAATTGAGGAAATTCCGCCATGATATCCGTTCGCAGCTGGGGTGCTTACAGCTGCTGCTGACAGAGGGAAAGACAGAACAGGCAGTGGTATATTTGAAAAGCATGGGGCATCATCTGGAAGAAATGACCATTCAAAAATTCCACACGGGAAGTGATATACTGGATGCCGTCGTACAGCAAAAATGGCTGGAAGCGAAAAAGAAAGGTATCAGTATAGACATAGCAGGCAGCATGACAAAGCCGGATTTCATGGACGTATATGAATTGTGCATACTGTTTTCTAATGCGCTGGACAATGGCATAGAGGCGTGTGAAAATCTGCAGGATCAAAAGAAAGTGATCACGGTGTCGATCGTGGAGCATCGGAAAGTGATATTTTTTCAGATCACCAATCCGGCGACACCTGAGATGTACGAGGCGCTGCGGCAGGGAAGGACAAGCAAGGCGGACAGCCAACGGCACGGATTTGGGGTGAAAAGTATACAGGACGTCGTGCAGAAGAACGGAGGAGAGATGGACTATCGATGGGAGGAGGGAATTCTGACATTGGAGATCTATCTTGCAATGCTGTACTAGTGCTCCATCCAGACAGAAATTAGATTTGTGGGCTGCATGATTCGTGCCAGTGCTAGGCAAAATTTCGACGGCGATGCGGTGGCATCGTCTAGAAATTTTAACGACGCAATGGTGCGAAACAGGCGGTTCACGATTCTAATTTCTGACCGGATGGAGTACTAGAGCGTGTTTGAAAAATCGAAGTAATTGGTCATTTTATCCAAATCAAAATTGAAGCGATACAAAGGAATCCCAGATATGTACATGCCAGTTTGTCATATCTGGTGGCAATTCGGCGAAAGCCTTTTAGCTTAAGGAAATATTTTTCGACCAGATGCCGTTCTTTATATTGCCACCAGTCACAATGACGTTCAAATTTGGCGCCTTTTTTAGACGGAATGATAGGTTCTCCACCATTCTCATAAATGTAATCTATCAATTTATTACTGTCATATCCGCGGTCTGCCATTACCTGGGTACCTTCGATATTTATCTGTTCCAATACTGGGATTGCATAATTGATGTCATTGCGTTGACCTTCACTGATCATTAAATTCACAGGATAGCCATAAGCATCTATGGCTGCATGAATTTTTGTGCTGGCTCCTCCGCGGCTGTGCCCGATCTCGTTTGTCGGCCCCCCTTTTTTGCACCAGCACTGTGCTGATGCGCCTGAACTATGGAAGCATCAATGGAAAGTTCATATAGTTCGGATTCCAGACTCAAAACACGGAAGATATTGTCAAGAACTCCGTCATCGATCCACTTGCGAAACCTGCTGTATACAGATTCCCATGGACCATAATGCTCTGGAAGGTCTCTCCATGGCGCCCCACTGCGGGCAAGCCAGACCATGGCATTAAGCATTTGACGGTTATCTTTTGGCGGGCGTTCCCGCCC
>OFGR01002090.1_pt1 | contig 13985 bp, 14 predicted proteins | sample 1521811 | NCBI WGS metagenome assembly OFGR01 (sample SAMEA3504098, study PRJEB24116) | mouse gut metagenome | biome: mouse gut; feature: mouse-associated habitat; material: faeces | place: Denmark | collected 2011
CGCGCCTGCGGCCGCCTCCGCCCCTGCCGCCCAGAGCGCCCCTCCCTCCCCCGCGCCTGCGGCCGCCTCCGCCCCTGCCGCCCAGCAGCAACAGCAGCAGCATCCCAAGGAGACCCTCATCAGCGTCAACCTGTCCAAGCTGGACCAGCTGTCCGCCGTGGTGGGCGAGATTGTCATCACCGAATCCATGGTCACCTCCTCCCCGGATCTGAAGGGGCTGGTGCTGGACGCCTTCTCCAAGTCCGCACGGCAGCTGCGCAAGCTCACCGACGAACTCCAGGACGTGTCCATGTCCCTGCGCATGGTGCCCGTGTCCAGCGTATTCCAGAAGATGACCCGTATTGTCCGCGACATGACCAAGAAGCTCAACCGCCCGGCCAAGCTCACCCTGATCGGCGAGAACACCGAGGTGGATAAGACCATTGTGGACTCCATCGGCGACCCCATCATGCACATGATCCGCAACTCCATGGACCACGGCATTGAGGAGACCCAGGAGGAGCGCGTGGCCGCCGGCAAGGACCCTGTGGGCGAAATCATCCTCTCCGCCCGGGACACCGGCAGCGAGGTCATTATCGAGATTATTGACGACGGCCGGGGCGTCAACGACGAGGCCGTACTGGCCAAAGCCATCCGCCAGGGCATCGCCTCCCCCGACGTGGAGTACAGCCACAAGGAGATCCTCAACTTCCTGCTGGCCCCCGGCTTCTCCACCAACACCGAGGTCACCGAATTCTCCGGCCGCGGCGTGGGCATGGACGTGGTGAAGCGCGGGGTGGAGGAGCTGGGCGGCACAGTGTCCATCTCCAGCGAGCTGGGCCGCGGCATGACCACCACCATCCGCATCCCGCTGACCATGGCCATCATGGACGGCATGGAGGTGGCGGTGGGCGACTCCATCTTCACCATCCCCATCAACAATATCCTGTCCACCATGAAGGTGTCCGCCAAGGACATCATCCATGATTCCAACAGCGGCGAGATTATCAAGTGCCAGGGCAATTTTTACCCCATCGTCCGGGCCAAGCAGCTCTACCAGCTCCAGCACGGCTGCACCGACATTGAGGACGGCGTGCTCATCTGGCTGGAGGCGGGGGACCACTCCTACTGCCTGTTTGTGGATGAGCTCCTGGGCCAGCAGCAGGTGGTGGTCAAGCAGCTGCCCGCCTACGTGAACAGCTATAATATCAAGAACTACGGCATCAACGGCTGTACCCTGCGCAGCGACGGCAGTATCAGCATCATCCTGGACGTGGCCAACCTCTATTCCGCCGCCCGGGGTATCTGAGGAGGAGAGAAGAATATGAATGACGAGATCCTGTTCGCCCGCGAGGACGAGATGGAAGCCCTGAACACCGTGGACGACACGGTGGATTCCCAAAAATACCTCATCTTCATGGCCGGCCATCTGAAGCTGGGCGTGATCGCTGAGGACGTGGTGGAAATCCTCAATAACCAGCTCATCACCTACCTGCCCATGCTGCCTGATTTCATCCGGGGCATTATCAATATGCGCGGCCAGATGATCCCCATCCTGGATATCCGCGCCCGTCTGGGCATGGAGTCCAAGGAGGACGACAGCCTGGTGGTGGTCATCAACCTGGGCGACGTGCAGCTGGGCATCCTGGTGGACGCTGTGGACCAGATGCTGGACATACCCAAGTCCAACCTGCTCCCCATGCCCGCCAACAGCACCCAGCTGCTGGTATCCGGCATGTGTTCCCTCCCCGACGGTTCCGGCACCATGATGGTGCTTGACTGTGAGCAGCTGATGCCCAATGAGTAGTGCAGGAAACGGAGCGGGCGGCTCCGGCTCCTTTTCCGCCCTGTCCATCACAGACAACGATTTCAACCGGCTGGCCAAGTTCGTCCAGTCCAACTACGGCATAGACCTGAGCCAGAAGCGGCAGCTTATCACGGGCCGCCTGTCCACCCCCCTGAAGCAGCGGGGCTACACCAGCTTCACCGACTTTGTCAACCATGTGCTTCAGACCAAAGACAACGACCTGATTACCCTGCTGCTGGATAAGCTGACCACCAATTACACCTTTTTCATGCGGGAAAAGGAACACCTGGACCTGTTCTGCCAGAAGATCATCCCGGACATTGTCCAACGCCACCAGAAGGACAAAACCCTGTCCATCTGGAGCGCGGGGTGCTCCACCGGGGAGGAGCCCTATAATATCACCATGTTTCTCTTCGATTACCTGGGCCCCCAAGCCAGCCAGTGGGACACCCGGCTGCTGGCCACCGACATCTCCAACCGGGCCATGACCGCCGCCAAAAAGGGCGTGTATGAGCTGCCCGACACCATACCCCCGGAGTGGAAGAAAAAGTATTTTGTCCCCCAGCCCGGCGGGCAGTACCAGGTGGCCCCAAAAGTGCGGGACAATGTGATCTACCAGCCCTTCAACCTGATGGATCCCATCAAATTCCGCCGGAAGTTTGACGTGATTTTCTGCCGGAATGTGATGATTTACTTTGACCAGCCCACCAAGGACGCCCTGGTCCGCAGGTTCTACGACGCCACCGTCCCCGGCGGCTATCTCCTCATCAGCAAGTCGGAGAACCTCAGCGCCAACATGCCCTACCGCCGGCTGGCCCCGTCCACATTCCAGAAGTGACAATCAAGCCGGGCCGATCCGCACCCGCCGGTCGGCCCGGTATTTCCCAAGATAGGGAGGTTTTCCTTTTTATGCCTATTCCCGTAACCGCAGCCCCACTGAAAAAGATCCGCGTCATGGTCGTGGACGACTCCATGCTCGCCCGCAGCCTCATCATCAAGGGCCTGTCCACCCACCCCAGGATTGAGGTAGTGGGCTATGCCATCAACACCTTGGACGCGAAGAACAAAATTCCCCAGTACCGCCCTGATGTAATCACCATGGACGTGGAAATGCCCGGGCAGAGCGGCATCGACTTCCTCAAGGAGTACCTGCCCACCCACCCCATCCCCGTGATCCTGGTGTCCTCCCTGAACCTGAAGGTGTTCGACGCCCTGGCGGTGGGCGCGGTGGACTTCGTCCGCAAGCCCGACGACCACGGCACCAGCGAGACCACCTTCCTGGCCGCCCTGGCTCAAAAGGTGGTCATGGCCGCCGCCGCCCGGGTGCGCCCCACCGGCGTGCCCTCCGGGATACGGGCGGAGACTCCCGCCGGGGCCATCCCCCGGCTGGGAAACAGCCCCGGCCTGGACCGGGTGATCATCGGCCTGGGGGCCTCCACCGGAGGCACCGAGGCCACCCTGGCGGTGATGAAACGTCTGCCCGCCGATATCCCCCCCATGGTCATTGTCCAGCATATGCCCCCCGGGTTCACCAAGATGTACGCTGAACGGCTCAACCGCCTGTGCGCCATGGAGGTCCGGGAGGCCCAGAGCGGCGACGAGCTCCACCGGGGCCTGGCCCTTATTGCCCCCGCCGACCTGCAGTGCCGGGTGGTGCGCATCGGCGCGCGTTACACCGTCAACTGCACCCCCGGCGAAAAGGTCAGCGGCCACCGCCCCTCCGTGGACGCCATGTTCTACTCCATGGCCGAGACGGTGAGCTGCAAAATGGTTGGCATTATCATGACCGGCATGGGCCAGGATGGGGCCCACGGCCTGTTGGAAATGCGCAAAAAGGGCGCCTACACCATCGGTCAGGATAAGGAATCCTCCGTGGTCTACGGTATGCCCGGCGTGGCGCAGAACATCGGCGCGGTGATGATCCAGGCCTCCTGCGACAATGTGTCCAACGTCCTGCTGCGGCATTTGAAAAGCCTTGGCTGACCCCGGCAACCAGGAATTGGGAAAGGAAAAATGCCCCAAAGCGTCAACTTCCGCCCGGAGCCTCCTTCAAAAGGCCCCGGGCGGTTCTGTTTTGGGAAAGAAATTTCCCGCTTTTTCTTATGTTCCCAGCAACCTTGCCGATATAAATAGTAGTAGAAGAGATGGTAAACCTATCGGACGAACAAAAAGGATGTGAGTACTGTGCTGACTTCTTCCGGCTACGGCGCAATTACCCCAATTGCCCCCGCCAAGGTCTATCGAACCCGGACCGGACGTGATACCCGCACCCAGGTTACCCCGGGCAGCAGCAATTATGACAGTGTAACCCTCTCCGCCCCCAGCCAGGGCAGCCGTTTCCACATGGGACTAGTCAGCCGACTCTCCCAGGAGGTGCGCACCTCCACCACCACCGGTGACATCGCCGCGCTGCGCCAGCAGGTGGCTTCTGGAACCTATACCCCCGATCCCATGGCCATTGCGGCCCGGATCTTGTTTTTGGGAGAGGGCAGGTAAATGGGCGACGCTTATCAATCCTATCTGGGGCTTTTGCGCGAGCTGGGCGGCATTTTGGAACAGCTGGCCCAACTGGCACAGGACAAGGCCGCCGTTGTCCGTCAGGACGACCTCATTGGTCTGGATGAAGTGCTCAAGCAGGAGCAGGCCATGACCCTTAACCTGCGGGGGCTGGAGCAGCGCCGGCTGAAGCTGGCCGCCCAACTGGGTCTGTCCGGCACATCCCTGTCCGACCTGCCCGGCCGCTGTCCCCCCGAACTGGAGCTCCAGGCCCGCCAGACGGTGGAGCAGCTGCTTCAGGGCTATGAGATCTACCGCGGCTGTGCGGATATGGCCCGCAATCTTCTGGAACTCAACCTCCACCAGATGGAAAAGACCATCTCAGCCGCCGGTGTGGACCCTGCCAGTCCCGGCGCAGGCTATCAAGCCCCCGGCGTGGAACCCCCCAAAAATATGAAGACAGATTTCCGCGCTTGACCGCGTTTTGTGCTTAAAGGAGTATTGCTATGGGTATGATCGGAACCTTTGACGCTTTCACCACAGCCCGCCTGGGCATTTATGCCGCCCAGCACGGACTGCGGGTGACCGGCAACAACATTTCCAACATCAACACTGCGGGCTACACCCGCCAGCGCATCGACCAGGTCAGCCTGAAAACCGGCGCCAGCGATATGTACCGCTCCGTCTATGACAACCACGTGGGCAACGGCGCACTGGTCACCGGCATTAACCAGATCCGGGATCCTTACCTGGACATCCGCTACCGCAACACCTCCTCCGATGTGGGTTATCACGATACCATGCTGGACGGCCTCCAGCAAATTGCTTCCATCCTGGATGAGGTGGGCAAGGGGGAGAACGGCGGCGACGGCCTGCTGTACGCCCAGCTGTTGGATCTGTCCACCTCCCTGCGCGAGCTGAGCAAAAACCCCAACAAGGACAACGACAACCTGACCCGCGCCTCCGCCGAAGCGCTGGCCAGCCTGTTCAACACCTACGCCGACAAGCTGGAGACCCTGCGCAAGAACACCCTGGAGGGTTTTGAAAAGGACATCAGCACCGTCAACGAAATCCTCACCAACATCCGGGATCTGAACGAGTCCATCCGGGACAACGAGCTTCAGGGTGACAACGCCCTGGAGCTGCGTGACGAGCGCAACCGCCAGATCGACAAGCTGTCCGAGTATATGCATATCCGCGTGGAGTATTCCATGGAGGACGCGGGCGCGGGCAAGCAGGTGGAAAAGCTCACCATCCGCCTGGGCAATTCCAACCCGGACCCCACTGTCACCACCGACAGCTCGGTGCTCGTCGACGGCCTGTTCGGCACCCAGGTTTCCGTGAAGATGGTGCCCAAGGCCAACCCTGACTACGATGCCAACGATCCCAACAGTTTCCAGTATCTGAAGCCGGACAATACCGGCACCAACGACCCCGATGAGGCCGAGCAGGTGTACGATGAGAACTACATCCTCCAGCTGGGCAAGCTGTACGACCGGCGCGGCAAGGAGTGGGAGGGCAGAACCTCCGCGTACCAGGAGCTTACGGACGCGGATCTTGCCGGTTTTGGCATGGTGCGCGGCGAGAAGGCCTCTTACAGCTTTAAATTTACTCCGGCGGCAGGCGCCCAGTGGGCAGATGGCGATACCTTCCAGATCGGCGGCAAAACCTTTACCATTGGCAAGGATATCCCCCTTGGCGATGCCAATGATTCGGAAAAGATGGCCGCGTTCCTTGCCCAGAACCTGGGTGCTGTCAACCCAAATTATACGGTTTCCATTGATAAAAATGATCCTGCCAACCTCCTGTTTACCGCAAAAAAAACCGGCAAGGTGGATGCCGCCGATGTGCCCAAGTTGAATGTGACCAACGATCCCGACGGCAAGCTCACCTTCGGCGCTATGATCACCATAAATGGGGGTAAGGATGCCGCAGCCCCCAAGTTCCCCGACCCGGTCACCACAAACAACCCCGACGGCACTCAAACCATCGTCAGCTACATCCAGAGCGCCGGGAAGTATTACAAGGTCACCACCCAGGTGGAGCACACCAATGAGGTCACCCTGGACGACAACGATATCCACGGCTCCCTCCAGGCCACCCGGGAGCTGCTCACCGAGGCCGGGGCCTTCGCCACCAAGGACACGGTGGCCAACGTGGATGAGAACGCTGCCAAAAAGCGGGGCATCCCCTACTACCAGAAGACCTTGGATCTGCTGGCCCAGCAGTTTGCCAAACAGTATAACCAGCTCAACGAAGGGGTCATGCTGGACCAGGACGGCAACGAAGTAACATCCATCACCGGCACTATCGAGGAACTGAAAAACATGGGGGTGCGCCTCAATCAGGCCGCCGGCACCGACGGCGGGTTTGGCGACGGCTTCTATGTGAAGGCCGACGGCACCTATATGGGCACCACCGCCCATTATCCCAACTGTAATCTCGACGCAGCGCAGATCAAGGTCACCGACACCGTGGACGAAGCCTACGATAAAGCTAAGGCTCACGGCGCCATCGCGGCCACCACCAGAGAGGAAAAAATCGCCGCCCTCAAGGCTTTTATAAAGGACCACGGCGTCAACGAGGATAACATAGAGAAGGAAAAGGTCACCCTGACCGGGCCTATCGAAATGGGCGGGCCGCTGTTCAGCAACCGCAACGACGGCGACGATATCACCGGCATCACCGCCGCCAACCTCTCCGTTTCCCACAGCTGGTCCATCGGCGATGTGCGCATCGTCCCCAAGTTTGAGGTGCTCTTTGATGGTGATGTTGACCACTCCACCCAGAACAAGAACGTGGACCACATGCTGGCCATGATTGACAAGTCCCTGTTATACAATCCCCAGGATCTGGTCAAGGATGCGGTGGGCACCAAGCTTTTCGAGGGTTCCTTCAATGACATGCTCAGCGACGCATGTACCATTCGGGGCAATGACCACCGGGTGCAGGACATTAAGCTGAACACCTCCTACACCTCGCTCATCGACCTGGACACCAGCCGCGAAGGTGTGTCCGGCGTGGATCTGAACGATGAAACCATGAATATGATGCAGTACCAGAAGGCGTACTCCGCCGCCTGCCGCCTGATGACCGCCATCGACGAGGCGATTGACCGCCTGATTAACAACACCGGCATTGCCGGACGCTGACGCAAGGAGGTATTCATAATATGATTCGAGCCACCACCGGCGGCGTTTTGAAAAGCTACCGCCGTAACCTGATGAACTCCTTTATTGCCAGGAATAAAGCTCAGGACACCGTACTCACCCAACGCAACTTCAACTCCTATGCCGAGGACCCCGCCGCCGCCGCCCGGGCATTCAAGCTGCGCAAGGCCCGCATGACCGTGGAGAGCCAGTATTCCGTGTGTACCGACACCCACAAGAAATTCCAGACCGGCTGGACCAGCCTGGAGGGCATCAGCAAGCTTATCGACACCGAAAACGCCGAGCCCATGAAGACCCTTGCGGGCACTTCCCTGACCATGCTCAACGACCCCACTGCGGACGCCCGGGAGCAGCTCACCAAGGCCCTGGACCAAATTTCCCAGACCATCATCCAGAACCTGAACCAGAAGTACGGCGAGAACTTCATTTTCTCCGGCGCGGACGGCCACAATGTCCCCTTTGAGATCAAGGATGACAAGCTGTACTATCGGGGCGTGCCCGTGGACGCGGCAGTGCCCAAAATCTTTGCCGATGGAAACGGCGCTTCGGTCAAGCTGAACGCCAACGGCCAGGTGGATCCGGCCGGCGACCACTTCCTGCTGTCCACCGGCCTGAAAACCATCAGCGAGAGCGCTTACGAGCAGGCTGTCAAGAATTATCAGAACGATCCCACAGGCAGCCCGCCCCCAGATGTGCTGCGTGATCCCCCGACCCCCCCCGACACCATCGGTGATCCCCATCTCTTTACCGACAAGGACGGCAATAAGTACTATATTGAGAAGAGCGGCGCCCAGTCCATGACCCAGGACGAAATTGATGCCGCCACCAAGGACGCCGAAAAACTCAAATACCTGATGAATGAAAAACAGTTTGTGGACATCGGCCTGGGCTTCCAGGAGAACGAGAATGGCCAGCTCATTGAAAGCAGCGCCTATAACGCCGCCCTCAATGGCCTGACCTTCATCGGCTACGGTTTGGATGCCGACGGCGACCCCAAAAATATCTACTCCCTGGTGCAGAAGATGAAGGAGATCGGCGCGCGGGTGAAGGACGGGGAGAACTGGACCAAGGCGGATTATGACGAGTTCAACGGCTTGGTGAAGAAGCTGGAAAAGGCCTCCTCTGAGTTCAAGACGGAGTTTACAAACATGAGCGCGGGCACCCAGAAGCTGGAAAATAATGTGGAGCTGCTGGAGGACAACTTCTATAACCTCCAGGAACAGTATTCCGACATTGAGGACGTGGACATGGCCGATGCCATCACCTCCTTTGTCTGGGCCCAGTACTGCTATAACGCCGCTTTAAAGGTGGGCAACAGCATACTGTCCGAGAGCCTGATGGACTATCTGAAATGACGCAGTCTGCGTTTTAGTTGTTCATAGAGAGGAGCGGAAATTGATATTATGTATCCCCTGATTGAAATCAAAACTGTCCCCATTGAAATCGAGATGAAGGTGTCCCACGCCAAGCTGGAATATACCCGCGGAACCGCAGACCTGGAGATTTCCCGAGGGGACGGCGGGCTGAGCATCAAGAGCCGGCCCATCAAGCTGAACATCGACACCTTCGAGGCCCGCAATTCTGTGGTCCCCACTGCCATGCGCTCTGTGGAGCAGTATGCCCAACAGGGCCAGCAGGCCTCCTACACCGCCACCGCCACCTACGCCCAGCAGGGGCAGATGCTTCTGGAGGCAAAAATCGGGCAGGACATGATTACAAAATTCGCGGCCGACGCAACCATGAAAAATTACAAGCCCAATGTGGGCCTGGAGTTCCTCCCCTCCGTTCCCCCGGAAATCACCTGGGATCCGGGAGAGATGCACATCCGCTATGAGATGGATAAGCTGAATTTCGACTGGCGGATGAATGAACCGCAGTTTGAGTTCACACCTGGCGACATTGAGCTGACCGTCAAGCAGCAGCCCGATGTGGTCATCAAGTACGTGGGCGGCCCCATCTACGTGCCCCCGTCCTCCGATCCCAACTATACGCCCGTAGACGTGGAGGCGTAATGCCTCCGCGCCTGCCCAGCGCCCACCGCGCATGGAGGTTTTTGTGAAGCTTCATACCAAATATTTCGGTGAAATCGAATATCTGGAGGAGGATCTCCTCCGTTTTACCGCCGGCCCCTTCGGCTTTGAGGGAGAACGGGAGTTTCTCCTTCTGCCCTTCGAGGGCAGTTCCGGCACCCTTCTGTGCTTCCAGAGTACACACACACCCGCACTTGCCTTTGTGGCCATGGATCCCTTTGCCCTTCTGCCCGAATATGATCCCGTCCTCCAGCCCCAGGAACTGGAGGAGTTGGGCGTGTCCGACAGCCAGGAGCTGGGTTTCTATGTGCTGTGTGTGGTGAAGAAGCCTGTCTCCGACAGTACCGTCAATCTGAAGTGCCCTGTGGCCATCAATCCGGAAACCCGGGCCGCCCGGCAGGTCATTTTGGAGTCGGACGTCTACGAGATGCGCCACTCCCTGGCCCAATTCGGCACAGAGGAGGGCGCGCCATGTTGATCCTGCAACGCAAAGCCGGCGAGGCCCTGGTCATCGGCGAGGATATCACCATCCGGGTCGTCTCGGTGGACGGTACGCGGGTGCGCTTGGCCATTGCCGCCCCGGAGGATGTCCCCATCCTGCGCAGCGAGCTGGTAACCGCCACCGCCGCCAACCGGGATTCCGCCATGGAAGAGGGAACCCCCGCCGATCTTCTGGACCTGCTGGGCGGCGTGCTGGACCATAGGCGGGACGATCCCGGTGTTCCTCCCGCCAAAACCCCCGCACCAACCCCGGTTCCACCGGAGGGAAAGGAGGACTGACCTATGATGGAGTCCATCGCCAGCATGGCCATGGGCATGAGCGCGGCTTCCTTCGCCACCAACTACTCCATGGCCGTCACTAAAAAGATGATGGATTCTCAGGAGTTGGCTGGCCAGGAGCTGATGAAGATGCTTGAGGCCGTCCCTGCCCCTGCCAAAGGACAGTACATTGACGTGTACGCCTGAACCCAAAAAGCCGGCCTGTGGGCCGGCTTTTTTATGCCCTTTTCGGTTGATTTCACTGCCGCATGGGTATAATCACGGAAAAACCGTACTGCGGAGGCCGTCTCATGGATTTTTCCCAATTTTGCGCCTGTCTCTCCGGCCACTCTGCCCTGCTTCAGCAGCGGGTGGATGTCTGCGCCGGACTTGGGCGCAGCTATGAATTTTCCCCCTGCCAAATGCCGCCGGGCTGCAGGCCCGGACAGACAGGGCTGGGCTTCTGGCGGGACAGGGCAGGCTACCTGCTCTATTTTCGTCCCGCCGTGGCCTATTCCGGTAGCGATCCCCGCCTGCGCCGCTTCTTTGCCCAGGGGAGCATTCAGCGCTTTCCCAGCTTCCAGCCCATGGCGGACTGCCTTCGGACGCTGGGTGGCCCCTCCCCCATGCCCGCTTCTTTTCAATCGCTGAATCAATATCTCCAGCACCGGATTCTGGGCCAGGAGCGGGCCGTGATGGCCGCCGCCTTCAAGCTGTGGGCCCACGCCTGCAAACGGGAGCCGCAGCGCCCCCTTTCCCTCATCTTTTACGGCCCCACCGGGGTAGGCAAATCGGAGCTGGGCAAGGCCATTGCCCCGGCCCTTAACCACTGCGTGGGGGAGGAGCGCTACCGCCTGGTATGGACCGAGCTCAACACCTTTACCCAAGCCCACTCCGCCTACCGCCTCACCGGCGCGCCCCCCGGTTACGTGGGCTATGACGATCCGCCGGTGCTGGAGGCGGTGCGCCGCTGCCCCCACACCGTGTTCATGTTTGACGAGCTGGATAAAGCCCACCCGGAGGTGATTAAGGTCTTCATGTCCATCCTGGATGAAGGCCGCTGTACCGCCCGGCAGGAGGACAAACAGGGCAGCCGGGAGCTGGACTTCCGCCGCTGCATCCTTTTGTTTACCACCAACACCGACCTGTCCGGCGCCCGGCGGCTGGGCTTTGCCCCGCCCCAGGCTTCTTCCGCCGCTCCGGGCCAGGACAGCGCCCTCCCCACCACCCCCGCCGCACTGGCGCGGCAGCTGTTTCAGGCCGATGAGACCGCCCGGCACGCCCTGGCACGCTCCGGCGTGCTCCGGGAGATCACAGGCCGGTTCAGCGGGCTTGTGGGCTTCCAACCCCTGGACGAGCCCTCCCGCGTGGACATCACCGCCAAGCAGGTCGCAGCCCTGGCCCGGGAATACGGCTTAAACGTGGTCCGGGTGGCCCCGGAGCTGGCCCGGGCACTCACCCCCCGAAACGCCCTCTCCCCCCGCTCCACTGTCCCTATGCTGGAGGGAATCCTTTCCCCTGTCTTTCTCTCCTGCGCCCCATCCGTCCGAAAAGGGGAAGCCCTCTGCCTCTCCGGCAGCGTGGAACATATGCGGCTTGCCCCTGTCCAGGAATAGGAAACCGCTGAGGGAGCGCGCTCCCTCAGCGGTTTTCCATAGCTTAATCGCGCAGGTCACTTCAGAATTTCGATCTCATCGGTGCTGGGATCCTGGCGGTACAGGTGGAGCCCATCGGAACTCACCAGATAACCACCCATAAACCGATTGGTTCCATCCTCTCTGCTGTAGACATTGACGCGGATACAGGCCACATCATCCACCATCTCAACGCCGTCAATGGGGAACACCACATATTGATCCATGGATTCCCCCGGCAGCCCCAGCTCCGCAGGCGTCATGCTGGAAATCCGGTCCTGGGCGCCCTGCTGGCCTATAGGCCGCTGGCCCATGCTGCCGGTGGTGTCCGGCGGCGGCGCAGTAACCTTGCCAAGAATTTCATCCGCTGTGACCACACACTGGCCCGGCGACCAGGATATGCGCACCGTAATCACCATATCCGGCGTCTCGTCCACCGGCTCCGCCGATTCCTCCGGCGGCGGGGACTGGGGCGCCTCCGACCCCTCCGGCTGACCGCTCTCCTCGCCCTCCGGCGCAGCGCTCTCCACAACCTCCGGTTCCGGCTTGGGCAGGTTCCGGGCCATCAGCACCATCCCCTCCCCGGTCTTGAAATCCGGCTGCTCCCGTTGGCGGACAAGCTCTTCATCCACCACATAATACCTGGGGTCAGCACTTTTCAGCTGCTTTACATAGGTCTCCGCCGCCTTGCCGCTGTCTACCAGGTCGGTATAGGTGTAAGTAATGGTCTTGGCCAGCACGGCTTGGGCCGCGAACTCGTCCGCCTCCAGCACCATGCCCGGCACCTTCTCATCGCCCACCGGCAGCTCAGTGGGCAGCACCGGGGACTCCGGCTCTACCGACACTGTGGCGTCCGGATCCTTGTCCGCATTGCGCCCCGGCAGAACAAAGACAAAGATAATGACCGCCGCGGCGATGATAACTACCGCCGGGATGAGCATTAGAATTGGGAACTTCTTCTTTTTTTCCTGGCCAGCCTCGTCCACTGCCTCCGGCCCCGGCCCGCCCTTGCCCTTTTTAACCTTTTTTTCCTTGGGCGGCTTTTCCTTTTTGGTTTTTTTCTCCTTGGGCGCCTTGGGGCCCTTTGCTTTTCCTATCGGCATGGAAACAACACCTCTTGCGTCTATGCTATTAAATCAGGGAAATGGTCACACGGTCTTGTGCTTTTACCGTATACTGGAAGCCCCGCTCTACGCCGTTGACCTCCAGGCGCACCGCCCTGTCCAAGTGCTCGGACGATTCTATATTTTCCCAGACGTTTTTCTCCATTCAAATTTCTTCCCCTTTCTTCCATAGATATATAGGCCACAGTACAGCTCACCTCATTTTATAACCGCCATACAGTTTACATAATGTTTTATGTGCTGTACGGATTACCGGGTCACAGGATGACCGATTATCTTTCAGTCTTCACATAAACGGCAGACAGATTATCCGTCTCCCCTCTCTTCATGCACGTTTCCCCGATCTCCTTAAGCCGCCTTCCGATCTGCTCCTCCCCCGCCAGCTCTCCGGGATTCATTACCGCACGCAGTTCTTCCACGGTAACGCGCCTCCTGAAACCGTCCGTACAGAGCAGGATCCCCTCGTTGGGCTTTAACACGCCCATCCTGTGCTGGGGCGCAAAATAGCCGAAGCTGCCGAGACATTTCGTCAGTTTCCCCGCATCCTGTGCGTGATCCTCCGTAAGCTGCTCCATTCCCCGCCATCCCAGCCGGTACGCCCTGCTGTCACCCAGATGCCATAGAAGCCATGTCCGCTCCCACACGACAAGCGCCGTCACGGTCGTTCCCATCGAAATCTCTTCCTGTGCGGCATACCGCTTTAACTGTCCCTGTAAGTGATAAATCAGCCTGTCCATAGATCTCCGTATCACCCAATACCGCTTATTCTTTTGCATCATGGCAAACAGCTCCGTATAAAACCATTTCCGAAGCTGCACTGCCACATAGCCACTTGCCTCCCCGCCACGGGAAACGCCGCCCATGCCGTCACACACCGCCGCAAGTAATACCCGCCCCCTGCGCGTCAATACTTGCTGCAGCACAACCGAATCCCCCTGAATGGCCTGCACGCCGTTGTTCAGATACAGGCGGATGCCCGCGGATTG
>OFGR01002091.1_pt1 | contig 13985 bp, 15 predicted proteins | sample 1521811 | NCBI WGS metagenome assembly OFGR01 (sample SAMEA3504098, study PRJEB24116) | mouse gut metagenome | biome: mouse gut; feature: mouse-associated habitat; material: faeces | place: Denmark | collected 2011
GTGACAACGCCATCAAATATAACAGGGGCGGCGGCACCGTGAACATGGAGATCCGGGAGGAGGAGGGCAGAGCGGTGATCACTGTAAAAGATACGGGGATAGGTATCCCTCCGGGGGATCAGAGCCATGTTTTTGAGCGGTTTTACCGGATTGATAAGAGCCGTTCCAAACAGTCCGGCGGGACAGGGCTTGGGCTTTCCATCGTAAAACATGCGGTGCAGTACCATAACGGGGAGATCAGGCTGATAAGTGAGCCAGGGAAAGGGACGGAAATTACGGTTTTTTTACCAAAATAAAGAAAATTTTACGGTGTATATCCGCTCATGTTTTACAGGAACTTTACAATATTGTGGGTTATAATTTTACATTCCTTCTGTATGATAGATAGTAGCATGAGTTGCGTCATACAGGAGGATTTTATTTATGAAGATTTTTTCCATTGTATTTGGGGTGTTGATTGCGATTTGTGGGTTTTCCTGCATATTCACTCCGTTGATTACGTTTCTGGAGGCAGGCTATTTTCTGGTGATACTGCTGTTCGTCTATGGGACGGTAGGGATTATCCGTTCTGTTTCCAATAAGACTTACGGAATTGATTTTGTTTTTGATATCCTAAGCATCATCCTGGGTATCGTGATTCTGGTTGTGCCTGGTCTTAAGCTGATGACAGACGGTATGCTGATTTATCTCATGGCGTTTTGGTTTATGCTTCAGGGGGTAATCAACATCTTTCAGGCGTTTAAGCAGAAGAAGATCACAAAGGGCATGGGATGGGTCTGGACGCTGACACTTGGGATTCTGGGGGTGTTGGTAGGTATCTATTCCGTGGTACACCCAATGCTGCTTGCGCTGACCTTTGGAATTCTAGTAGGAGTCTACTTTATCGAAAGCGGTATCAGCATGATTGTTATGGCTCAGTATATCCAGGGAGATGAAGAATAAAGGGTAGCCAAGGATGAAAGCATGGAAGCGTTGTTATCGTGTTCTGAAGCGGACGGGGACCTTGAAGATTTTCGTTAGCTTCCTTGTGTTCCTTAGTGGGGCGGCGGCAGTATTGGCAGTTGTAGAGCCTGGGATTCATACCTGGGGCGATGCTATGTGGTACTGCTTCGTCGCTTCTACCACGATAGGGTTTGGCGACATCTGCGTTGTTACCAGAGCCGGCCGGATTATAACGGTGCTTGTGTCAGCATATGGGATTCTTATGACGGCAATGGTGCCTGGGGTTGTCGTGAGCTATTATATGGAGTATTTGAAGGTGAGGGAGAAGGAGACTATTTCAGTTTTTCTGGAAAAGTTAGAGAGACTGCCAGACTTGTCTGACGACGAGCTTTTGCAGTTATCCCAAAAAATACAGGAATTTGAGAATAAAAGATAAGAAGGTACAGACGTCGGAAATATTGTTCGGCGTCTGTATTTTTATGCGCAGACCTGTGCAGATGAAATATGCCGCTAAGGCGGCGCACAGGTCGCGCGGCGAGTAGGGAAAATGAATCTTCCCTACTCGATTATGGTAAAATTGAAAATAACTATAAATAGGCACGCTTATCGACATTAACGATTGGACAGAGATTTTTCCTGCTAATATAATAAAAAGTAGTATGTCAGTACACTGGTATTGCAGAAATGAGGGCAGATGTGCATGAAGGATAATTTCGATATAAATGTCTGTTATAAAAAAGTATTCAGGATGTTGGGGAATGAAGGTACGATTGATCAGATGGTAAATGATATTGCAGAATACACCAATACAAGGATTACCGTCATAGATATCGGAGGAAAGATACTTTCTTCCTCGGATGAGAGACAGGACGGAGGGTATGAGAACGGCGGAAACTGGAAAGAGCATCTCCTGTGTTTGGCTGCACAGTACATTGAGGCGCAGAAGGAAGAAGCGTTGGAGTATTCTATGCTGATTGAGGAGGGGGAGGGCTTCAAGGCAGTCAGCAGGATTATGGTAAAAGGTAATACGGAAGGATTCAGTATTATGGAGACGCAGCCAGACAAGGAGCCTGCCATTGCCACAGAGCAGTTATTATGTCAGGCCAATGACATTCTCTGCCAGGCCCTTGGTATACTGATGGAGCGTTACGGCCACAGAGTCTATTATCATGCTTCCACACTCCGACGTATGATAGCCAGAAGCTTCTTTGATGAAGATGCGGGAAATGTATTAAAGATTAGAGAGATTCGGTCTATGTACAATACATATGTGCTTCCAGATTTTATAGTAGCCGTTTTAGAGATGAAGGATTATCATATGTTCCAGCTACAGAAAGCGGCAAATAGTCTTGCAGATGAATTCCCTGATTCATTTATCTATATAAAAGAAGGCAGAGTGTATGTGCTATTTTCTGGGGTACAGGTGAAGCGTCAAAGGAACATGATTGGCTCCGTATTAGAAGATCTGTGCGGCGAATACGGTTTTTACTGTGGGATGAGCGAACCCTTTGACGATGTTGAGCTGGTGGAAAAGAAGCATTTTCTGGTGAGGAAGGCCCTTGAGATTGGAAGGGCGTCAGAGCCGGAGAAGGACATCTATATGGAATACGACTATTATATCCAGACGGTTTGTTCATGTGCGGTATCCTATATAGGGAGAGCAAGGTATTTAGAGAAAGGGCTTCAAGAGCTGAAAAACGAAGACTGTATGAAAGGGACTTGCTTTTACAATACATTAAAAGAATATCTTTTGAACGGGAATAATGTCAGTATGACATCAAAGAAATTATTTATTCACCGCAATACGATGATCTACCGGCTGGGGAAGATTAACGAGATTCTGGGGGTGGATATTAATGAGCCGGCTGTTTCTAAGCGGCTCATGATCAGTATCATTTTGCAGGAGCAGGAACGAAGATGCTGAGCATTGTGCATGATGCATAATGAAAAGTTGAATGTTTGTGTTAAGAATAATTGTTTTTTGCAGAAGGAGTGTGGTAGAATAGGGATGTTTAGGTAAGAGGAGAGCGTTATATGAATATAATAAAGGAATTGCCCGAAATATTCGAGGAATTTGCAGAGCAGAAGAAGCAGTCGTTTTTACTTGTGAAGGAGTGCAAAGACCGCCATATTCCGGTGATCGGTGCGTACTGTTCATACTTTCCAAGAGAACTAGCTGCGGCGATGGGCGCAATTCCCATTGGGCTTTGTTCGTCGTCGGAGGAGACGGTAAAGATTGCGGAGACGGTACTGCCAAAGAATGTCTGTCCGCTGATTAAGTCCAGCTATGGTTTCGCTGTTTCAGACAGATGCCCATATTTTCATTTTGCAGATTTGGTAGTGGGCGAAACCACCTGTGACGGAAAAAAGAAGATGTATGAGATGATGGCGGAGTTTAAAGACGTCTTTATTATGGAGCTTCCAAACATCCAGTCCCATAAAGGGCTTAGGCTGTGGCGGGAGGAGATTATCCGCTTATCTGGAAGAAAAATTCCAGGTTGTGATAACGGATGAGGATGTTAAAAGGGCGATTCGTCAGGAGAATCGCCGCAGAGAGGCATTAAAGAGGCTGTACGAAGTCATGAAATTAGAGCCGGCTCCACTTATGGGGATGGAGCTGTTGAACGTTCTGTATGGAAGCAAATACCGGCTGGATAAGGAAGAAGTGGCAGAAGAACTGAACCTTCTGACGGACCGAATACTGGAAGAATACAGACAGAAGCCGAAGAAGAAAAAAAGGCCTCGGATACTGGTTACGGGCTGCCCCATCGGGGGAGATACGCAGAAGATTGTAAGGGCAATCGAAGATAATGGCGGCATTGTAGTCGCATTTGAGAACTGTACCGGTGCAAAAGTGCTTGACAAATTAGTGGACGAAGATGATCCTGACATCTACGGTGCGATTGCAAGAAAGTATTTTTATATTGGATGTGCCATCATGACCCCTAATGATAAACGAATTGAACTGCTTGGCAGGTTAATCGATGAATTTCATGTGGATGGGGTGGTAGAGATGATTCTCTCAGGATGCCACTCCGTACATATGGAATCCATCAGTGTGCGTAACTTCGTCAGCGAAGAAAAGCATATACCATATACAGACGTTGTTACGGATTATTCAGCGGGGGATGTGGGGCAACTGAATACAAGAATATCGGCATTTATTGAGATGCTTGAGACACATTAAAAATGAGACTGTTTGGAAAAGAGAATATCTTTTTCCGGCAGTCTTTTTTGTCGTACAGAGAAAAGAATCAGGGATATTTATAGATAAAATATATGAATTATTGCCATTTATAGACAGTATCTAACAATTTGTGCGCGGTGCACAATCGGTATAGAAAATATTGGAATTGTAGATGATGAAATCTTGATAAATATTTATTAGAATATCAAAAGGATTGTACGAGGAGGGAAGAAATTGATTGAGATAAAGAACCTAAAGAAGATCTGGGAGGACGATGGAACCAGCGTTCTCGAAGATATCAACCTGACAATCGAAGACGGAGATATCTACGCGCTGGTAGGACGAAGCGGGGCAGGCAAATCAACGCTGCTTCGTTGTATTAATGGTCTGACTTCTTATCAGGGCGGCAGCCTTACGGTGGATGGGTGTGAGATTAAGGACTTAAAAGATAAGGAGTTAAGAGAGTTCCGAAGGCATGTTGGCATGATATTCCAGCATTTTTCTCTCCTGGAGAGGGAAACGGTGTACCAGAACATTGCACTTCCTATGCAGTGCTGGAAATATTCAAAGGCGGATACGGATAAAAAAGTTAAAGAACTGCTTGAACTTGTAGGCTTGTCGGATAAGATGAACGCCAAGCCAAGGAACTTAAGCGGAGGACAGAAGCAGAGAGTTGCAATCGCAAGGGCGCTGACTATGGAGCCGAAGATACTTCTATGCGACGAGGCCACGTCTGCACTGGACCCTAAAACCACAAACTCGATCTTAGAGCTTCTGCTGGAGATAAATAAGAAGATTGGGATTACCATCGTCATCGTAACCCACCAGATGGAGGTGGTGAGAAAAGCCTGCAATAAAGCCTGTATTTTAGAACAGGGACGAATCGCTGATGAAGGGACTGTGAGGGATATTTTCATCAAACAACCCTTATCCCTAAGGAGGCTTCTTGGAGAAGAAGAAATCCGTCTTCCAGCGCAGGGACATAATATCCAGATCGCTCACATGGTAAATGATATTCATGACGGCGAGCTTTTTGGAAAAATGTCTAAGGAGTTAGATTATGTGTTCCCCATCCTGGACGGAAAGATTCAGGAATACCAGGGTGACCATATGGGAATCTTTGTAATCAATGTAGACGACGCTCATCTTGAGACGGTCACACGGTATCTGGATGAGCGCAGGATGAACTGGCGTAAGATGAGCGTAAAAGAGCATGGGCAGAAGGGGGGAGAGAAGTAATGTCATTAAAAAATTTTACTTTTGCACAGATCTGTCAGATGATCATTGTACCTGCATTTTTTGATACCTTAAAAATGCTTCTGATATCAGGAATCCTGTCAACTGTATTTGGGTTTGTATTCGGCGTGATTCTGATCATAACAGAAAAAGGCGGGCTATATGAGAATATTGTGGTGAACAGACTGCTTGATTTTATCGTAAACACCATTCGTTCTTTCCCGTTTATCATCTTGATGGTTTCAATCATACCATTTACGAGGCTGGTTGTGGGAAGCTCTATTGGAGATACGGCGGCCCTTGTTCCGCTTACAGTAGCGTGTACCCCGTTCATGGCGCGTATCTTCCAGAACAGCTTTAAAGAGGTGGATCCCGCATTGATTGAGGCGGCGCAGTCCTTTGGGGCGTCTAAGTGGCAGATTGTGTTCAAGGTTATGCTAAAAGAGTCTGTACCTTCAATTATCTCCGGACTGTGTCTGGCGATTATCAACCTGTTAGGCGCTACGGCCATGGCAGGCGCGGTGGGTGCAGGAGGATTGGGAGCAGTTGCCCTTACATATGGATATCAGAATTTCAATCAGGAGATTATGTATACAATCTGTGTGATTTTGATTATTCTGGTTGCAGTCATACAGTATTTTGGGGATTGGATTTACAAGAAGCTAAAGTAGAAAAGCACAGGAATAAAAACGGGTAAAAGCCTGTTTTTAGATAAATATACATATAACAGGAGGCTATCATGAAGAAAAGACTATTAAGTACCTTACTTGTGGCAGTACTGGCAGGAGCTATGCTGGCAGGATGCGGGAAATCCGAATCAGAAAGCGGCGGGAGCAGTTCGCCAAGCGAAGAACAGGGCAGTTCTGAGGGCGGCAGCTCTGATGAGAAAAAAGAAGTGATTAAAATTGGTATCCGTGCGGATATGGTGAATCAGTTAGAATCAGTCAGGGCGAAGATCGAAGGGCTTGGATATACGGTGGAGGAAAGTGTATTCGATGACAGCGTGCAGCCGGATGTTGCCTTGGCAGAAGGAAGCCTTGATATGAACTGGTATCAGCATGGACCGTATCTTGAGAGCTACAATGCAGAGAACGGTACAGACCTTGTGATGATTGAGCCAAAGACCTTTTATCCATTGTTCGCTATGTATTCAGATAAATGGGATTCTGTTGATAAACTTCCGGACGGGGCAACCATAGGGCTCTGTAATGATGCGACCAATCAGGCCCGCGGATTAAATATGCTTCAGTCACAGGGGCTGATAGAGCTTGATGAAGCTGTGGAGGTTCCTACAATGTATGATGTAAAAGAGAATCCCCATAACTTTGAATTCATTGAAGCTGAGATGTCGGTGCTTCCCCAGTCATTGGGTGATGCAGACGCAATCTGCCTTGCAGCGGGACATATGGTAAACGCAGGGCTTTCCGCAGAAGGATATCTGTGTCAGTCCGACGATAATGATGTATATGCGGTTGGTTTTGCGGTAAGAAGCGAGGACAAGGACGCCAAATGGGCCAAAGAGATTGCAGAAGCCGTACAGTGTGACGAGCTGGCAGAATATTTTAAGACGGAAAAGGCAGGCACACAGATTCCTTGTTGGGAATAAAAGAGCGGCAGACAGAGTATTTTAGACAGTTTTACATTATAAGGAGAGGGCAGGCGCATGCTGCCCTTTTGTAGTATCCAGAGATTTTTTGTGAAACAGTCTGTGAAGATGAAAAGGAGGAGGCGCATGGAATTAGCCGCGATTACCAAACGCCGCCTGTATTGGTTAAGTTTTGTGAAGCTGATTGTCATGCCAATGGCCGGCTTATTTTATCTGATTCCTGTGTCAGATGAAGTAAAAACAGTCATGATTCTGGCCGCATCCTGTCCCGTAGGAGTGACAGGGAGTCTCTTTGCGCTTCGATATGGAAAAGATGCTGTGTATGCATCCGAATTGTTTGCAATGTCAACGATTATTTCAATCGTTACAGTGCCGTTTATGATGTTGTTTTGTTAAGAGCTGTGCCAGAGTTGTGCGGCTCATCACGAGAGGAAGGAAGATAGATGATGGAATTAATTAGATTGGAAATGACCCCAAAGGAAAGGAAGCTTGCTTATGCCAGAGGGGAGGAGGTTGACCGGATACCAACGTCTTTAAGCGCGGGTGAGACTGCCCCGCCTTTATATGGGATTGATATCAGAGACTATTATTTTTCTGCCGATGCAATGGTGGAGGTTGAGACTAGGTTGGCAAATGATTTTCAGGCGGATAATATGGGGGTGGGGCTTGGGCTTCGTACGCTGGTGGAGGCTCTTGGCACGAAGCTTATATATCCTCGGAAAAATGTATCTTATATAGCAGAGCCAGCCCTTAAGTCGTTTGGGGATATTGAGAATATGGAATTGGTAAATGTGGAAAAAGACGGACGGTTTCCCATTATCATAGAGGCGTTTGAGAGGCTTCAAGCACAGTTTGGAGAAGAAAGAATTCTGGGAAGCGGGCTTGCAGGGCCTCTGACCACGGCGGCGAGCCTGATTGGGACGGAGAATTTCTTAAAGGCAGCCATAAAGAACAAAGAAGGCGTACATCGCTTACTGCAGTATAGTACGGACTGTATTATTAAGTGCTTAAAAGACCTGAACCGGAAACTGGGAATAGGCTTTATGCTGTCAGAGCCAATGGCGGCGCGTAACCTGTTGAGTAAGAAGCAGTTCAATGAATTTTTCCTGCCATATCTTAAGCAGGCTGTAGAGCGGATGAATGAATTCCAGAGAGGGACTTCGATCCATATTTGTGGGAATACAAAGGACCGGTGGGAGGAAGTGGTTGAAGCAAAAGTCAGCGGCTTCTGGGTGGATAACTGTGAGAGCTTAAAGGAATTGAAGGAAGCCTTTGGAGACAGAGTTGCCATCAGCGGAAATGTCATACCTGTGGAGGTGCTGCGGGATGGAACACCAGAGGAGATTGCAGAAAATGTTCGATTCTGCATTGAGCAGGCAGGAGATAATCCCTGTGGCTATAATCTGTGTCCGGGCTGTACCACACCAGTGGGCACGTCAAAAGAGAACATGATTGCTTTTATGAATGCTGCCGCGATTTATGGGAGGGGAGCAAGAAAAGGATATATGCCGAAAGGTATAGAAAAAAACTATAAGATTATTTAAAATATTTATTAGGATAAGTGAAGTATCTATGATACCATAGACATAGTAACATAGTCTGAAAGAATAGAAGCTTGTACAAAAAGAGGCTGGGAGGAAGGATATTGGCGAAAATTAAGGATTTTCAATGTACATATGACAATTCTGCCGGAATCAGCGGCGAGGTGACGAAAAATTTAGGACTTACGTTTCCGGAGGCGTATCTTCACTGGGATACCATGGCGGCCCTTTCCAAAGCATTGAAGGAGTTCGACAAGGCGGCGTTCTGTGAACTGCCCTTCTGCCATACGGTAGAGGCGGAGGCAATGGGCGGCATTGTTAATTATGGAAATGAAGTGGCAGGCCCTAGGGCTAAGGAGTACATCTGTACAGCGCCGGAGGAGATTTTGAAGCTGCCGGCGATTGATTTTTCAGCGGGGAGGATTCACCAGGTTCTGCTGGCTTGCAAGGCTTTGCGGGAAGCGGGAGAGCATGTGGTGCTTTTAGTGTCAGGACCGTTTACTATACTGAATGTACTGATTGATGCAAAGCATGTGTTTAAGGCAATGCGCAAGAAGCCGGAATTAATGAAGGAGGTCTTTTGGAAGCTTGGGACTGAGATACTTAGGTTCATGGAGGAGGGGAAAAAATACGGGGCAGAGCTGATTAGTTATGCGGATTCCTCCGGCGGTGTGAACATTTTGGGCCCGAAGCTTTGGGAACAGGTGGTGGAGGATTTTACATACGAATTCATTCAAAAGGCGGCAGAACTGGCAGACGATAAGACGATGCTGTTGCTGTGTCCCAAAACGACCTTTGCTCTGACAGGTACAGGAAAGGCCAGATTCCGCGATATAAAGCTTTCTCGTCCGATGTCGTACGGGGAGGGATGTATCGAGATGGTTGGAAAAGTAAAGGTGGCGGGGCAGATGTGTATCAAGAATGTGGGATACCAGTTGGAGAACGGGATATTTAAAGAAGTTGTGCTTTAATTCTAAGAAGAAAAAAGTAGGGAAATGTGCAGGAGGAATTTAAGATGAGTTCAAAAGAGGAACTGTTAAAGCGTCTCTCGGACGGAGTCGTAGACATGGAGGAGGATGACGTTGCCGAGGCGGCTAAGGAATATTTGGATGCAGGATATCCGGCATTTGACGGGATTATGGAGGGACTGGTGGACGGCATGAACCGCGCCAGCGAGTTATACGAGGCAGAGGAGTATTTTGTGACGGATGTTTTGTTGTGCTCTGACGCTATGTATGCGGGACTTGATATCTTGCGTCCTTATCTGCCGGAAACCTCAAATGAGGAAAAGGTGACAGGAGTGATTGGAGTGGTTGAGGGAGATACCCATGATATTGGGAAAAATCTGGTAAAAATTATGCTGGAAACAGCAGGTTTTCGGATGATAGACCTTGGAAGGGATGTTCCGCTGGACAAATTTGTTGAGACGGTGCAGGAGGAAAATGCTGATTTTATCTGTCTGTCTACGCTGATGACCACTACCATGGGAGGAATGGAGACGGTAATTAAGCTGCTTGACGAGGCCGGACTGCGAAAGAAAGTAAAGGTGATGATCGGAGGAGGTCCCATCTCTCAGAAATATGCGGACCGGATTGGCGCGGACGGCTACTCTCAGAATGCAGTAGAGGCCGTGAAGCTGGCGAAGCGTTTGCTGAATATCGCTTAATAGTGTCCAACAAATATATTAGGAGTGAAAAATGCTGACACCGAAAGAAAGATTAAGAATGATTATAGAAGGGCAGCAGGCGGACAGGCCTGCCTGTATCTGTCCTGGAGGAATGATGAATATGGTGACCTCTGAGCTCATGGAGAGGGTCAAGGTCTATATGCCAAAGGCGCATAAGGATGCAAGGATGATGGCTGACCTTGCGAAAGCTGTGTATGAAGAAGGCTGCTTTGAGAATTATGGGGTTCCCTTCTGTATGACCGTAGAGGCGGAGGAGATGGGCGCAAAGGTTGACATGGGAACCTGTGTGTATGAGCCTCATGTGACAGGGTATGTGATTAATTCCGTAAGCGAGTATCGTCGCCTGTATCCTGTGGATGTGACAAAGGGCAGGGCAAAGGTGGTGCTGGACGCCCTTCGTATCTTGAAGGAGGAGACAAAGGATGTGCCGATTGTGGGCAATCTGACAGGGCCAATCAGTACGGCAAGCTCTGTGATGGAGCCGGTCATATTTTATAAGGAGTTGCGTAAGAAGAATAGGGAGGCCCATGACTACATGGAATTTATCACAGAGCAGTTAATCGCCTTCGGGCGGGCGCAGATTGAGGCAGGCGCAGATGTGATTGCAATCTCGGACCCAAGCGGCACTGGTGAGATTCTGGGGCCTAAGTATTTTAAAGAGTTTGCCGTAACATATATCAACCGGCTCTTAGATGCCCTTCAGGATGAGAAGATGGGGACAATCGTACATATCTGCGGACAGATGAGTCCGGTGTATAAGGAGGTGGACGAGGTGAGAAGCAGCGTATTGAGCTTTGATTCCGTCGTACCTATGAAGGAGGCAAGAGAGCATCTGAAGGACAGGGTGCTGATGGGGAATGTAAGTACCTATGCGCTGGAATTCGGTGATCCCGACAGGGTGAAGCTGCTGACAAGAAGCTGTGTGAAAAGTGGCTCCGATATTATTTCTCCGGCGTGCGGCCTTGGGATGAAGTCGCCGCTTCGGAATGTACAGTCAATTTTGACGGGATTGACGAATGCTGAGTGAGGTTGTGACAGATGGCAAAGATTAAGATTAGGCAGACTGGAAGGGAAATTCAGTGTCAGGATGGGACGAACCTTCTGGACGCTCTGCTTGAGGCTGGTATTTTTGTAGATAATCCCTGTAATGGCAAGGGAATCTGCGGGAAATGTAAGGTGAAGGTGCTGTCCGAAGGAGTGTCTGAAATGGCGGCTTCCAAGGAGAGACTCTTAAAACCAGAGGAGATTGAGGCGGGAGTACGCCTTTCCTGTATGGTGGAAGTGACAGGGGATATGGAAATCGGGCTGCTTTTGAAGGAACGAAAGCATAAGGTGTTGACAAAGGGTTACATGCCTGAGTTTGAGAGAGATTCATTTGACGGCGGATACGGCGTAGTCATTGATATCGGAACAACTACCGTTGTTACGGCTCTGATTGACCTTAAGACAGGGGAGGAGATTGCAAACGCTTCTATGATTAACGCGCAGAAGCGTTATGGTCTTGACGTACTCACAAGGATTACGTATGAATACGAGCATCCAGATTGCGGAATCCATAGACTTCAGGAGGCGCTTGTGAATTCCATCAACGGTATGCTTGAAGAAGTGTGCCTGAGAGCTAAGGTAAGCCCACAGAAGATTCGGGAAATTGACGTGGCGGCCAACTGCACCATGATGCATATGCTCTTAGGCGTTGATGCCAGGGCCATTGGACGTTCCCCGTATAAGCCGGAGTTTACAGAGGCGAAAGAGCTTTTAGCAGGTGAGATTGGAATCAATGCAGCAGAGGATACCAAGTTGTACTGTCTTCCCCAGGTATCGGCTTATATCGGTGCGGATATTGTGGCGGGCGCTTATGTGTGCGAGCTTGAAAAGGAGAGGGGAAATGTACTTTTTATCGACATCGGGACTAATGGAGAAATCGTTCTTGCAAGCAGGGGACGGCTCTGGTGCTGCTCGTGTGCAGCGGGGCCTGCGTTGGAGGGTATGAATATCAGCTCTGGGATGCGTGCGGCAGAAGGGGCGATTGAGGAGGTTCAGCTTACAGAGCAGGGTATTCATTATCAGGTAATCGGAAAGGCAGAGCCTGTGGGTCTGTGCGGCAGCGGAATCCTGGCTGTGGTGAAGGAGTTGCTTCGCACAGGGATTGTGAAAAAGACCGGCGTTTTTGTGAAGAAGGAGAAGTTAAGCGAGCAGGATTACCGATATCCTATGATTCGTATGGATGGGACGAAGCGGGAATTTATCCTGTGCGAGAAGCCAGAGATTGTGGTTACCCAGGGAGATGTACGCCATGTGCAGCTTGCCAAGGGAGCGATTCTGTCCGGCTTCCTAGCCCTTCTTAAGAAAGCGGGAATCCGGATGGATGAGCTTGACAAGGTTATGATTGCCGGACAGTTTGGCGCGCACCTGCCTGCCGAGTCCTTAATTGGAACGGGAATCCTGCCAGGAGAGGTAGAGGGAAAATTAGTCTATGTGGGTAATTCCTCCAAGACGGGCGCCTATATGGCTCTGATGTCTGAGAAGGTGAAAAGAGAAATGGAATTGTTGGCCGGAAAGATGGAGTATATGGAGTTGGCGGAGACGGAGAATTATGAGAGAATATTTGCAGAAAGTATGATATTCCCTGGGTAGCTGTATTAGAAAAATAGAATGGGTATACCCAGATTGGGAAGAAGGGTGATTATATATGGACAGGATTGCAGGTTTAAGAGAGTATGTTCAGACAGAGGAATTTAATGAAAAATTAGAAATTCCCCTCAATGAGCAGATCGAATGTCATATGCTTGCACAGGGAGAGTACAACATTAATTATGAATTCCGGCATCCAGTGTCAAAGAAAAGGCTGCTTCTCAGGGTGAATACAGGAAGCCAGATGCATTTAGAGGATCAGATTGGCTACGAATACCATGCTCTGAGATTATTGGAGACTTCAGGAAGAACTCCGCGGGCAATCTATGTGGACGGAAGTAAAAAGTATCTGGATTATGGAGTTATGGTAATGGAGTTCCTTGAAGGACATGCCCTTGATTACCGGAAGGAGATGAAATACGCGGCTCAGTGTCTTGCGGATATTCACAGTGTCGCGGTGTCAAGGAATGACGGTCTAATTATGCCAGAGAATCCCCTTCAGGCAATCCTTAACGAATGTCATGAGATGGCTAAGACCTACTATCAATCTTCTTTAGGCCATATCCAGAAGAAAAAAAGGATAGAGGGGCTCTTAAAGAGAGGACGGCAGATGTTAGAAAAGGTTTCAAATTATGAAGGATACAGATGCTGCATTAATACAGAGCTGAACTCTGGTAATTTTTTAATTAATGGAGAAGGGAAGAATAACTATCTGGTTGACTGGGAGAAGCCTTTGTATGGCGATCCTGTGCAGGATTTGGGACATTTTATTGCACCGACAACCACCTTCTGGAAGACAGACGTTATTTTGGACAAGGAAGAAATACAGCAGTTTATGAGGCAGTATAAGGAAGCCTCGGCGGGCAGGTATGATGTGTCAGGAATCGAAGAACGTTTGGGTCTTTTTATTCCGATTACCTGCCTTCGGGGCATTACTTGGTGCGCCATGGCATGGGTGCAATATCATGAGCCTAACCGTCTGATTCGCAATGAAGGGACATTTCGCAAAATAGAAGCCTATTTGTCGGATGGATTTCTTGAGAAAATAGAGAATTCATTTTTTTGAATCTTTCCGAAGTTAGTTGATTTTGCGTTTTAATTCAAGCCGCAACAGTTTCCCTTTCAGCAACTCAAAACTGTTGCGGCCATACATGA